>Ga0247844_1000583_pt1 | contig 76579 bp, 65 predicted proteins | sample LaCtaG_FD_192421 | JGI IMG/M metagenome (GOLD analysis project Ga0247844, IMG submission 192421) | Freshwater microbial communities from meromictic Lake La Cruz, Castile-La Mancha, Spain - LaCruzMarch201714.5m_1 | ecosystem: Environmental > Aquatic > Freshwater > Lake | place: Spain: Castile-La... | reverse complement strand
GTGACCAGCGGCTTGTTGTCTGGCGTCCTGAGCGAATAGATCTTGCTCGTTCCTTCCCTCACTGCATCGCAGTAGTCACCGACGCAATGTTTCATGACATCACCCTCACGCTTGAGGGCTTCATCTGTCTTCAGCTGAACTACCTTATGGCCATCGGCAAAGGTGTACACCGTAGGGTTGGCGTCTGAATCCGTCTTGCCTTTGCGTGCAGCGTTCGGAACGTATCCCTTCGACTGCTCTAGAGCTTCTTCCAAGCTCAGCTTGTTCAAGTCGGTCTTGGTTTCCTTAGCCCAAATGCAGACGGACCGGAAGCCTCTGAGTGCATTGTCGAAATAGCTCTCATAGTCTTCCCCCAGTCTGGAGGCCAGCCAAGGTATGTAGCTGTCAACGAGGTGGTTACCCTGTAGCTTATCGGAGAAGAATTCAAGGATAGCGTCGGCCTGCTCCGTGTGAACCGCCCCCTCTCCTGTGTACTGGTCTATCCAGTCGTCAAGCCCAATAGCATTGAATACAACACCTAGTAGTGTTAGCTTATGGAGGTCATCCAACTTCGGCCAAACGTACTTCAGCCGCTTCTCAGTGGCTGCGGACAAGGACGACGCAGCCTCAAGCAGCGCCTGAGCTACAAGCTTCTTGGTTGCGTTGTCCATCTTCACTCCTTGCGAGCACGCGGTCGCGGAGCAGCAGGCGACTTCTCTCCAGCAAAGAAGTCTAGGAAGTTGCGGTGCAAGTCAGCTATGGCTTCTGAGTCACGGTCCTGCTTCGCTTCAATCCGAGCCGTCGTCTGGATTACGTTCTGCAGCTGAACACGAAGCTCGGCGTTGTTCTGCTCAAGCGATGACGTTCTTCCTTCCAGAGCGGACGCCCTGTTGCGGACTTCGGCCATGCCATCAGCGTGGCGCCGGTTCAACTCCTCGTGGGAGTTCTTCAGCGTGGCGACCGTGACATCAATCGCGGACAGCTGCTTCTCCACACCGAACACTGACGCGTGAGCAGCTTTGTCCTTCTCAAGCTCAGACACCCTCTTCGAGGTGTCCTTCTCGACTTCCACGATCTTCTTCGTCAGTTCAGCCATCCCCAGCTGGATGGACTTGACGCTAGCCTTCATTCCACCATAGGAAAGACCAGCGGCAATGAAGGGTGACGCGATGGCGATGAGCGTTGCGATTGTTACATCTTCCATGGGTCACTCCTCAAACTTGAATCTGTTCACTTCTTCTTGGCGAGACGCGAGACGTCAGGCTTCTGAGCCTTGGCTTCAACAGCACCGGACTCGTCCTCCGTCAGGAAGAGTGCTTCACGGACACGGTCAGCTGCAGCATCAGCAACGAGAGGAGAGACCTTCGCCATGCGAAGTGCTTCCTTCACGGCGCCGTGAATCTCCGTTGCGGACAGCAGACCCATCTTGATCAAGCGGTTCAGCTTGCGAAGGAACTGCTTGTTCTTGACGACGGACTGATTGATGGGCTTCGTGATTGACGCCATCGACGCCGAGGCTTCCTTGGCCCATTGCTTCGTGACCTCATGCTGCTCAGCGTCAGCGCATCCGAGGCACTTGCCGTCCCTCTGCTGTTTTGCATCCGTGTAGCTTTCACCACACTCGGTGCAGTGGCCGCTCTCGTCTTCGCCTTCAGCAAGCTCGTCGTCATCGGACTCTTCGATGGCGGACTTGACCTTTGAAGCTGACGTCTTGGGGGTGTTCTTCTCAAGCTGCTCGATGGCACGAGCAACGAACTCCTCACACTTGGCATCGCTCAACTGCGCGAAGCGAAGGAAGTGCTCCATGGTCATACCAAGAGCAGGCAACATGGCAGTCGAGAGCGACTTGCCAGCCTTGAGCGCCTCAAGCACTTCGGCACGTGACATCTTCTTGCCAGTGGCTGCTGCAACCTTACGTGCTCGTGCGGACGTCTTCACTTCGACTTGATTTGCCATGCTGTCTCCCAAGTTCTGGCCAAGGACTTCCTCGGCATTGATATCGCGAATGATGATGGGTTGGTCTTCGTACCAGCCCTGAATCTGAGCAGCCCAGTCTTCAACTGCGTTTGCGTCTTCTCGTGTCATGAGAAGGTAGGTCTCGCCGCCACGAATCATCGGCAGTACTGCGGTTGGAATCTGAGCAGCCGCTTGTGCCGCTACCCACCAAGGGCTCTGCGTCTTGGTCTGGTCAACGTCGATTGCTGAGAGCAGCTGCGTGATTGAGGAAGCCACACGATGAAGGTCGATGCATGCCGTCCATCGAGCCTCAACGTTGTCCAGCTGGATGATGGGGTTCACAGCAGCGTTGACGATTGGTTCCCACCGAACGCCAGCCGACTTCAGACGAGATACGACTCGTTCCACTGAACCGGGGACAGCACGAGCAGCCTCAACCAGAGACTGCAGCTGTGCGACTTCCAGCGTGTGCTCCACAGGACCCGGCGTCTCATACATCATGAGGACGAGGTCGACGTCGGCCACGATGTCTGACGTGTTCTTCACGTCAGGCTTGGTAGCGAACGGCTCGAAGACAGAAGCACTATTCAGCTTGCAGCCAGCCAGCAGCTTCAGCATTCGCTCGAACAGCGTACGGGCAACGGTGGACTCTGGCCGAACTACACCAGCGCTGCTCTTGTTGACGATGTAGACCTTGCGGTCCATGGCGAAGTCAAGCAGGTTGGTTTGGGCAGCAACTGATGTGCTGAAGCCACTTGGGTCAGTCTCTTCGTAGAGCTTGCGGGCAGTGGCCTCACCAAGGATGAACTGCTCAAGGCCAGCCTCTTCAGCTGGAAGAGGAGACTCTGCAGCAGTCGTCTGGTCCACTGTAGTGGACGGTGGACCAGACGATGTTGGGGATGACAGGAGTGCCTTCTCCGCTAGACGGAGAGCACGACCGGCTGCCCTGAGGGCGTCTACTACTGCCGTCCTGTCATCCATGCTCAGCCCAACTTCGCGGCATTCTGTACAGCACGAGCGACCGACGCAAGTCGGCCCTTCTCGACTGCAAGAGTTTCCTTCACCGACACGACCTTGTCGAGTGCTTCCTTGTAGGTGGCTTCCATCTCCATGGTTGCCTCAACCAGAGTCTCCAGCGTTGACACGATGGCCTCAAGAGGCACCAACATCGAGTCGATGTTCTTGCGCGACTTGTCGATAGCTGTCTGTGCACCATCGGACTCAACTGTCCCAGATGGAGCACGCTTGAGAGCTTCAGCCTGTTGGTCAAGCCTCGACGACACATCCACAAGCTCAGTTACTGTGGTCAGTGCTTCCCGAACTTCTGGGTAGACATCGTCTTCACCGCTGACGGGGAGAAGCGACTGGAGCGCAGTCGCCTTCCTCACGAGGGTGAGAAGCGTACCCTTACGGTCCTTGTCACCCTTCGGGTCTCCCCTGTCCTTCGCGGCTTTGATCACCGCAATGGCGTCTGTCACTGTTGTTGTCATGGCTCACGCCTTCCGTTCAAGAAAGATCTCAACGAAGTCACCGATGGTGTCGTTCTTGGAGACAATGTCCTTCGCGTGGTCGTGAAGGAATGACTCGATAACGCTTGCATCAATCTTCTTCGACATGACAGACGAGATCGAGTGGCGCTGAAGACGCTTCGCCGGGACACGTGTCTCTAGCTCGACGGACGCAACAGACTCAGCATCGTTCTTGCCACCGAACACCTGAGCAAGAACAGTCCAGCCATCCACTGTGTGTGCAACGGACCACACACGGATGTGCCTACGACCAATCATCGTTGCGAAGGCACGGACCTCTGCTGGGCACACACAAGAGCCGAAGTACCAACTGAGGTTGTGAGGCCGTGGCAAAGGATTTGGTACCAAGTCCAGAGAGGTCTGGATTTGTGACCGAGACAAGCTGGCGAATGCCGATCGGACAACGCGGTCAGAGATGCGACCGGCTGGAATCTTCTTCGCTGTCAAAGCCCTATCGAAGGCTTCCATCGCTGCTGACATTGGAGCCTTGGACTTCTTAGCAAGTCCAACCACACCAGAAAGCAACACAACATCGAGCGGGGTCGCATCAATGTTCGCTCTGAGGCCCGTAGGCCCTGACGGGCTCAACCCTTGCGTGGGGTGGCCCGCACCGTAGGGCGCGGAGCAGCCTCCTTTGCAGGCTTCATTGAAGCGCTGACGCTGGCCGAGAAGCCAGATGCCTTCTCAATAGGATCAACCTTCAGGTTGGAATCCTTCTTGAAGCCAGAGGTAGGAGCGATGATGTTGACCATCTCGGGGTTGCCGGGGTACAGGCGCGAGTAGTAGGAAGCGACGCGCTCATCCTGCTCCTTCGCGGCGCCGGGGCCTTTTTCAACGATGTACGTGATGGCCTGTGGGTCGACCGTGAACGTGTCGCTGCCAGTCGAGATCTTCACACCAGCGCTACCAGCGCTGCTGACCTTGCCACGGTGAATCATACCAGCGGCGTAGAAGTCGACGGTGTCGCCGACGTCAGCGGTGGCGAAGCCACCAGCCATTGAAGGTGAGGAGTCAGCAGCGGCCAAAGTGACATGCTTGCGACCAGAAGCACCACCACGAAGAGCCTGACGGCGCATGTCGAGCATACGCTCAACAGGGGTTCCTTCGTGCTTGACGATATAGCTAGGACCCTGATCAGCCTTGACGACTTCCCAGAGGTTCTGCTCGCCATCGAGGTACTGGTCCACACCGGCCTTGATCATGCCAGTCGTAGCTGTCAGGGGCTGACGAATCTTCTTGGACTCGACGATGAAGGTGACGAAGTTCTTTTCAGGGTAGACGCTGATGGTCTCGGCCTTGGCAGAGATCTTGTCAGCGAACTCACCGAGACGCTGCTTGAGCCAGTTCTGGATGTCGAAGACACTTGGAGGACCGTAGACATTGGAGTAGGTCGCCAGAACGCGGACGGCGTCCTTATCCATTGCCTTGGCGTCATGCATCTCCAAGTCTTGACGACCTGAGTGCCCTCTGGCCTCCAACTTCGAGTTCACGCGCTTGAGGAAGTTGTCCATGTGTCTTTGTCCTGATTGGCTCCAAGAGCCCTGTTGTGAGTTCACCCAGCGAGGGCTTAGTCAGGTATGTCTAGCGACCCTGCTGCAATGCGTGAGTTTTCTTTCGGCGGGGTAACAATACCGCTCCAAGGTACAAGCCAATGCCTGCAGCATCTGCTTCATGCTCCGTCGGAGTAGCGAAAAACGCCGGGGCTCCGTCAGGGTGTACCTTCGCCTTGAACCATCTTTTCCAGTCGACGTTCCGAACCATGTGCTGATTCGGTCCTGTCATCTGGCCGAGCAGGAGATTGACGTCCTCTGCTGCCGAACCAGCAGACCCCATCATCTTTATGAAGCGCTCAGAAGCGTACGCAGCGACGTCTAAGTCATGCGTCAAGAAGTGCTGAAAGAAGTTCTTGAAGAGGTCTAGGCTACTACCAAAGTACTCGGTGTTGCCCATCAGAGGTGGATATAGAATGCCGTGTCTCTCCACTTCCCAGCCACCCATGTTGGTTGGTATCAGTGTCGACCACGCTATGTACTGGCGCCCCATGTCGAAACCAGCTATTCTGTGTACCTCATGAACAGGAGTCATTGATGCCTCAGACAAAGAATAAGAAAGAAAGTCCAGATAAAGATGAGCAAAGCGGTCAATCAAGCTGGTTGAACGTGATTGAGAATGAGGCACCACGTTTCCACTGCCCCGTTATACAAGCAGATTTGATGGGACCATGCAACCTAAGAGGTTGCGTTCTCTGGACACTGAACCCACGCAGCTACAACTGCGTTGGAGCTTATAGCAGTGTCAAGGCTGTGAACTCCGAGGAGAGGCTTCAAGCTACCTCTGCTACTCAGCGAGAGAAGCGTGGCACTCTCCGAGCAGCAGCAGATGGGAAGTTGTCGTTTCATGACCTTGCGCATCTGTATAACTTCTCACGTCAACGCGTGGAAGGTTTCGTGGAACATGGTAGCCAAGTGATCTCCACACTCACACCACTGTTTGCTGACGTGGATGTCACTGGTGAAGCACATGGCAAGTTCGCCAACAAGAGACTCGGTGCTCCTGTGTTGTTCACTCACACATCGCCAGTATCCAATACAGTTGGGGACGATGCCACAAGGGTCTGTGTGTGCTGTGAATGCATCATTGAACCTGACGACACTGAGATGGTGATGGCCATCCTTGACCGGTCTGAGGTTGCATGGTGCTCACGCGAGTGTGCGAAGGAGTTCCCTATCGATGCCTACTTGGTAGCCAACCGATACAAACGACACTGGGTCGGTGTGTGTCAGCCCAAGGGCGACCCGGTTGACGAACGGTCCCGTGTCCGAGAGATTACAGACGAGCGCATGGACGTCCTGCGTAGCCTAGCTCAGAAGCAGGGATACTGAATGCCTTGGAAGTACAGCGGCAACAAGCGGTCCATGCTCAAGCACCTTCCTGCACCACCGGCAGGCACTGAAACAATCATCGAGCCGTTCGCTGGTTCGATGGCGTATTCGCTGGGCTACAGACCCCAACAAGTTATTCTTGCCGAGGGGAATGAGGACGTCAGGGAGCTTTGGAATTGGATGGTCAGTCCTTGTGGCTGCTCAGTCCAGCAGCTGACCGATCTGGAGGCTGCGAAGCCGACTGAGAAGATCGACATCCGAACCATTGGGCTTATCAAACCAGCTGAGACGTTGATGCGCCTCAGCATCAGTGGCGTCTATACCGGACAGCTTTCATCGTATATCGCATACCCTCAACACAAGCTTGACCTTACACGAGTGAAAGAAAGCCTGAGCTACATACAGAATAATGTAGCTAAGCTGATTCGAAGCGACTTCCGTGATACAGTGAATGAGAAGGGTCTATTCTTCATTGACCCACCGTATCTCGGCACCAAGGGTAACTACATCGACAAGACGGCCAAGAAGGACCGGACCAAAGGGTTCACGGTTCAGGAGTTGTCCGAGTTCGTGACGAAGGCTCGTGACGCTGGCAACCCTGTGCTCTTCACGTACGGCGACGATGCTCCTGAGAAGTTCCCAGAGTTCAAGTGGACACTGGCGAAGATCAAGAAGGTACCGAAGATCCGAACGGGTGGTGTTGTGGAACGGCGCGAGTGGTACTACTGCTCTTGGCTAGACTGAGGTGCGGGTATGAGTGACAAACTGCTTGAACACATCACGAGGCTGCACCAAGCCATCCAACGAGGGTTTGATGCACAGGACGATATGAGGCGTGGTCTGGACATCGGCGACACGGTCGCTCTTGAGGAGTACAATTGGAAGTACCACCTGCTGCGTGAGCAGCAGAAGGCACGTCTCGATCAGCTGCTACGATTGTCAGCAAAGTACATGAGGAACAAGCGTGATTAACGGTTTCTTCGGCTTCTATCGGCCATTCAGCAACTTCCATTACATTCCAATTGATATGGATGGAATCGTCTACCCTACAACTGAGCACGCGTATCAGGCTGCCAAGACAGACGACGTGGATGCTCGGCGAGACATCTGTTGCCTGTCGTCTCCCGCTCTTGCACGGAAGGCTGGCCAGAAGGTCCAGATGCGCAAGGATTGGGACAACGTCAAGCTCAGTGTCATGCGAGATGTCAGCTGGACGAAGTACCAAGACGAGACGCTTGCCGACCTTCTGTTGTCCACTGGTGATCTTGAACTGGTGGAGGACAACTGGTGGGGCGACAAGTACTGGGGTCGGGTGAAGGGTGTTGGCGAGAACAACCTTGGCAAAATCCTGATGGACATCAGGACGAAGCTACGAGTCGCCTAACTCAGTGCGAGCAGACCAGAATGGCCAACCAAGCGAAGTGACGGCGCGAGCCTGACCCTGCTCTTCATCCGTCATGGCTTCAAAGACCGCATCGATCTCTTCGAGGATGATGCGGTCTTTCTGTGGATTCCACTCGTCCATTTCTCTGATTGCCCTCAGAGATGTCAGCTTGCTTTTGTATCTCTCCAGAAGAGTTGCCTGAGTCATGTGACTTTCCCGTCTGTGATGAATCCATGCCAGCAGTCGCCTGTTGTCTGACCCGGACGACTGCGTACGGCGATAGACGGTGACAGTGTCAGGTCGTCCATCGTCGTACCACTGACGAGTTTCCACCTTCCGCCATTCGATGACAACCCAGCTGGCGACAATGCCGCCTCCACTGTCGGTTCGAATGCAATCAGGTTGTGGTGGTCACCACATGGGCACTGGAAGAAGACAGCATTGGCACCTACAGTCGTTGGCAGGTTCTTCAGGCTACCTGTGTCATCAACGAATACGAGTGACGAGTCCAAGTCGCGAAGTAACATATGTTACACCCCTTTAATTGGTTTGAAATCTTCTTCCCAGATGTAGGCTACATTGTAGCCCATTGCAGCAATGTCAATCAGTTGCTGCATTGTTCTACTGTGTATCAGGCCATTCAGCAACTTGATCGAAGGATGCACGTCACTGCTTGGCATCTTTCTTGGGTCTGCATGCCAGTAACTACCAAGAAAGGCATACACTGTGGCGAGCGTGTTGACCGATGTGCGCAAGGCGACGGACAACTGAACGGCCACGGATCACAACGCCGTATTGGTGTTTGGATCGAAGCCATCTACTCTGTCGCCATACATAGCTTTATATTTCTCGATGAATAGATTGGTTTTATCGTATAACATATTGAGACTCCGGTGGAGTAAAAACCTACACTAATCCCAAAAAGATTTGCGCATCGACCAATGAGAAACCACTATTAACTCCCTGTCCGGGTAGACCATTGAGGAATGGACGAGAGTCCGAACCGATGGAGCCGGTCTGCACCTTGAAGGTGAAGCGGTTGGTGGCGTACTTGCCCATGATACGGTTTGCCACATGTGCAATCGGTGTGACAGCACGGATGTAGTTGATCTTGGTCTTGACCCATGAACCCGGACCACCAGAGAACAAGTCGTCTGTGATGCGCTGAACCACTTCGGAGTAGACACCTGTCTGGTCGATGTCCAATGTGACCGACTGGCCAGAGAAGGAGAACTGAAGCTCACCAGCAAGCAGGTGCTGGGCTTGGAGCGCCCACAGGGCAGCACCCAGCACAAGCGATTTTGTGGTGGCGGGGTTGTATGGGAACGTCGTCAAGTCCCAGTTCGTGATGGGAGTCGTCGAGTTCAGGTATCCCAAACCTCGATTGAAATACTCGTAGATGTCGCTGTCTGTGTAGGCATGAACTGACCCGCTCTTCTTCTGGAGCTTGTCGATCAGAACCCGGAGACTTGGAATCAAAGACCACACGACGGGCGGTGGAACGAACAACCGCTGAATCGAAATCTCGGAAGGAGATGTCGGGGTCAGCCTGTAGTTCCAGACAATCTGGTACTCACCGAACTCAGTGAGCGCTGGTGTATCGAAGATGTAGACGTAGAGATTCTGCTCTTGAATCTCGGTGATGGTTGGCGTCAACCCTGTGAAGATACCAGTGAAGGCAGCGGTTGTGCTGGGCACTGGCGACGTCAGTGACACAGACTTGAAGGCACTGAGAGTGATTGAATTCACTGGTGCTGGGAGTCTGATGACCAGACGCTCTGACTGACCTGCATAGGTCATGTACGCGTGAGAACGAAGGTCCTCCAACGTGTCAGGGGTTCGAAGCTCAACGATGTCGAAGGGATTGGAATGCTGCAGCTGACGGCTGGTTGCCGTCACCATGTTCCATACGACACGCCACTTGTTGGACTGCGTCGACAAAGGAGCGCTTGTCGGAACAGACCACGTCGTCTGCCAACGTCCGGGGCTCGCGCCGGGGGTTCCTACACCGGTGGTGATTTGCACACCTGATGGGTCGACGATGGCGAAGGCTGGATAGGCAGTGGTGCCCGGAATGGCAGCAATCGTGTTGGTGGGATCGTCGTCGAAGAAGTCCACCTCGAACACAACACTCATGCCTCTGGCATGCTGCGGAAGGTTCGGTGCGATAACGGCGTTGGCTACGCTGCCATTCTCAGGCTTCAGTACGGGAAATGGCATGTGTACCTCTTAGAGAGAATGCTCAGATTCAAGAGCATCTGCCGCAGCACGTAGTGATTTAGCAATGTCGAGCTTGTGCGAAGCAGACATCCGGGCCTTGCTGTACTCCGCAAGCTTTCGCTTCAGCCGAATGTTCTTTGCCTCAGTCGCAACACGCTTATGCTCATCCCCAAGCATCTGATCCAATGTGGACATGGATGTTTGGGGGTGCCTGACCACAGCCAGTCTGACTTCCTCATCTCTGTCTCTAGACAACCTTTCAAGTGTAGCCGTTGTTGTGTTGAGATTCTGAGCTACGTTCTGGCGCGTAGTCCAGTTCATGTCTCTAGACAACTTATCCAGCAACGCTGCAGGGGCATTTACATTGCTCGCTAATGACGCATGTATGCCCCACTTTGTGCTCGTACCTTTGTCATTGGCAAGTTGTTCCATCACATGGACTGGTGTGCTCGGGTTTCGTGCTACTTCGAACCTGACAATCTTGTCGTAGTTCTCTACCAACCCAGACGCGACCGTGATTAGCTCTTCCAGAATGGCTGCTGGTGTTTTCTTGTTACTAGCCAGCGCGGCCAATGACGCTTCACCGACCGACTTCAGGTCGCCTAGGTTCAAGTCCTCAATGGAGCCACCAAGTTTCAAGAAGAACTTGACTTCTTTTGGGTACATCTTCTTCAGGAACTCCAAAATAAGTGGTTCTGTTTCTGGCTCTGGTTCCTCATTCTCGAACCCGTACATCTGCTCGAAGGCTTTCTTGACGGGGTCGTACTCCATCGTGACCAGCGGTTTGTTGTCTGGTGTCCTGAGCGAATAGATGATTGACTCGCCCTGCTGTACTGCGAGGCAGTATTCCCCAACACAATGCTTCATGATGTCACCCTCCCGCTTGAGGGCCTCGTCTGTCTTCAGCTGAACTACCTTGTGACCGTCCGCGAAGCGGTACACCACTGGATTCGCATCCGAGTCTTCCTTTCCTTTACGGGCTGCATTCGGAACGTAACCCTTCGACTGCTCCAGAGCTTCTTCCAAGCTCAGTTTGTTCAAGTCAGTCTTGGTTTCCTTGGCCCAAATACAGATGGAGCGGAAGCCCTTGACGATCTGGTCGTAGAGGTATGATGAACCGCCACCTGCCCTCTTCACTACATCATTGGACTTGTTGATCTGGTTGGCCAGCCAAGGGATGTACGCATCAACAATGCTGTTCTCAGCGAGCTTAGGCGCGATTTCCTTCAGTAGCTCGTCACGAGTGAGCAGTGCTTTATGACCGTCAAGCCTCCACTTTCCCACTATTGAGTAGTTCAGAATCTGTTCCAACCCCAGCGCATTGAACACAATCCACAGAAGGTTGTCCTGATTCTGCTTCATCTTCGGAAGAGAGAAGTCAAGACGCTTCTGGGTGTTTGCTGAGACGTAGTTGGAAGGCATGTCAGAGACTGCCTTCCTGAAGGGCACTCTTGTGAATGGCAGCCAGAACCTACGTTCCACAATTCGACCAGTCCCGATTCGACAGCAGTCAGATTGGGGGCGACTACTACAGGGAACACGCTGAACGCGACCTGATCCCTAGGATCATCGAGCGTAACAAGCAGGCGCTCAACGTGGTGCCCGACTTCTTCCAGTTCTACCAGCGGGCCTATACTGGTCGGCGTTGCTCATGCTGGAGTGGTATCGAGACCTCCCCAAGTGCCTCCTGCTTGGTTTGCTATGGCTCTGGCAACACTGCTGGCTATCAGCTGTACGGGCACAGGACAGAGGTCTTCGACGCGACCACCGAGTCGGCTGCCATGAATGTGGTTGTGGACTACGACGAGGTTGCTCGGCCACTCCAATTCAGGCTTCTCCACAGCGCTATGTCCGGGTGGACCGAATTCACCATGCCGGTCAGCGGTGGGCTCAACCAATGCTCGTTGGCAAGCTTGAGTGCTTTGGCCTATCGTGGCTCTCGTGTTCGGTGTGGTATCAAGCTGTTCTCTGAACCGAGCTTCACACCTCTGAGCGTGCAGGCCGTCACCGACAGGCTGCAGCTTGCCCAGACGCAGGGTGGTATCCACATTCGAGTACTGCTTGAGAGGGATTCAATCAGCACTCCAAGCCCGAAGTTCTCCCACCTCCGCATTCGGTATCGGACGCTCCCAGATGACCGTGTTCGTGGCGACATCCCACGCTCAGCTGAGACCAACCGTAGCTCAGAGTTTGGTTGGTTTGATGACGTGGAGACCAAGGCCATGTTCTTGGACTCCACGTTGAGGTCTGTGACCAGTGAAGACATCTTCCGTCAAGTGAACAGTGGTAAGCTGTTCAAGGTGTTCTCTGTGAATCCCAACGCGCCGGGTGGTCAACTCACGTCGTGGGACCTGCAGATTCGTATCATCCAGAACTCCGAGCGGTACTCCAATCTGCCCTGATCCTGAGGAATGAAGCCTAGTTTCGACGTCTCCCGTGATTCCCCGGACTTGATTCTGACTGATAAAAGAGCAAAGGCCCTTAGTGGGCCTTTGCTCTTTTCCATGAATGGCGGGTATCAGTCGAAACTCAAAGATGGATCTTGCCGTCATCACCAACGTACGGATCAATCTCGCCGAAGGTCTTCGACAATTCCGTCAGCTTGTCGCCGACGTCATCTTCGTAGTCGCCGTCCCAGAAGCCAGCGCCGTGGCCATTGCGAGTCAGCCAGAAATCGTGAGCGACTTGGTCATCGTCAAGGCCGTCAAGAAGATCGCCAGCCTTCTCCTTGAAGGACGTGCAATCCTTCTTCACCTTCTCAATCGCTTCTGGAGAAAGGTCAGTCGCTGAGTAGTTCCTGTCGAGGGGCTCGCCACCTGCGTCATTAGACTCGTCATTCGTTGACCACAGCATGGTCGTGACATAGCTGTCTTCAAACGTGTTGAGCGCTGAAGCGCGAACTGGGCGCTTCTTAGCTGCACTGGTGTGCAGCTTGGCCGCTTCAATGTGTGCAGCGGCGGTCTTGGACGCTGTCTTCTTCGAAGACATCGATGCGCGCTTTGCGGCTTCGCGAGCATCGTGCTGATGGTTGCTGGCTCTTGCTTCGTGATTCTGGAATGCGTCCTCAGCGATCTGTGCAGCGCTGGTGTGCAGCTTGGCTGCCTCGTTGTGTGCGGCTTCACATTCAGCATCGTTTTTGCACGCATCAGCCTTAGCGGAAGCATCCATTGCCAGCTTGAGAGCAGCGGCATAGTCGACTGAAGCCTTCACTGGCTTCTTCGCCTTTGGAGGAAGGCTCTCACGCAGCAGAGTAGCTGCGGCTGCACGGAGGGAGTTCACAACTTGGTCACGAGTCTTATGGTCCATTTTTCAATCCTTCTTTTCTACACTGAGAACGAAACGGGCTAGTGACTCGGCCAACTTGCTGATATGCTTGCTGGCAGCCAACATCTCACCCATCTGTTGGTGGGCAGATTCGAGTGCACTATGAAGACTGCGCTGTGCTTCGATAGCAGCCATCGCAATCTCTGCGGCGTGATCCGCTTTGTTCTCAGCTGACTTGATCCGACGTTCGATCTCTTCAGTTGACATCTCTACCTCACATGGGGAATACACCGGTCCGCACAAAATGCAGCATGGAAGAATGAGTCACGTCTGACTGATCGTAGCCTCTGATGCTTCCTTTAAGATTGGTGTCATCAGGCTTATTGGAACAGAATTTGTTGAAAGCTACAACGGGAGAGTCCTGTGCAATGCGGAATTTAGCATAGATGATCCTTTTGCCGAACCACCACACAAAGCCATGGTTGCCCACTACCACAAGCTTTTTGACCGGGTCGTTGACCCAAACTACCATTTCTTTTCTCCAGTGATGTGTCATATCAACCTGCACAAACGAAAAGGAGTGTGAAACATCACACTCCTTTTCGGATGCTCTCTCGAAGAGTGCGTCTCAGATGCGGTCTTCTTGGTCGCGGCGGTTGACGAGGAAGGCAACACGGTTGCGTGCCCACTCGGCGACGTCCTTGGGCCACACACCGCCAGCGGCGACATGGGTCATGTCGTCAATCGACAGGTCGCCGATCATCGAGGACAGTTCGGTCATCACGAGACTGACTGGAACGTTGCCAGCCTTGATCTTGTCTTCAAGGGCAACCAAGCGGGGGTTGAACTTGCTGACCAGCGTTGGGTCGTTCTTCATGCCGTTGGCGCCAATGAGGTTCAGGGCCTTGGCGAGAGCGGGGTCAAGGGCAGCAATTATGCTCTTGGTTCCCTGTGACGTATTGGCCTGCTGCTCAGCACGCACGGCAGCGTCAGCTTCCTGATTCTTGCGCACTTCGTCAGCACGGTGAGCGTGGGTGTTCTTGGCCTCGCTCATTGCGTTCTGGAGGGACTTGCGAATCAGCGGATCCTTCAACTCGTTGCGAGCAGCGTCCTCGTCGACGACTTCAAGCATACCTGCGTTGAACATGTCACGGAAGGACTTGCTGTTGCGCAGCGACTCCGCGTCCACGTGGTCACAGATGTTGAAGGGTAGATTGGTGCGAGGGATGTTGAATGCACGACCACCTTCAGCAGAAGGGTAGTCGATGATGAGGATCTTGCGGGGTGGTGGCGAGATATTGCGGACCCAAAGGGTCTGTTTCTCGGTCAGCATCTTGGCGATTTCAGTGAACGTAAGGAATGACATTGACTCTCCTGACGGGTACTTGCACCCGCATACAGCAGAGTCCTATGTTACAAGGCCAACGTCAACTCGTGAATCGCATCTTTCGTATCTGAAATAGACCACCACAAAAGGAGGTGAGAAGGTTGCTGGTTGGTCATCACTCCTCGATGACTCGGCCACGGAGGAAACCACGCTCCCTGTAGATGCCAGCAGCGCGAAGACGGTTGGTGACGACGTCACCAGTGAAGACATCCGCACCGAAGTCACACGACAACTTGCAGCCGTCGATACGAACAGGCTGGCCGAACACCGTCAGCTTCTCAGCCCACGCCAGAGCGCACGCCTCGTTGGGAGCAGTGGCAGTCGCCACATTGTCCTTGCTGATGAAGATGGTGAACGGAGTGTCGTCGATGACAGAGTACACAGTGCGCCAAGCATGAGCCTCGCTCTCACACAGAATGATCGTCGTCTGGTCGAGGATCTCATTGGTGTCTGGGTGACGGACTTCCCAGTGCGACGTCCACCGCATGGGCTTGACGTAGAAGCCCATCAGGCTTTCCACACTGTGGAGACCGAAGCGGTTTGCCACGTACTTGTGGTCAGCATCAGCCGGGAGCACTTCCAGCAGCGGGTGGTACGACGTCACCAAACCCAGCGTGTGGATGATAACCAAGACGTCTGACTGCCGAACAACTGGTTTCATGTGGGTCATGGACCTACCTTATGTGATCTCTTGTATGATGTCAATGACTACTTGACTGCTGGCCACTTCCGTGGTCACCTAGGGGCCATGACTGACAACAAGCAATCTCAGCCCATTGGGCTGACGCCAGTATTGGACGAAATCAGTGAGGTGCTGTTCGGCAAGGTTATCGATCAACTGCCGGACTGGAGCAGCGAACTCCTTGAAGATGATCCTCCCCCTCCTGTGGAGCTAAAGCTTCCAGAGTGGAACCCATCGCCTGACCAAGAGGTCGCGTGGGAGAAGATCACTTCGTGGATTGAAGACAACTCTCCAGACAAGCAGATGTTGTTCTCTTTCGGTGGTTTGGGCGGTACCGGCAAGACATTCCTCACTTCGAGGCTCGCAGTCTGGTTGTTGAACAAGGGGATAGAAGCCGTTTACGCGGCTCCAACAGGCAAGGCTGTTCTCGTTCTGAAGAACAATCTGGCTAAGATGGGCTTGACCGGTGAGCTTGTGACTGTGCGCACTGTGCACGGAACCATCTACAAGCCAGTTGAAGACAAGAATACGGGCCGTATTCTTGGTTGGGAAGAACGCGGCGACGCCGACTACGACATCATCTTGGTGGACGAGTTCTCCATGGTTGCAGCGCCAGAGCTTGCAGCACTGCGGCGTCTGGGGAAGCCCATCCTCGCCATTGGTGACCATGGCCAGTTGAGTCCCGTCGGTGAAGACACCGGCGTCATGCTGAATCCAGACGTGAAGCTGGAGAAGATTCACCGTCTTGCACACGGTAACCCAATCATCCGTCTGGCCCACATGGTTCGTCGTGGTGCGCCGGACGACGTCATTCGTGATTTCATCGACGACATGGACGACCCTCGTCTGTCATGGAGCAGGCAGATTGGTGACGCCATCGAGAAAGGTAAGCCACCGGGTGTCGTCCTGACATTCACCAACCGGATGCGTCGCAACATCAACATTCAGTACCGGGAAGACGTCCTCAGCCTCGACGAGTACGATGGTCCGGCTCAGGGTGAGATGATCATCTGCCTGAAGAACAAGCGCCTGAACGACAGTGGTTTTATGGTCCCCAATGGGATGCGCGGTGTCATCGTTTCTCAGCCTCGTGTGACTGAGCACCACGTCTATGCTGACGTGCAGTTTGACGAACCTGTCGGCCTGCTCACAGACTTCTGCATGTGCAAGCACCAGTTCCTTCGTGAGAAGACGTTTGCTGGCTTCGACGAAGTTCCCGGCAAGCCGTATGGTTGGGGAGGGGTCGGCGCACTTTGTGACTTCTCGTACGCGATCACTGGTCACAAGAGCCAAGGTTCTGGTTTCCCCAGTGTCGTGGTTGTGGTAGAACGTGCACTCGGTGTTCTGAGTGACGAAGAGAGGAAGCGGTGGTTGTACACTGCATACTCTCGCAGTTCGGATAGTCTTCACGTAATCTTTGCTTGATTGGAGTAAGCACGATGACCACTGAGACCAAATCCGAGGCACTGCTTCGCGCTGCTCTTGTCGCCCCTTCACGAGAGGAAGCAAGACGCTTGCTGAACGAAGGTGTTGCCGTTTTGAAGGCCACGACTCGACCCAGAAGGTGAGTGGGTTGACGACCAGTACAACCCCGGATTGGTGGTATTCCAGCGCTTCGATGGTTACCCAGACGGCTACGACCCAGACGGCTACGAAGGTTGAATACCACCACCCAAAAAAGCGAAAGTCCCGCTTTGCAGCGGGCTTTCAAGGTTTATCACCGGTCTTCAAACCCTTCGGCCGATCAAACTTCTCCACTTTTCAGTGGGGTGACGCCTCGCCTGCCATCAGGCACCTCAGCGGCTGAGTGCAGCGTACGCACCGATGGTGCGCCATACAAGACCTAGGCAGCAGGCTTGTCGTCTTCAGGAGCAGGGTCGAGTGATTCGACCCTGCTCTTTCGCTTGCTGGCATTGAGCTTCGCGACGAATGGAGTCAAGCCGAAACGCTTGGCCATGGCTGTGAAGTTGTGGCTACCGGCACCAAGGATGACACCGAGGATGACCTTCTGGCCAATGGTAACACCCTCAGTCGGCATCCATGGACCGGGAACCATGGTGGCGAAGATGATGCATGCCACGATGGGGAACAAGGGTTCAAGGCGGTTGATGAGCCGACCCTTCTCGAATTGAGTAGGGAATGCCCGCTCCGCAATTGCGGTGCAGACCCACACTGCTGCCATCAACAGTACGTTCCATTCCGACAAGAGGAGCTTGGTCATTGTATCCATGACCAAGAGTGCACTGACCCTGTGTCAGTTGTTCCACTTCGCGTCAGCCTGCTCCACCAGCGAGTGGTACACCTGTTGATACTTGTCGAAGGGCTTGCGAGCAAGAATCTCCTTCTTGGCAAGATTCTTGAGCGGCAGGACATCTTTGTTGAGTGTGGCATAATCGCCGCCCACCTCCACATTATCTAGCCCGTCCAGTTCAAGCATGTCGCCGTAACCCTCGCCAATGTAGATGGGCTCACCGTTCATCTTCGACATCTGCAGTGCGATGTATGTGGCAAGCTTGGCCTGCTCCGGTTCGTAATCGATCTTGAAAAGGAAAGACCCAACTGATTCAGATGACCTGAAGAATCCATGAGCCAAGATGTACTTGTCATCTTGGTCTTCAAGGAACTTCGAGTTGTAGACCACGAAGCTAACGGGCTCGTCCAAGTCGTCCAGATAGATGAGAGTCTCTCCCTTGTTCACTTCAGTGGTTGGAGGCGGCGGTAATTCTGGCTTTCTCGCTCGAAGCGACGAAAGAATCTCCTTCACCTTGTCGATTGTCAGCTTGCCACTCTTGACGAGTTCGGAGTACCAGCCGTTCTCCTTGAACTCTCGAACTCGGTCCTCCCACAGGAGGCGAGCGGCCTTCCTGCCGTCTGGTGTGTAGCCACCAGACTCATATTTCGGGTTCATCTTTGTCCATACCTTGCCAATCACTTGGCCGAGCTTCTTGCCCCGGTACTCTCTGGCCACCGTGAGCAATGTGCAGCCCCATTCATTCATGGCTTCGGCTACCACTTCGCCCTTATCATTCAGGATGGCGAGAGAGACTCCTGCATCCTTCTCGGGGGTCTTCTCTGCTCTCAATTGAAAGTGTTCACCCTGCACAGTGATATTCTGCAATAGAACAGCATACTGTTTGCGGTTGAGGTCGGCGATATCGCTCACCAGCCTGACGTATTCACTTGGGTACTTCACCTGCTTGGTTGAGGAGAATCCCAAACTCTCGCTTGATGATCCCCTGAAAGGTATGAAGTACTGAGGGATATCGACGTCCGCCTTGTTGCAGTACAGCACACCGTTGTGCACAACACCAACGAGGGTGCTGATGGTGTCATCTTCCTTGTACACCAGATAACCCTTGTTGTTGCCATCAATACGGTAGCTATTGTGACCGTTCTTTGAATTGCCTTTGGAGTGGATGGATCTATCAGAGTTCATCCTCTTCAAGTCAAAGTCGTAGGCACTATTCGGATGTGACTTGTCACCGGGGTTTGACTTCTCGAAGTACTCGCTCAAGGTGAGAAGTCCGGGATCATTGCTGGAGAATTCGGCTGGAAGAGGTGTTGTGGCAGCTGATACCTTCGAGTCCTTCACGTTCTCTTCAAGGTACTCCTTGAGGGACGGTAGGGCAGACACAAACCCGAAATGCAGCGGCTTGGGTAGGTCATCAATGGTGGTCCAGATGTGCCCTTGCGACTCCCAGCTGTCCTTGGGGTCGAACTCCTTTGGTACCGTCACGACGAAGTTGTGGTACTGGAACTTGCCGCTCTTGAAGACGAAGATGGGGTCCACCTTCATCTCGCCATGGTAGCCGGTCTCTTCTTCGGCTTCACGCTTCATGGCCTCTTGCGGGTCTTCTCCTGCGTCGATAGCTCCACCAATGGTACCCCATGTGTTGGGCTCGTTGACGTAAGGGCTACGGTGCTGAAGCAGGATACGGCCTGTGTCGGCGGCGAGGAAGATCGCACCGGCGCCCTGCGCTCCCCAGAACTTGCCTGTCTCGTCAGTGAAGGCAGCTGCTGAGATCGACGACTGAACAATCCTCGGGCTGAGTAGACCGAGTGCTTCCTTCACCATTGTGGTTGTGATGTTCTGTAGTCGAGTTGAACCAGTTGCCTGCTTCTTGAACAGGCCAGTGGAATGCAGGTGCATCAACACGTAATACAGGTAGCTCGGTAGGATGACGTTCGTATCCTTGACCTTGATACCAATGTGCTCGGGTGAAAACGTCTTGGTGACGGAACCTACCTTGTCGGGTGTTCCCTTACGAATAAGCCACATATCCGCTTCAGGGAAGTTGGTCTTCACCTCGAAGAGGTCGCCAGAGTTTGAAGCAGCATCTAGAGACTTCGTCCAAGCTATCCCGTCGCCAGTTCTGTCATCGGATAGAACGAGGTTTGGATAGTCCTTCTTGGCTCGCTCAAACAGCTGTGTAGCGAGACCAGTGCGTCGATGCTCTGGTGCTGTATAGGAGTTGGTAGCGGTTGCTGAACCATCCAGAACCATCAACTGGAGAACGGCCACGTTCACGCCATCTTTAGACGCCACATACCTGACGCTGCCGTTTGGATTCTTGAATACCGAGATGCCGTCCTTCTTCGTTGACCCTTTCTCCACACCAATGGATTTTGACTGCCCCATTGGTTTCAGGAGGTCCAGCATCCCAGTTTCGTTATAGTCGTCAGCAGCGCTCACTACCTTCTGGTTTGGCTTCACAACGTCAACTTCGTAGCCAGCTTCCTGAAGCTGCTTGACGATTGCTGACGGGTCGCCGAAGTGAGACACAACGGTTACCGTCTCGCGTTCCGTCGCATTTCGCGAGTAGTAGTTCGGTAGTGACGCAACGCTGGTGATTCGATTCCTGCCACCGTACGTCACGGGTTCCATGACTCTGAGTGCGTGCCGGAATCGCTGCTGTGCATCTTCGCCGTGAGTCTCCAGACCAATGGCCAGACGACGTGTGGCTTTGGTCAGTGCATCCAGCGCTGACCGGAACTTGGTCTCACCTTCGTCACGAGACGGCGGCTGGCGTAGACTCTCTGGAAGCTGGTCCTCCTCCATTGGAGTTTGTTTGTCATGTTTGTAGAAGCCAAGCGCTCTACCTAGAACGGTCTGCTTGAAGCCGTACCAGTCGTTGGGCTGGTTGGAGACGCGACGTACGACCTCTGCCTCGAACAGTGGTTCAGTGAATTTCATGAGCCTTGGCATCTCAAGGCTGACGCCGTGGCTCTTCAACATACCAGCAATGTTCTCGGCGAAGCGCTGCTGTGCTTCCTTCAGCTTGCTGTTGTCGAAACCGTCCAAGAAAAGGCACAGGTAATAGTAGCCATCCGTATGAGGGTGGTCGACCGTTTTGACGGCGTAGTGGTAGGCGTGGTCGACGTTGAAGGTGTAGTCGTCTTCGTCAGGCAAAGCAGCACGAGGCTGGATGGTTGCCGTGATAACGATTGGGTACTGCGACTTGTCATTCCCTCTTGAGTGGTGACCAGACTGAAGTGCCGTCCGTAGATTTGAGGAGAAGTACGTTCCACCGTACGAGGCTCTGGACCGCCGACCTGCTTGCTTTGCGTCTGGGTCATCAGCCCATGCCTTCGGAGCGGTGGGAACCAAGCCGTGCTTCAGGATGGAGCGCAGGCGGCTGTTGTTCGGACCTGAGGCTGTGCCGTGGAACATCGTCATGGGTGCGGCGGCGGTACGGCTGGCACTGACTGTTGCAGCACGATCGTGGTGCTGCAGGATATCGCGTAGCGCAGCAATCGAAGTCTCTTGCCCTCGACCCATGTCCACAAGCGTAACGTCATCCCCATCGCTGGAGGTGACAGTGACACGCAGGTTGTCACTCGCACTCGTGCTATCCTCAAAGGAGAACTTGACTGTGAAGTCCTTGAAGGTTGAAGTCATCTCGACGTTGTTGGTTCCGTACTTGTTCTTGACCTTCTTGATCGAAAGCTTCGAGCCACTGAACTCCTCAACGATTGGGTCAATGACGGACTTGGCGGCACCGAACAGGTCCCTCTTGTTGTCGATTAACTCGACAACTCGAATCAGCTTTGCGTTCAGGACAATCATCTGAGCAGGTTCGTCGCCAGCGATGATGGACTCACCTTTGTCCTCCAGCCAATCGATTCCACGCAGGAGCTTGGACCAGCTTGGTCCTCCCTTGGAGTTGGCCAGCTTGTCGCATGTCTTGAAGAAGTTCGAGCCCGGAAAGTCAGACTCAGTTGGAGCAGTCCAACCGTTGTCACCTGCAATAGTTGCCACATCGTCGTTCGTCATGTCCTGCAGAACAAAACCGTTGTCGTTCTTATCGATGTCGACGATGAAGGCGTACTTGAAATCAATGGCGTACTGCCCACGGTCCACCCCATTGTCCAACAGGTATTGGAGTGGGTAGAAGTAGATGCCGTGCGGGTCCTTGTGCGACTTGTTCGGGTTGATACCGATCTTGTTGATGTTCGAGAAGTGGACGTACTTGTCCTGACCGGAGTACTTCTCCAGCCCCGCAAACAGGGCTGAGTGGACTTCCTTGAGGTTGTTCGCGGACAGTTGCTTGTGGGCAGCTGCAATGGTGTTGGCTGCCCGCTTGAGAAGTTCACTGATGGTAGTCATGATTCAGGATGACCTCACGGCACGGATGATTGGTTCAAGGTCAGCTGTCATCTTGTCGGTCTTCGACCGATACATGTTGATGTCTGGTTCGATGTCTCTGGCGCTCATCTCCATGATATCAGCTTGCTTGGTATCCCCAGCAACGCCATGGGCGGCAGACCATTCATCCACCCAGCTGCTCTCACCTTGGTGGGCACCATCAATGTCGATCACCTGACCGTCAAGTAGAGCGCCCACATGCAGAAGCTCTGGGTCACCGTCAATGTTCGTGATTCCAATGATCTTCACACCCGGAAGCAGGTTACGCATTGCAGTCAACGCGTAAGCAACTGCAACGTTGTTCTCGATATTGCTGGCAAGGCTGTTGTCTTTGGCATACTGCTTGACTGCCTTACCGACCTTGTCGGCGGTGCGGTCAACTGCTGGTTTACGATCCTGCTCAGTGTATTTGGTGCTGACCAGCGCTTCGATGTAGTTGCCATGGCCAATGGCGAACACCGCGATGATGGCTTCGCGTGGTACAACGACTTCCCTCAGTTCCCTATCGCGGCCTGAGAAGTCTTCGACGAGGTCACGCGTGAATGCCCACGACAGGAACTTGCGAGCCGTCTTCTTGTGCCCTACCAGTTCGTTGCGGTACAAACGCACGAATCTTGGCAGCATATCGCAAGTGGTTTGGAATGCTTGGGTTAGCTCGTCCGTGTGTGCGTCGAGGCTAGGGGTCGTCTCGGAGAACACACCAGCAATGAAGTTCTTGACCTCACTGCGCAATGGGTCGACAAGGCTCTTGATGGCCTTCTTTGACTCAGCCGCGATGGGCTGAAGCTGTGTGTCCGTCATTGGAGTAACCACATCGGCCATTGGGTACGCCTTGACGGTGCTGCCCTTCTCAATGATCGATGGGTCGAATACCACAGCCCATTTGGTTTCGAGACTGCTCGGTTCGTTCTGAGTAGAGCCTGACGGCACCTCAAAACCGGAGTAGCCAAACGCGACGACGTTATCGATGAGGGCTTTCGGGTTGCCACCATAGTACATGGTGCTGCCCTGAAGCTGGCTCAACATCCAGACATTGCTGCCTCCAACAAGGGTCTCGCGGAGCTTGCGCTTCGCTTCATCCGCCGTTGGTTCTCCCCAGAAGGCATCGTTCTCCGCGTCCCAGTCTGGGATTTTCTCCAGCAGGAAGTCCAGCAGCTTCTGGTCCACGTCGGCGTATGGGTCAAGCTTCTTCTTCCAGTTGAGTTTCACTTCGGCAATCGACTGACCGTAGTTCAGTGATTCTTTGCGGTCTGACGTGAAGTAGATACCCGGACCCATCTGGTCGTTACCCTTGCCAACGAACTCACTCGTGAAGTTCGTGATGGGCTTGGTGGAGCCGTGATACCAAGTCTGGTCTACGGCTTTGCCAGCTTCCTTCACGAATCCAGATGCGACTAGATTTGTGTACATCTTGGACCACGAAAGGCTTGCCGATACCAATGGCACCTCTGCCTCTTTGGTGGCGTCCTTCACTGCGTAGTAGTCGTTGTGGCTCAGGAGGTCGACGTTGAACAGGACGAGGTCGTACCCTTCAACAGGTGGAAGCTTCCGTTCATTGAACGACTGGCGGACGATGACAATGCCAACGTCTTCGAGCTTCTTCTTGAGTTTCACCATGGTCCGACCCGGTGGCCCACCAACCCATAGGGCCTTGTACGTCTTGTCTTCTTCAGCGGCGGTCAGGACGAGATGAGGCTGGTAGCTGGCTGCAATCTCGGCCTCGATGGTCAGCTTCGCTGACATGGGAAGAGATGATAGCTTCTTCCCATGGTTACTGACCTCAGCCAAAGTTGGCCATTTGCTGCTGAGTACGGCAAAACTGACTTGAGAAAAGTTCGCACTGAATCTGTTGCTGGGCTGTTCCCGCGCCGGTTTCTCAATCGTCTTCTGTGTGTACGGAAAGACGACTGGTACTGCTGAATCTGAGTTTGTGAAATACGACTTATATGACGTGCCATCATTGCGTATCTCGTCGTCGTACCAAATTATTCCTTCGATGTCGTAAACTTCGAAGTCGCCGTTCGGTTGTTGCTGCTTGAATACAGTCGACAATCGATTGTTCTGGTGCAGCCCGTCTCCGACCTCATTCCACTCATCGTCAGCACCAGTGAGTGGAGCAATTGCTTTGAATTTCGCCAGCTGTTCAAATAACTGTATCGCGTACATTGCCGACGAGCCTGAATGTCCTTCGTCTGCGAACACGTTCAACATGTCGATCACTTGCTCGCAGATCGCCTGCTGCATTCCGTCGAAGTAGTGGCCGTCTTCGTCCAACCAGTCCGCTGCTCGGAATTCACGCAACGCATGTGAGACGTAATTATTGTAGTTATTGTCCACCTGAATTGCCACGCCCCCGGAAGCCTTGACCTTCCAACGTTCTGACACGAGTTTGTCAGCTTTATCGCCCAGACCGTGAGACGCTTTGTTCATCTTCGCTTCGTCGACGTAGAAGACCTTGTACTTCTTATCGAGTTCATGCTGGTCAACGATAGCTTTAGCTTCCTGTGACCTTGGTCCCGTCTTGAGGATGTAGAGCTTCGAACCATGAGGGATGTTCAGCGTCTTGTCCTTGACGATCCACTCGCCCTCCCAAACGAAGTCCTTGCCGAACGTCAGAAGACCGAGTCGGGTTGCCTCGACGTACTGGTCAACGTCGGTGAAAGGGCCGAAGCGCTCTTCAAACCACTTCTCATCGGAGTACGGTTTGTTCCTCTCGATGGCTTCCTTGACCTTCGAAAGGGAAAGCTCGTACATGGATTCAGCGAAATCACGCACTGAATTCAGCTGTATCCCTGCCATGGCGGCTGCTGGGAACACGTCAAGGGCATTCCATCTGCCCATGAACTCGGGGCTGGCCTTCTCCATCTTCTGGATGATGGTGCGGATGACGGATTCCTTGTCACGACGGGCACCCAAGAGGCGCTGGGCAGCCGACATGTCCTTGGACATCAGGTACTCAGGGTTGTCGTACATCACGCGGCTGAGTGAGTTTGCGGCGACGACAGCGGCACCCGGCATCACCAGCATGGCGTTTCGGTTCTGGCCCAACATGCGAAGCTGCAGCACGGACCCCGCGTCTGTAATCCCCGTGATACCCTTCAACTCTCCCTTGGCAAGCTGCTCACCTACATCAAGGATGTGGTCATTGGGTAGGCGAAGCATGACACGGAAGTCACGAGGAATGTCGGCTTCTGTGAAGCTGTCAGCTTTGATCTTTGTCATGGGCCTGCCGATGATTGCTGGGAGTGACTTGACACCATTCGCGATGGCAATGGCCGAGCGATGCCAACCATCCCAAATGTCTACGACCTTACCGCTCTTGTTCTCTATTACGATTATCTGCTCCAAGTCGTCGCCGCTATTGACCCAAGACTCCATGTTGTCGTAGTAGTCATCAGGACGCTCGCTGTGTTCTTTCTCGGAAGCCATCCAGTCAATGGCTTCTTTCTTCGTTTTGAAGACGGCCATGAGCTTGTCGGTTGGGTATGCATTGGTCTTGGACCAAACCAGTTTGTCTGTCGAGGCGAACCTCCTTTGTTCTTCGAACTCCATAGCATAATCGATATCGACTGCGGTAGCTGGTTCATCAGTGTAGTCCACGTCAACCGCCATTCATGTTGCGAATCATGACATCCGAGTCGCTCGGGAAGTCTTCATTGTCATCAGCATTTTCTGCGTACTGGGACGTCCACGTCACTGGTTCTCCTGACAGGAGCTTCCGCATGTCAGGAGCTTCGGCGTCACCGTCTACATCGATCTGAACAGGAATGGTCTTGACTCCCAGTGAGAGTGCAGCCAATGCACGATGGCGACCATCATGCCACTGCACAGCTGCACCGTCGCGGTACTTCTGAACACCCAGTGACGGGACCTCGAACTCCTGACCCGACTTCATCAGGTCAGCGTATTCCTTCACCCGCTTCTGCTTGATGGCCGAACTGTCAGGGGAAGTCGCTGTGAGACGCAGGAAGTCCGTTGGAGGAATGTACATGGTGTCTGGACTGATGACCTTCCAGTGGACTTCGCTCGTGCTGACGGAGGCGTCGACTGACTCATCTTCATCGTCTTCTACTTCGCTGCTCCGAACAACTTTCAGGTACTTGGGGTCGACGTTACCGACATGCAGGATGACTGTCGAAGGATCGTCAGCGCCGTCGCCACCAGTTGAAATGCCATGCTCGTTGAGCCCAATCGACGAAGCGATGATGTCGTAAGCTTCTAGCTCGAATACAGCTGGCTCCATCTCCACTGAGAACTTGATGCCGTCTGCCTTCATGGCAGCTGCATCAATCTCAACCACGGCGTCTCCGTAAGAGTCGCTGACGTTGTCTAGGTCGTCAGTTGTGAAGATAGCGTGACCAACACTTCTGTTCGTCAGTCCACGGGTTCTGCTCTCCGCTCTCAGCCCATTCTTCATGATTGACTTGACGTTTTCGCTTGGAGTGGCGTGGTACAGCTTACCGGGATACTCCATGAAATCGGCTGAGAACTTCTCAGCAAGAGCATCGGAGACAAGGTCACGCAGGTGGTCCTCGTTTCCCAGCCAGTCTTCGGGGCTCCTGATTTTCACGTAGCCGTCATCGTATTCGACAATCTTGTCGTCGACAATGAACATGTCGTCAAGCACCTTATCGATTAGACCAATCTTGACCTTCGGATATCCTTGAAGGCGCTTCTCTACTTCAGAGGTCTCCTCTTCGTTGGTGTAGCCGTCATCAACCATCTTCAGTGCTTCGAGCATGTCTTCTGGAAGCGGCTCTCGTTCTTCGCCCCCATTGTCTGAGGCTGCGACCTTCTTGGGTCGTACATGCCATTTGCTTCGAGCTTCGTCGAACTTCTTCCTGTCGATTCGCACCACGCGGTAACGCTTGGCGAGCCCCAAGTTGTTGAGAACATCCTCATACTGCTTCCTCTTTTCAAGCTCACTTCGCCATATGAAGAGGTCAAAACCAGTGGCTTCCCCGGCGTCGTAGCGCTGCTTGATATCTTCTGGGATGTCAGCGGTCTTGGTGACAAATAGTACTGAACCCTTGGGGACAACAATCTTCTTGTCCTTGACGATCCATTCGCCTTCGCTGCTGTAGATTTTGCCAAGGCGCTGGAGCCCACCACGGATGAGTTGCTCCCACGTAGAGAGGTCAATGTCTAGCTTCCTGCTCTTACGCTCGTTGTCCTTGGCGTAGAACACGGCGGCGAGTGCTTTCACCGTCTGTGCCTTCTTGGCTTCTGGGCTACTGAAGGTATCTTCGAAGAAGCCCCTGACGCCTGAGTCCTGAAGCTTGTACCCCAGCTGTGACATCTTGGCGTAGTTGTTCGTGAGTTGCAGTAGCTCTTCACGAAGGTCAGCCATGCCTCGAATGTCTTCGATGATGGTGACGAGAACATCCATCAGGTGAGATAGCCGAGCAGCATCGATGTCCCCATAGGCCATTGCATATTCAATGGCTTCGTCCGATTGCTTGAATGCGTCATCAAAATTACTGAAGAATCCCGTCTGCTCCAGTTCTTGGAAGTAGTACTCGACAGACTTGGTCTCCAGTTGGTCACGCCCAATGCGGTCAAGTAACATCTCCATGTTCTCAAAGATCTTATCACACATCTTCAGAAGACCTTTGATGTCCCAATCACTCAGGCTGGTCTTGCTGAACATCTGCTTGGCATCGTGTGGGTCTGTGGCGTGGTCACCAGTCTCGTTCAGGAAGCTCTTCCATGCCTTCTGAAGCTCAATCGTGTGCTTGGTGAACTTGGTGACGAACTCCTTAACGGGCACATCGCCAGACTTGGCTTTCGCCGGATTCCTCACGTACATCAAAACGTAGCCCAGCACGACACCAGCTACATGTCTGGCGTAGTAGTTGTCGTCCTTCGAGTCCAAGATGCGGCGAAGGGCAGCCATGTTGTTGCTGAGGAAGTACTCAGGGTTGTGGTATTGCACCCGGCTGAGGTTGTTGAGCTTCACAAGCTCTGGGCCATCCATAGCGAGTACGGCATCTCTGGCGATGCCGTACCACTGCATGATGATTTCTGCCTTGTCGGAAATGCCACGGATGCCCTCAAGCACGCCTTTGGCGATACCCTCAAGCAGGTGGTGGTTCCGGTCCTGCGGGTCCGCCTCGAAGGGCATCGCTACGTAGAACTTCTTCGGGATGACCCGACCCGGATCGGCAGCTTTGATCTTCATGATGAAGAGTGTCAAAGCTGCCGGTCCGTGGTCAGACTTAGCTCTGGCGAGCGTAGTCCGTCTTGGCCATCAAACAGGCAGCCTGAGCCTGTCTGGGGTCTCTCACTGGCCTTGGTGCCTTCTTGGGTGGCGGGCTGAAGGGGTCGTAGCCCTGAGCCTTCAGTGCTGCCACACCAGCACGGATGTCCCTCGTATCTTCCACTTGGCTTGGTGTCAGGTTCAGGTGGTTGATGAGGAACTCCACAACGAGCCTGACTTCGTCTGGCTTCGTCATCGTGCCACTGTTTGGTTCGTAACCCGGAAGCCGATTGGCCTTGCCCTTGACTTCGGACACGACACCGCCTTCGAGAGACTTCTCGATGGTGAACTTGGTCTTTCCAGCTTCCGTCCTGATTGAATAGACTTCCGTCTTACCGGCTTCCAGAAGCTGGGGGTGACCATGCTGTCTGTTACCGATGCAGTGTCCCATCTCTCGGCTCTCATCCCTGAGGTCTTTGGGCGTGAGCTTGGCGACGTACATTCCCTTGCTGGAGGCTCCGGCAATCGTCTCGTTTGTTCCTGAGTACTTGTACACAATGTCATCTTGGTCTGGCCCTCTGGCTGCATTGCTCCCTGTCCAGAAGTCAACGATGGTTGCAGCTTCGCTGTAGAGCGCGTTCTCCAGTTCGTGACCAAGTTGTTTTAGTTCCTTATCGATTAGATGGTTGTCGATGTCATCCATCTCGAAAGCTTTTGGCTCATACCTGATATCCGAGATGCCTACACCACTACCCTTGTGTTCCTGATACACGTAGTAGGAGAAACTGCTTTGCGAGTACATGTACTCGCATTCATCGTAAGCTTCTCGCAACTTATCGTCGTCGTCTCCATCTGCCGCCTCGACGGTTTTCTTAACAAGCTCAATGAGCTTCTTCCACACCAAGTCATCAAACTTCCAAGCTAGTTTGACAAGTTCAGACTGCCCGTCGGCGCGGTACTCGTCCTCTAGGTGGGACCTCTCATAGTCTCCCATATCTGGCGGTTCATCGTGCTCATATTCCCATGACTCTATTGCATGGTCCACTTCACCATCGAGTAGATGAATGAGGTCCCTCGCTGCAATACCACCATGGTATGGCCGGTCTGGTGCACGGACAGCAGCTGAGACTGCTAGGCATGGCATATTGAATGTCCGCTGGACCGAGGCTGACACTCCAGCTTCATCGGTTCCCATACGGCAAGCGTGGAAATCGCTCACATCCTTCGGATTGATGTGGAGCTTCTTGAACGTGTTGATCCAGAAGATGACCTCGTCAGCGAACTTGACGTCGCCGCCAGACATGCTGGTGAGACCGGGAGTGCGGTTGGCCTTGCCCTTCAGCTGATGCACAGAGTGGCCGTCCACGTTTGAGCTGTCTTCCTTGTTGATTTCCAGCGTGAATCTAGGACGATTGGACCTGTCGCGAAGGGACCAGATCTCAATCAGACCTTCTTTGAGGGCTTCCTTGTACCGCATGTTCTCTTGACCCACGCAGATCTTCATCACCTTGCCTTCCTCCTTCAGCTGTGAAGGTCTGAGCTTGATGATTTTCCATGGAGCTTCCTCCAGCATGGTGCCTTTGGTGATACCCCAGTCCTTCACCTGCTCTTTGGTGATGGTCACGACTACTTCATTCTTGGAGTAGTCGACAGCATCAACAGCTTCGGCAGCTTCCTTCGCAACCCTTTCAGTATCTTTTTGGGCTATAATACCAAGATGAGTACGCAGAACTGTGAATGCTTTGGGCAGATTCAACCAATATTCTGCTGCATATCCTGAGCCATCTATTTTGACCTCAATGCTGTTACTATTCTCAACATCACCATAGAGGTCATTGAATGTCTTGGCGTCCGGTATATCGATGAATGGTTGGTTGTCGTGCAATCGCTTGATGAATGCTTTGTAGTCTTCTTCTCCTTCAAAAGAAGACAACGCGCCCATCATCTCTTCGTTCCCCTCAGGAAAGTCTGACATGTCTTCAGAGAAGGCATGTGTATGAAACGAACCGTATCTGACCGTGTAACCATTGAACGGGGCGAGGACAGCGTCGTAAAGGTCGGAGTCCGACAGAAGCTCTTTCAGTGTATCGTCGTCAATCTCATTGAGTCTGCTGTTGTCGAACTCTTCCTCAGCAGCATGTGCTGTCGGGTCACCACCATCTGCAAGACCGTAGCGGTCTCTGAGTAGTTGGCGAGTTTCAGCCATGGACATGTCTCCTAGCCTTCCATCTCCTTCCAGTTCTCTGATGAAATCGTCTAGGTGGTGCTCGCTTCCATCACCAGTCGATACGTATTCCAGATGGTATTTGGCGATGTTCTTGAACATGTCTACCAGAGGCTGGATGCGGGCATCCTGCTCCGCGTCTGCACTGACGATGAGTTCATCACCCCATGGGCGAACTTGACCGAGTAGCTTCAAGACAGCGGGGCTCGCAAGCATCGGCATATCGAAGCTTGCAGCAATGCCTTCCTGTGAACCACGCTTCTTGATGACAGGTGGGGCGAAAGGGTCCTGACCTGAATCCTTAAAGGCTCTGATGCCGGGGGCCATATCCCGAATCTTCTCAATCTGTTCTGGAGAGTACCCAAGCGTCATCAGGAACTCGGTCACCAACCTGACCTCGTCAGCCTTGGTGAATGATGACGTGTCAGCAGCGAAGCCCGGAGTGCGGTTTGAGTTGCCTTTCACCTGTGAGATGACTGGACCTTCGACGTCTTCTTCAATCGTGAACTTCGGCTTGCCGGATGAAGTTCGGATCGAGTAGACACGAATCTCACCGTCCCTCAGTTGGCGGCAGTACGGCATATCGTCACGACCAATGCAGATGCCAAGGTTCTTGCCTTCTTCCTTCAGCTGCCCAACTCGAAGCGCGACAACATACATGCCTTTTGACGATGCACCAGCGACGGTGTCATTCGTACCTGAGTAGGTGTGAACGATCTTGTCCTCGGCCCCTTCTGGCTCAACTTCGTTGACAGAAGGCTGCAGGAGTTTGATCAGCTTGTCGTAGTTTGGATCGAAAGAAATCCACCAGTCTTCGGACTCGGTAATCCTGATAGTCACCTCATAATCTGTGAAAGCCTTAACGTACTCCGCAGCTGTTTGCGGCTTGCCACGGAGTGACAGTCGGATGTACGGCGATTCACCTTCCAGTTCGCTGATGGCCTTCTTGAAGTCATCGGCAGTCATGCTTGCCATTACTTCCTTCAACTCTTCTGAAGCATTTCCGTTGGATGTTTCAACAGCACCGATTAGGTACTTGTCAAAGCCGCCGCTATAGCCGTCTTTGTGTATAGTTGCTGTGTAGATATCTGTATCGGCCAGCGCCTCTTTGAGCATTTCAGTGGTCACCAAACTCGCTTGGTCGTACTGTGTATTGAGTTCTTTCCTGACTTCCTCGATGTACTTATCAGTCAACAATGTGGAGCTACCTCTTTCCATCTTCTGCTGGAAGTAGTCCACGTAGTTCTCAAGACCATCGCCAGACGTTTCGCTCTCCAGAGCGAACTCACCTTCTGATTTCCAGTAGTCAATGAAAGGCTTGATTCGCTTCGCCTGTGCTTCCTCTTGGAAGTCCTCATTGAGGCTGTTGAGTTTCCAACCGAGGCTCTTGACCTCAGGCTCCCTCACGATGGCTTCAGCCAACTCTTGGCTGAGACCTTCCTGCTCGACAACCGTGTCTGCGTTTTCACTCCATAGACCTTGAATCTCTTCGATGTCGTCTGATGACAGCAGACCGTTCTTGGCGGCGTCGAGGAGGTCCGCTTCCGACAAGTCGCGCCAATCGCCAATGATGTCTGAGTCCTGCTCTGAGAACAGGTCTGGGTGCTTACCAATGGACGCCGCGTCAATGAAGGAGGACATCGTTGGCTTCTTCAGCCAGCAAGTCTCAGAGCAGAACATCTTGCCCTGCTTGGATTTCACCATGGGAGCATTGCAGTAGCGGCACTTGTCGGTAGCAGTTGCCAGACGGTACATCTCCCTCGCCCGCTCAACAGTGCGCTCGACGATCTGGTCAATATCACCAGACCGATACACGCGGCAACCTGAACCAACATCGTATTGACGGGCGTCAGGGTTCTCAGTACCCGTCTGCTTCGCCTTGTTTTTGTACACAAGACAGACACGAATGGCGTCTGCTCCCTTGGAGCGAACCTCGCCGTTTGTCACGATCGATGTGAAGACCTGCACTTCGAGGCCAGCGTCATCCTTGTGCTGGAATACCCAGACCTCCTCAGCGCCCTTGTAGCCTTGGCCGTAAGTACGACCGGGGTCGCGTGACCTATCAGTCGACAGCTTGAACCCAGCGGCCCCCAGCTTGTCCTTGAGGGCCTTTGCCAGCATGGACCGGTGCTGTGGGTCTTCGGGGTTGTATATGACGCCAGCGCTGATTGTGATGCTCATGCATATAGAGTGTTCACTCGTCCATGAATATCTGTAGGATACGCATCAACCTCTTCCTATCCCAAGGCCCATACTTCGCCAGCTTATGTGCCGTGTGCAGCTTCTCACTCGGCAGCGATGCAGACGCCAATTCGAGAAGGGAGGTGACATCTGCGTTATCGTAGTCCTTCTCCTCCAGCTTTAAGAGCACCGAGGCCACGAGTGACCTTGAATCCGGCAGTGGTTCAGACGCTGGGACAGTTCGGTTGATAGCCCCCAGAATGACAGCTGTCATCTGACGGAACCACTGCTTGCTAGCATCATCCAGATGGTCGTAGCTCTCACTCATGAGAGGAGACAACATCGAAGCTGGCGCGTCCGGCCCAAGCCGCCAACCCTGATCGTACTTCCAGCTACGCCAAATGGTGTGTGCTTCTCGGCTTATGGCTTCGATTCTCTCGACATTCATTGCGTGCTCCAAACGAAGAAACCCGGAGAACTCCGGGTTTCTTCTCTACTATTCAGTACGCGTCAGATGCCGTCAACAGAAACCAGACCATCGACGTACAGGGTGGCGTACTTGTTGTTCCAACCGCAGCGGAAGTACGACTTGGTTGGGTCACGACGGTCACGAACTGCCGTGACATCCTTGGTGACGTCAAGCTCACGAGCAGCACCGTTCTCGTCCGTGTAGCGACCGATCTTTCCTTCGCTGATCATGGAACCCAGTTCGGAAACAATCTCGCTCTGTAGGTACGAAGCGGCCTCTTCGGGGGTATCAGCAACCATACCGATGACGCGCTTGTTGACTGCAGCCTGCAGGCGGTTCAGAACATACTGACGCTGCACGGTTCCGCTCAGCTGTTCGGTGCTGGGTTCGGTTTCATCCGTGGTCATCGTACCAACGTACGTTGCAGTTCCATCTTCGACGTTCAGGCAGATGATACCTGCGTCCTGAAGAGCAATCATCTGCGTCTTCGTCAGGACTTCAATATCATCGAAGCCAGACATCGGCAGGTTGTAGACGGTCATCCAAGGCTCGCTGAAGCTCGACACACGGGCTGCCAGACCAACTGCGAGGAAGGAACCGTCAAGCGTCACTTGAGTTGGGATGGAGTCAACTGAACCATCGCCCAAGGAGTCAACACGGATGGTCTTCTTGGCGAAGGAGTTACCGATGCAGGCGATTGAACCGCGAGCAACCGTTTCCTCAAACACCTGAAGCTCACGACGAGCAGTGTAGATGCGGCTACCAGCCGTGAATTCATCACCGATGGGGTAGTTGGTTGGGAACCCGTTGTAACCGATGCGGCGACGCGCAATCGTCGGGTCATTGCTGTTGACGATGGAATCGCGGAACTCTTCGCGGGCTGCGAACTGATTGACGACGGTGAAGTCAGTCGTTGCTTCCATCTCCTGCGAGACACGAATGGCATCTGCGTAGTCAGCAGGCACGTACTGTCCGTCACCATCGCTGTCCTTGACCAACACAACCACAACACCGGGCAGGCTGAGTTCGTCCTGATCCCAAGCGATTTCATTCGCAATGGCGGCATCATTGGTGATGGTCATTGGCGCAAGGAAGTCAACAGCTTCGCTGCGGCTAGCGAAAGTCTGTGGCATGCTGTAGTCGGTGTCAGGGCGCTTGTAGTAGCCGGTCATGTAGTACGTGGCACCGGGCGATGGTTCGAGACCAGCCGTGCGGTACTTGATTGTCATGTTCACGGTAGGATTGGTGGTGAACCACACAATCGTTGTTCCAGAAACAACGTTGAATGCCAAGTCAGCGAACGTAGGCGAAGGCCCACGAACGTACGTGACCGAGGTTGGGACCTTGTTCAACAGCACATAGAAGGCACCGACGGTACCAGTGCGCGAACCGGTCAGGTCACGCAGTAGGCTTGAGGTTGAAATGACCTCAGTCACTTCCTTCTCAAGGGTCCAATCGATTGTACCATCGGGCGTCATAGCAACATCGAAGGTGTCGCCAGCTGGGGAGATGGAGTACCTTGGTGCGCCAGACGTGTTGCGTGCGTGGAACACAGCGTTGTTCGGAAGAACAAGCGGGTTTCCCTCACTCATGATGACGCTACCAAACGTCGCCGCTGGTGTGGAACCAGAGAACGAAACTGTCGTCTGGTGAGGCCCTGTCGCGGACGTCACAGTCATGTCGTAGGAGCGGTTCTCCTTGCCGTTGTAGACGATACGCGCTGGGCTTGCCGTCAGGGTGAACGTATCACCGATGGTGAAGTTATCACCGGGAAGTGCGCTACCGAGCGACACGTCGAAGAGGATACCAGAGTCAAGCGCCAGTCGTGTGAGGCTTGCTTCGGCGATGTTGATCGTCGAAGAGCGCTGACGGTAACGCAGGCAAGGAACGCTGGTGGTGGTGGCGAAAGGAGACACAGCGGTCAGTGTCGCCAGATTGTTGTTCGTCACGGACAGGACCTGAACAACGAAGCCATTGTTGTCGACGAGCAGCTTGTCACCAACAGTCAATTCGGACAGGAAGGCAGACCCGATACCCACGAGTGACGCGGAGCTAAGCGTTGCCGTGACAGTTCCGGTAAGCTTCTTCAGGCTGGGGTTTGAACGCCAACGAAGTGTCGCGGTGCGGTTCGGAGTGACACCACCGGCAGCCGTGCACTCAATCTCGTAGGTCTGGTTGTCAGACCCCGTGAACAGAGACTGGGCATTGGTGGTGATGGTTGCTTCACCAGCCAGAGCACCAACCGCAGCGACAGCCGAGACTGCTGCGAACTGATTGGTATTCAGCATCTTGGCATCTGGCTCAATGACACCGAGGCCAAGACCGTCATACGCGTACTTGTCTCCGGGGACGAAGTTGCCCGCTGCGCCGAAGGCGAAGTTGAGGGTAACTCCAAACTCCGTAGCGATGCCGGTCAGCGTGGCTGGTGTTGCCTCAACCAAGCTGATGGTGATGCCATTCTCGATGTCGAGATCGCGTGGCAAGGACACTGCGTTACCAGCAGAGGTTGGTAGTGCGCGAACTTCGAGGACGGCAACACGAGCAGCGGGGGCACCACTTGCCGAGATGACTTCGATCTCGTAGTGACGGTTGTAGTCATGCGAGTAGGCACTGCTGTTGAACGAGATGATGGGGTTGGGCGCTGTGTTGTCGCCAGTTACTGAGTTGGATGGGTGAACGGAAACTACGGACACACCACGAGTCGCGCCGAAAGCATTCGACGTTCCTGCGGTAGGACCAGTCACCGTAGTGGGCAAGTAGAAGTCGGTGCCTTCACGGTACTTGACCTGAGACCGACCATCACCAACTGCAAGGATTTCGCGAAGGTCGTCGACAGGGATCTCATCAACAAGGTCGGGGTCGTTGGCGACGTAGTCGAAGGAGTAGCTCGTCACGCTGCTGAAGATAGCAGGGTCAATCGTGATTTGGTCGAAGACGTTGGAACCCGGCGTGGACTCCGAGAAGTTCCAGCGAGATACTGTAACGCTTCGACCGTCACTCATGTAGAGACGAGCGCGAGCCTTATCAGGGATCGCAGGGCTCGACAGAGGAGCAGTGTACGTGACACCACTGAAGGGAAGCTGTTCCCCTACAACAAGGCCACGCGTGATTCCCGCATCACGGAACAAACGGATGTCCAGAGCCTTGGCGATGATACCAGCCCGACGGGGGAACTCACGAGTAAGCCCTCCATCAGCACGGAAAATCTGACCAATCACTGCTCCGGGGAGACGACCACGTTCAACCATGAAAAACTCCTGCGTTCAAATAGGTGTGTGATTCACACAGCGGTTACAACTACCCTACGCTCGAACAGTGGTGAGGCCACTCTCCCAACTGGAGGGTTAGGGTTAGAGAGTGAAGTGCTCATGTGAGTGTCATACACCCGAAGTATTGCTTCGCCGGTCCTCTTTGGGACGATTTCATAGGTGCCGTTGTTGTCGCGCGGCAGCCTAAGCTCGATCACACGCTTGCTCTGAGAGATGGCAATGTCAGCCGTTATTGGCATTCCATTGACAATAAGCCGCTGCTTCTGCCCAAGCTTGAGCCTGAGTGGAGCAGTGAAGTCACCCGTCTCTCCGGGTATGGAGAATGACGCTGCATCCATCGACCCGGCTTCAACAGCGTTGTCGCTTATCTGAAGACGCATGGGCTTCGAGATTGTTGTCACACATTCAAACGAAAGATTCATCAGTTCTACAGTTGCCGTGTAGAGCTTTGCACCCTTATCGTCACCCTGTGACCAAGGGGCGTCGGTCTCGGTGATGGCCGAAGGGCTCAGCGTCAGTGGAAGACACAGCTGCCATGTCCTGCCATTCACCACAGCGCCTGTGTCAATGTGGTCTCGCATGGGGCCAAAGGTGGCCTCCACCAGAGACTGGAGTCTAGACGTGTCGCTGTCTGACTCTGTTGTGCATGTGGCTTCGACCGTCAAGTTGGCCCGGTAGACTACCTCTGTGATGACATTGCCGCCCTGCCAGTACCGCCTGCCATAGGACGAACCGCCGATGCCGATCGGCACGTACTCTTTGGCGGTCACGTTGAACAGAACAAGAGGCAGGTGCTGCTGCAGGTCAGCGTACAACTTCGCTACGAACAAGCCCTTATTCTGCTCGCTGCCGGGGTCTGCACCCATAGCGTATGGCACAGTGGCGACTGGGTCTGGGAGCGTGAATGGAATCTTCTCGTTGGGAGACGGACCCCAAACCTTAGAACGGTACGATCCGGCACCTGAGTTAGAGGCGGCTGCAGCATTCGAGTTGGATAGCTCGTTGGAGTAGCTGGGGTTCACTGCCCTGAACTGAACAGTGGAGACGAAGGTTCTGGACATCAAGCCACCAAGAGATGACTCGGGCTCAAGGACCTTTTTCAGCCTTCTGGCCAAGGCGGCATAGACGATGTCATACAGAGAACCAAGTGGGGCATTCTCCATCGCCTCCGTGATGTTCTCAGCGATGGGGACGGTGACTCTGTGGTCAGCTGGAAAGGCGTCTACCTCACTGGACGTCAAGTCCAGTGCATCAGACAAATCTGTTGTGAAGGTATCGCTCATGCAACAGGATGCCTCCTATGCATGGAAGTGAAGATGGGAGCGGCTTACCAAGGGTAGAGGGCATCCTCTACCCATGAGCGGATTTTCGTCACGGGTCAATGATGCCCTCAACCAAGCGGCGCCAATCCACGCCACCGTGGCAACTGCACACCGTGGCCTCTCACACTTCATTGACCCAGCAATGACAGGCAAGACGCGCTTCATGCAGCGCTCTGGTTACCCATTCCCCCTTCTGACCCCACAGATGACAGCGAAACTGGCTGAAGCAGCCACAGCGGGTTCGAACTCAGCCCTCGTTTCTGGTACACGCCTCCTCCCTTGGGTCAAAGCCAACACAACGATCGTCAGTTTCGAATCGCTGGAGAAGGCCATTGTGCTGGCTGTGTCTGTGCAGGACGGCAACATGCTGCTCAGCCTTGACAGGCGAGTAGACGGTAGTCATGCAGCGGATACTGATGTGTCCATTGCTGCTTTCATTGCGTTGCCCGTGGTTGAGGTACCTGCAGGTAACGGTGGTCTTGGGTCACCAGAGGTTGAGGTTGACTCTCCTTTTCTAGTACTGCCGGGTGACACGTTCACCGTATTCGGTGCGACTTATCACGTCGACAGAGCAACTCTTCTGTCTGAAGTTCCCGGTGTGATGACCTATGGGTTGAAGGTTCGTGAGACTGGTGGTTTGCCCAACTGCCCAACTGGCACACCATTCATCTTCTCCGCGAAGGCAGCCTACCAGTCTGGTATCCTGAACCTGCCTCACACGGATACACGTTCATTCATTCGTGGCCCAGTGGCCATCGATGTGGTGTCGTCACCAATGGTTGCGGACTACGCGCCACCAGATGAATGTGTCATCTACATCGAGGAGTTTGACGCTTCCGGTAGGTCTCTCATCGCTGCACGTTCGATCGCTAAGAATGACGTTCTCTCCCGGCTGCAGATCAATCGTGACCAGTTCTTGTTCTGGAGAATGGCCGAAGGAGGACTCGACTGGAATGGTGTCTTCACTGAGATGAAGGCATACGATTCTGGTCGTGTTCATCTATGGACGCCATGTCGACCACCGCTTGACTGTGCCCCTCCAACGGAGAAATCCGTTGTTGTGCCGTCATTCAGTCCGTATGCTGTACTCCTGAACACAGAGATAACGTCTGATGTTTCTGTGTTTTCCTCCGTGACGAAGGCTGAAATCCCGCCAACGGACTTCACTGTCGACACAGCAACGGGGACGGTCACCTTCCTATCAGCCTACGCCTCTGCTCCTGTTGTCATTAGGTACCGACCTCGCCTCAGTTGGCGCACGCTTGTCCGTCCTTCGGAAGCCGGGCTTGAGTTGGTCGTGGTGGTTGGCGATGGAGTAAAGCAGGTCTTTACTCTTGGTGCTGCTAACGTCGTACAGATGATTGCTATCTCCACCTCGAATAGCGTGGACGTGGACGCCATCCACGTTACCGCACGGAGGACCAACGATGGCGCTGGGGCGTTCAAGGTTGAGATGGGTGACTGGGTTCCCAATATGACCGTCACTGTAGCCATCCGTTATTCCATATTCACGGGTGCCACTCTTGACTTTGACTGGGCTGCTTCTGGGCTGATGTTGAAAGCCATGTGGCCCAACCTGTCCCTCGTTCGGGCAAGGCTCGATGGCGAATCCATTTTCACCAACTACCTTGACAGCGGTAAGATGCTCCTCTGAGGAATCAACATGACATTCAAGCTCCAGCACAGAATCCACACGACAGCTGACAGGAAGATGGCCTACGAGGCGAGCAACGAGGCCGAGCTACGGCGTCGGCTCCAACTCATTGGGGCTTACGGCGTTATGTCAGCTGACGGCAAGGATGTTGACTCTGACGCTGCGGCTTGTGCTGTGGTCACGGATTTCAACTCGTCTACATTCAGTGTGAGCGCTGGTACTGTCGTGTTCCCCAATGGGGAGTATGTAGACGTGGTATCTGGGGACATCTCAGGCATCTCAGTGAGCCCTTCTGCTGTTGATTCACAGTTGGTCCGCTTGGAATACGGTGAAGTAGCAAGCGAAGACAAAGAGGCGAACCCATTCTACAGCTTCAGTGCAAGTCCATCTGTTCGCAATAGGACGCCGCTGGAGATGCTCGTTGTTGAATCTGTCTCGTCCTACAATGCCCAAAGCAGTGCAGTGAAAGCACTCAGTGTTGTGCTGGGTGTTATCAATGTGGAGAGTGGTTTGCTGGTGGCCGACAATGGTCGCGACACCTACACGTACTCCCGACCATGGTTCACACCGACAGATACACAGCATCGTTCGATGGTTGGGAATGGTCTGGTTACCAGCACCAATCCCCATGGGACGAGCCCAGAGAACCTGACGTACAAGAACTTCACGCTGTGGGAGGTCATGGCTGGTCCTCCCTCTGCTGTGCTCTCCAAGTCGGCGTCAGTGAGCAGGGTTGCTGGCGCTCTGTGCACTGAGACCATCCCTGCTGGTTCCTTCACAGTCGATACGACTGGCCGTGTTACCGGTCTTGCTGGTTGCGCTTATGCTCACATCGGTTTCTGGCCCGAGAAGCTGCTGAGGGCGAACCTGTTCAGTTCCCCGACAACTGAAGTGGCCGCTTGGGTACCGCGTGGTCGAAACATCGTAGCTGTCTATGACCCAGTGTCCTTCGCCCTTCCAGCAGACTTGGTCGTGTACTACACCAAGGTGGAGGCTGGTGCACTCCCCGGTTCGCTCGCAGGGAACAACGTCATCGACATGGGGCAGCCTACTGCGACTGAGCTACTCGTTGCTGGTGGTTCTGTCCTGTCGGAACTCAGCGACCCACGTGTGTACTTCACGGATGTTGGTCTCATTCCCATGAGCTTCGACATCTTGGTCGGCAGTGACGGCAAGGTCTACAAGCGTCCAGACGTCATCTACTGCAACACGAAGCTGGACACAATCGGTGCTGGTTCCGTTGTTATCACGTCACAGCCCCGCGTTGCAACTCGTATTCGTGTTGCAATCAGCAACTACATCCCGTCGCTGACGGAGGTCAGAATCCAGATCACTGGTGTGGACTCTGATGGCGCTCCTGCTGTGGAGCAAGTTGCCTTCACTGGCCCGTTGCCTGCTGTGTCGACTTCGTACACGGAGGCTGCTGCACAGAGGAAGTTCACGGATACTGTCTTCGCTTCAGTCACGAACATCCAAGTGCTCACCAGAAATGGTGACGGACCCAACACCACGCTGTCCATGTTCGCTGAGCATGTGCCCGAAGACGTCGAGATTACGGACGACCTTCTTCTCGCATCGGTCCATTGGACTGGTGTTGAGGTCACCACCGACTACGCAACTGGTTCAGGCGCCGCTCTGGACCGTCGCATCGTCAGCCGTGGTGGACCCAACAGGGGTTTGAGCCCAGCAGGTTCATTCTTCATGACAGGTTCTGGGGAGTTCTCGACGTCTGAGCTAACCAGTGCAACTATCGTGGAGGACTTCGCTGATCCCATGTGGGTCATGAGTCCACGTAGTGACACGAGCCCTGTTGTACTTCCGGGTAATAGCATCGGTGCACGGATGTCCTACATGTCTAGGAAGATTCCCTTCGTAAGGGAGTTGAACCCAGCCACGCTGGTGATGCGACTCATCCCACGTGGTCAGCATTTCTTCCCGTCATTGCCTCGTGACCTGTCGATCATCGTGACGACGTACAACAGCAATGGCAGCACATCCACCTATGTTTCATCAAATACGGATGCATGGTCGTTCAGTCCATACCCACCATTCGACGTCAAGTTGAACTTGGTTGCTGGCTCAGTCAGCAACTGCTTCGCAGTCAAGGTTCGATTCGAAGATGCCTCTGGGCAACCTATCAATGAGGTCATTCAAGGCTTCGTTCTTCACGCTCGTGGAAACGCACAGTAGTTGTGTAGGGTATCCCTGTTTTTGACGATGGTGGTTTTGAACCTTGATCTCGTGGTTTGATTGAGGTGACCGATGCCGAAGTGGGTATTCCATAATCCGACGAAGTCCTTGGTGCATTTGCCAGCGCCTTTGCACGGTGTTGTCAGGCCGGGTCGAAACCTCGAAGTCATCACGCAGGCGGTGCAGGTTGACACACCTGCCATGCAGGCCCTCATCAAGAAGGGCTTGCTTCAGGTTGATGCTGTTATCGAGAGCAGCACTATCAACGATAAGATCGAAGTCCCAGTCGTTGATTTCAGCGAAGCTTCACTGAAGTTCAGGTACGATTGGGATGTTTCCGTTCAGTATGTCATGTACGATGTGGTCCAAGACGGTGGGGCTTCTTGGGTAGCATTGGCACCGAGCCTTGGCACTGTTCCTGTTGAAGGACCACTGTGGACATTCCTTGGTGGAGGGAGTGGAGGTGGGGGCGGTGGCATAACCGAACCACAGCACGAAGCACTGCACACACTTGTGCATGGGTTAAATGCGACCCATGAAGACGTGCCCACTTTCGACTCTGATGGAGTCATCTCTAGCATGAGATCCCAAGAAGTGGGAGGCGCGGTCATAATCAGGGACGTTGACATGCTAGCAGCAGATTCCGACGGTCTGGTGACTAGCTTCCGCGTCCGACAACGCGATGTAGCTGGTGTTGTCAATCAAACTCTGACTGGTGCCATCACCATTACTGCTGGTGTTCCGACACTCAGTACGGTGACAAGAACGTGAATCCTCTTGTCTGGATTCAGAGTCTACTGACCTTCCGCAAGCAGGGGGGTGGATTCTCTGTTCCAGAACTGGATGGTGCGGGACGCATTCGTGTTTCTCTCCTGTCGGAAAGCCCCATTGTAGTTGGTGCTGTTGCACCTGCTGTCATCGATGGCAGTGTTCTATGGTACAACACGACAACCAGCCTGATGATGTTCTATGATATATCACGTTCGAAGTGGCTCAGCACGGAGAGTCACTCCCTAGCTGGTGGGCGTAACGGAGCAACAGCAGTCAGCGGATTCTACCGTGGCCAAGACGGTATGGTGCTAGATGCGACCACACGTGGTCTTCCGTGCAGGACGGGCACTCTTACATCCATTTCGTGGTCAAAGACCAGTGCCGGTTCATCGACGCTTGAGGTCCTAGCCAATGGCGCCGTGATCGCGGAACTGAACTCCAATGGGGTCGGGGTTGTCCGAGATGACACAGTCAATGCTGACTTCAGCAGTGGTTTGATGAGCTTCCGCAATAAAGCTGGGCTGGTGGCTACGTCCAACGTCCAGATCGTGGTTCATTACCGTCTTAGATAGACGAAGCGAACACACACTCTAACGGTACATCCGGAGGATTGAGTGTCACACCCAGCACGACCAACAGTCATTGCAGCAAACCAGACCGCTGGCGATATTACGCTAGCTGATCTTGGTGCAGTTGTCCCAGCCTCTGGCAGCTTGACGCTGAGTGACCTCTTCTACCTGCATGAGACGCAGGCGTCAAAGGATCTTTTTGACGCCGTCACAGCAAACAACATTCTGATCGACGACGGCACTGGTCTTCTCACGAAGCCCCAGTCGTTGCTGTACATTACTGGTGTTGCCAGCAAGCAGGACCTCCAGCTTGGTGTTACAGGACCATCGTCTGCGGTCGTCAATCAGGTGCCCAAGTTCGGCGATACAACAGGCAAGGCGCTCGTCGCTAGCTCCATCACCATCAATGGTTCGAACGAACTGGACATGGCTGCGGCGAAGATCGTCAACATTGCCCTCCCCACTACGTCCACAGACGTAGCGAGTAAAGGCTATGTTGACTCACTCATCAACGGCCTCGATCCCAAAGCCAGCGTTCGTGCGGCTACAACAGTCAGCATTACGTTGAGTGCTCCTCAAACCATTGACGGTGTCTCAGTTATCGCTGGGAACCGCGTGCTGGTTAAGGATCAGGGTACGGGGTCACAGAACGGTATTTATATCGTTGCTGCTGGTGCTTGGACGCGCTCACTCGATATGGCGGCGGGCTCATCTGCTGCTGGTGTCTATTGCTACGTGGAAGAGGGTACTATCGCCCAAGACAAAGGGTACATCTGCAACAATAATGTCGGCGCAGACGTGGTTGGGACCGATGCTCTTATCTTCTCACAGTTCGGCAGCTTCCAGCTAGCCACTGTTGCACCAGACAATGTGACCAAATCTGCTGCCGTGGTCGGTGTCAGTTCGCGAGCCGCTCGTGAGGACCACAAGCACGACGTGACGACTGCTGCACCTGCGGCAACTGGTGTCGGAACGGCTTCTGGTGAGGGCTCGGCTACTTCGCTTGCGCGAAGCGACCACAGCCACCAGTCCAACACGGCACCTGCTGCTGTTACGAAGGCAGCAGCTGCTATCGGTACCTCTGGCGAGCCAGCACGTGCTGACCACAAGCATGACGTGACAACAGCTGCCCCTGCAACAGGTATTGGTGCTTCCAATGCTGAAGGCAGTGCGACCACGCTTGCACGAAGCGACCACAACCACCAGATTCGTGAATCTGGTGGTCAGAACCTGACGATGGGTGCTGTCGCGGACGGGCAGACGTTCGTACGCAGCGGCACAACGATTGCCGGTCAAACAGCAGCGACAGCGGCATCTTTGACGCATAAAAATGTCGTTCGAGTGGCAACAGCAGCTGCCGGAACCCTCGCTACTTCATTCGCCAACGGCCAGACCGTTGACGGCGTTGTGGTTGCAACGTCTGACCGTATCCTGCTCAAGGATCAGGCGTCAGGTATTGAAAACGGTCTCTACACTGTCAACGCTGCAGGTGCACCAACCCGAACGACGGATCTTCCTACTGCTGCGTCTGCTGGTGGTGTTTCTGTCTACGTCCAAGAAGGATCAGCGAATGCTGATACCGGTTGGCTGTGCACCACGAACAACCCAAGTGCCGTCGTTGGTACCAACAGTTTGGTGTTCGCAAAGCGTGCTTTCCCCCTAGCGAGCACGACTCCTGCTAACGTCACGAAGGCTGCTGCAGCTACCGGCACGAGCGAAACTGCTGCTCGTTCAGACCACAAGCACGACGTGACAACTGCAGCGCCTGCAGCAGCTGGCGTCAGCACAGCAAGTGCTGACGGCGTGGCTACGACACTTGCGCGAAGCGACCACAGCCACCAGAGCAACACGGCTCCTGCCAGTGTGACGAAGGCAGCCGCTGCCATTGGTACATCAGGTGAGCCTGCCCGTGCTGACCACAAGCACGATGTGACCACAGCAGCGCCTGCAGCTGGTGGTGTTGGTACGACGTCTGCTGAAGGTACAGCAACCACGCTTGCTCGCTCTGACCATACCCACCAGAGCAACACTGCTCCAGCCAGTGTGACGAAGGCAGCAGCGGCCATTGGTACAAGCACAGAACCTGCTCGTGCTGACCACAAGCACGATGTGACCACTGCCGCTCCTGCAACAGGCATCGGTGCTGCCAACACGGAAGGTACAGCAACCACGCTCGCACGAAGCGACCATGACCACTTGCTGCGTGAGTCCGGTGGTCAAGCACTGTCCCTTGGCGCCATCGCAGACGGTGAGATTGTACGTCGTTCTGGTACGACTTTGGTTGGTGGTGCGGGCCGTACCTACCCAGCAGCTGCAACAGACCCTGTGGCGCCTACGCCCGCCAATGGCGACAGGTACTTCAACACTGTTCTGAATATGGAGATGTACTTCGATAGCGCACGCTCCAAGTGGCTCAGCGTCGAAACAGTTGAATTGTTCTTTGGTCGTAACGGTAATACAGCGGCTGGTGGTTTCTACCGTGGTATGGACAGCGCAGTCATGTCCTCCACAAACGGTATGCGTGCAGAGCACAACGGAACTGTTGTCAGCTTGAGCTATATGCGTAGTGATAGTGACTCTGCTACGTTTGTAGTGGCAGCAAATGGTGTTGCTGGTGCTACACTTGCATCAACTGCTACGTCTGGTGGTTCGACAACACTGAACACCAACTTTGCTGCTGGTGATGTGATGGCAGTGCTCAATCAGTTGGCAGCTGGCAATACTACCAGCAACGTGCAGGGTCGTGTCCGCATGCGCTACCGCCTGTGAATAGTTGACGGCACTATTTTGGTGCTGTCCTTCCTTTTCTAAGATTGTCTAAGATTGGTGAGTCACTGATGGCATCAGCAGCACAAGAGACATTGGCCCTGATAAGGCTACTGAATAACCCGGCAACTACTGCTCTTCGGGCACGTAGTCGGACCACAGGGTCTATTGCTGTTACTGCACGTGACCCTGTGAGTGGTGAGGCAACTACAGTATCAATGAGCCCTCCAACGCTCTATGAACTAACCCTTTATGCATCAATGGACGCTTGGAGAGGTAGTGCAGACCTTGTTCCAGCTACACAGGCTGGTTTGGTTGGTGGTTTTGTAAACGAGCAAAGGGTTTTGCCCAGTACCCCGCCAACGGCGCCCACAATCGGTGGGCCAATCCTTTCGCCAAACGACTCAGTACGCGGCAGCATGTTGGTGTTCGATGGTCAGCGCTGGAGTGCTACAGCTGCGCCCAATGCGGCTGACATGGTACTTACTTCGCAACCCAGCGGGGCACTCCCGTTGTGGGTTGATGCTGGAGGCGGTGGGCCAAGCCTTGTTACGCTTTCCAGTGGGCGCTCAACAAACCAGCCCGGTGTTATTGCTGCTGGTAGTTTTCCACTTGCATCTGTGGATTATGAGTCAGCTGATTTCGTTACCGTCGGTGCACTTTCCGATACTGGTCTGCTTGGTGATATCACGCTGCACAATATCACGGACGATATTGAGGTTGCCAGTCACAGCTACAATGGTACTACACCAACCACACAGTCGTCAGCAATCGCGCTTGCAGTTGGAACCAAGCTGTATGAATTGCGCATTGAACTCCTGAACGGCTTGACCGTGAATGACAGACTGATTTGCTCGTGGGCGGGTCTACGCCTCGTAGCTGCCTGACTTCTAGCAACATCACCTTGACGACGAGAGAACACCATGGCGTTTGCATCAGGTACGACGACTTCACCCACGCTGCTGCTTGCCGCGTTGAACACGTTCATGACCGCCAACGGTTGGACGCTGCATGACAACCTTGGCATCAACGACAAGGTCTACTTCTCCGATGGTCTGGACAACAACCAGAACATGTACATCCGCGTTACCCTCGACGGTCGCTTCCTCGACTTCGGCACGCAGACGGGCAACTTCACGGTTGGCCAGATCATCACGGGTGCGACCAGCGGAGCGCAGGCGCTGATTCTGGCGCAGACCGATGCTGGTGCGACGGGTACGCTCACGCTCGTCAACATCACCAAGCTCTTCACGCCCGGCGAGACGATCACGGATCCCTTGGGTGGTTCGGCTGCCGTCGTCAAGACACTGCGCTACCCCACGAACAACTCCGTGAACGATATTGAGAACGCCCTCGATTGGCTGAACGTTCGGAGCTACACATTCTGGAATGCGACCACGCATGTGGGCGTGAATGAATCCGGTCGGCTCGGCCCCACGATCTTGCAGGCGCCACACTCGACCGTGCCCTATCCTGTGGTGGCGTTCAGGCCAAACCTGAAAACGGCTACGCAGACTCCCTACGTCGCGCTGAATATGATCGGTGACCTGTACGCACGGAACAACAATGACGCGGCGCTTAGCAGTCAGAACTGCGGCTACTTGTATGGAACGATGATGGGAAGGCCGCTTAGCGGTGCGCCTAATCCATTACCTGCCGTTGGCGGCCCACAGCTCAAGCTGCGCTTCACTGCGCTGAACACCTTCGGCAAGAGTGTCAGGGATCATGCCGTTACTACTGCATCGTCCACGAACTCTGGGCTCGGTTTCTTTGTAGACTTGCCAACGGCAAAGTTCAAGGCCATCAGTTGGGCTATCAGCGCCACGCCAGCCACATACTTCGAGGTTCTTGACCTGTTGGCTCCGGGTACTGCCGCGTTCATAGCCGCAGCGCCGACTACGGGGTCAGCCGGAGCATCAACAGGTGTCGTGTGGGATGGAAACGACTTCATCTATGTGACCGTGGCCGTGAGCACGACTACGTTCATGCGCTACACGATCAGCACGAACACTTGGACCACACTGGCTGCCATTCCGTTCGCCCCTTCGCTATCTCAAGGCGTAACCTATTCTCCTTTCTTCATTCAGCGCGGGGCCATTCCCGGTCAAGACTTCAACGAGATTTGGTACCTCAACACGACTACCGTTGGTAGCTGCATTCATAGGTACAACGTGGAGGCCAACACATGGTCGACGCTAGCTGCGCCAGTGACGCCGTCCGCAGGTACCCAACTGTTCTGTTGGGATAAGAGGCGCACTGTTTACTACAAGGACACATCGACAAACACCTACGCTTGGGTTCTCGATCTTCAGAACCTCGGCGCAGGTTGGTCAACGACCATGTTTGATCTTGGACACTCAAGCGCTTTCCGGGTGAGCATGCTCGTCAACGACTACGCTTGTCGTATCCGAGCGCACAGCGCGCTGCTCACAGACTACAAGTTTGTGGGTAACGCCGATGGCGTGTTGGTTGTCACCACGATCAATGGGCAGAACTGGTTCGGCGGATTTGGGAAGTTCAACAGCTTCCAGCCGCCAGCCTTTGCAAATCTGACGGCATCGGCTTTGGCTGGCTACGTCACGTTGGCTGTGAATGACAGCAGCCAGTTCATCATCGGCGACAAGATCAACGTTGTCGACCGCGCGACTGGACTTGTGCAGGCAACAACAATCGGAGCCATTCCGACGGCTGTCGGAATCACATGCGCCATGCCGCTCCCAACAGGCGCCACGAGCTTTGTCACGACGGACGCTTCGAACTGCGTCCTCTACGGGGACAGCTTCTTTGCTGTGACACAGTTGAGCGTCGGCGGCTTTGAGCCGAATGGTCAGGCGGCACAGTACAATATGGCGCTGGCTTTCGACGTGAGCATGTCGGGAGCCGTGAGCACGCCTGTGACCACGCGCAAACAGCTTTGGCCAATCAACATCCAAGGCAACGTAGCGGCGTTGTCCACCTTCGGTGTTCGGGGCAGGCTGCCGAGTGTGTACTACGTCGAGGGCACGCCGGGTGAAATCATCACCGACCGTGCTGGCCTTCAGTACTTGGTCATCCGCAGCACGAGCTTGGACATCTTCTACAACCTGCCAGCGTCGACTGTCGCCATCGGCCCCATCAACTGATCTCGATAGGACTGGTGAACGACTATGGCTTATCAAGATGTCATTCTAGCGTCAGCGCCTTACGCGTACTGGCGCGGCACCATCACAACGGGTCAGGTGCTGGACTCTTCGGGTAACACACGATTCATGAATGTGAACGGCTCTGTGCTGACGAACGCGGCCAGCATCGTGCCGGGGACGGCGGAGCCCTGCCTAGTGTTCCCCGGACTTGATACGGATTTCTTGGACGCAATCGCGGCCACGACTATGGCCCAGACCAATTCACTTCCCGGCACGATTGAGTTCTGGATCTTGGACGACCCGGCTGACGACAACGTCTTGGGTTATGTGGTGTGTCTCGGAGGCAGCGGCGCGGATATGGTTTTTGGAAGCGGTCCCGTCAATGGCATCATGCCGAATACGAACAACAGTGCAAATACACCCCCCATTTCCGTGCGCTACGGAGAGCTAAAGCATGTGGTCGTGCGCTCGAATCCTGCTGACGCAGCCGCAAGCAGGAAGCGTACTTACATCAACGGGTTCTTGGCCAGCTTCTCCACGCTGGGTGCGTACACGCTGTCACCGTCGACGCGCCGCACAGTCGGCATAAAGCTAGTGGGCACAAGCCCCGGTTCAATTGTCCCCGGCACCGCGTTGAAGGCGCGGGTGCAGGAGATCGCCATTTACGACAGCGCTCTTTCTGAAGACGACATCTACAGGCACTATTGCGCGGGCATGGACACAGGCTCAATGGCTCCGCGAGTTGTCTCTGCAGTCTTTGTGGGTCTGAACAAGCTGCTGGTGACGTTCAGCAAGCCGATGTTCAATACCGCGACCACGGGCAACTTCAGCATCCCCGGCGCTACCGTCGACTTGGCCACGCCCAGCACGTTCCGGGACAGTGTGACATTGACTCTGAGCGCGTTCACGGATGGCGCGTCGCTTACGCTCACGACGTCTGGTCTGATCGACGCACTTGGAGTAGCGCCGACGCCAGCCACGGCATCGTTCACGGTGCTCGCGACAGGCGATGGCAGGTCACAAGACCCGCAGACGTGGCAGGCTTCTACTGTGCCGATGGTCAGCACGGGCTCCGCAGCTGAAGTCCGCTTCGGTCAAGCATTCGGCGGCTATGTGTACGCCATGCGTGGTGTGCGTGTGGACAACGGCGAGTTCGTCTATTGGAGCAGCCTCGATGCTCCAGACCTCACCGGAGCACAATCTAGTTATGCACCGGGTGATCTGACTAGCATCGTCAGAATCGCGGTGACACCACCAGACGGTCAAACCTAATGCCAGTTAAGACAGTCATCGCCAAGAATATTACGGGAAGCCCGGTCGACATCACTGACTTGGGTGTCCTCAACATCTTGGGTGGTGCTCAGGTAGCACTCAGCGACTACTTCCGTCTTGACGAGATTCAAGAATCAGTCAGTTTGTCCGCACTGATCTCTGCGGCTAGCGTGGTCATCAATGACGGCACTGTCGATTTGACTCTTGCGCAGTCTTTGATCTACATCACGCCTGCCATATCCGACATCGATGTCGACGTCGCGCTTGAGAACTTTGCTGACATAACGGAGGCAACTCAAGAGCCTACAGGGTTCCCAAACCGGACCGACACAACCCTGTCATGGAACGATGGTACGCGCACGTTGACCCTCGGCCTCGTCGGACCATCAGCGGACGTTTGGGTCGATGGTATCAAGCGAACACTCACTGTTGCCTTGACTTGCACGATCGCAGACACGGAAGGTGAGTGGTACTTCTACGTCGACACGGCGGGGGTGTTGACAGCTACGGCTACGTTTACGCTCGACTTGATCTCTCCATTCGCTTGGGTTGCGAGTGTGTACTGGGATGCTGTCAACAACGTCGCCATCTACGTGGCCGATGAACGGCACGGCGTCGTTATGGACGCACAAACACATGCATACTTACATACAACGGTCGGTGCTGCGTTTGAATCTGGTCTCGGCCTCACAGGACTCACGGTCGATGGATCAGGCGACTTGGCTATCCATGCACAGTGCGGCGTTGCAGATGGTGTAATCCGTGACGAGGACATCCACCACGCCATCACTGATGGTGCTCCGCAGGACCTGTCGCCTGTTGCCGCAGTGCCGGTCTACTACCGGACTGGTTCAGGCATCTGGCGTAGAGCCACCGCAGACGCTTTCCCATTCATTTACTCGGGCAAGGGCGTTTACACGGGGGCCAATGGGCGCATACCGTTCAATCAGTTCAGTGTTGGCGTGTGGTCTTTGGTTGAGATTTCAACGCTGAACTATGTTCTAGTCCACCTATTCGCCACCAACAACATTGCCGAGCCTATCGTCGCCATCCAAGGCATTGCAGAGTATGGTTCACTTGGTGCTGCTAGGACTGGTGCAGAAGCCGAGATCTTGTCGTTGTCAGGTCTGCCGTTCGCCGAGTTCGTGGCATTGGGTACGATCATCGTTCAGTCTGCGGCCTCGTACTTGAATACCCCGAAGGCTCGGTTTCGGTCAACAACTGACGGCGGCGAGTACATTGACTGGCGAAACCTGCGTGTGTCGTCGATCGTTCGTACGCTTCAGGTAAATGCGATCGACGTCAGTGTTGACGCAAGTGCGTTCTCAGGCACAGTACTTGGCCCGACGGACACCAACGTTCAGACAGCACTCAAAACACTCGACTCTGCCGTGGATGCTCTGAGTGCTGGACCGGGGACTGGGGACGTTGTCGGCCCAGCATCAGCCACAGGCAACTCGTTTGCGATCTACGACGGGGCCACAGGCAAGTTGCTCAAGTCGCAAGCATCGCCGCAGATCAGTGCGCTTGGCGACATTAATATGGGTGGTCGCGGCATCAGCAACTTGCTGGAGATTGCCACTGGTGCCGTCAACGTCGCTGCAGCAGGTTCGTTCATCATCGGTGCAGGTTCAGCTGTCGACTTCGGCAATACGGCAGTCGCCAACTTTGGCGCCATTCGGTACAATACAGTCACAGCTGCTTTGGGCACGAACCAGAACAACTACTCTCCCGCTGGGTTTGTTGACTGTGCCATCTTGCGCCTGAACCCAAGTGCTGCTGTCACAATCACAGGCTTCCTTGGCGGCTTTGGTGTTGGTGGGGGCGAGCGCACGATCCTAGCTAACGTCGGCGCGTTCGCTATCACCTTCGGCCATGAGTCGGCCTCCTCGTCCACCCAGAACCGCCTGACGATGCCTCTGGCTCGGTCGATGATTCTCGGCCCCGGTCGGTCAGTTGAGATGCATTACGACACGACGACTCTGCGTTGGGTGATGCATTTCCCTCCGAATGAGCGCAAAACCGTGACAATGTCCATTGGCATTGATACAGGTGTGGTGGGCACAGGAGCAAAGAAGCCGACGCTGGTCCGCTGCCCATTCGCTGGGGTCATCCGGTCGTGGACGCTGGTCGCCGACGTGGCGACGACGGCGACACTCGACGTGTGGAAATTGGCGGGAGCCGTACCGACAAACGCGAACACGATTACAGCTGCTGCAAAGCCAAGCTTGGCTGCTGCCTCCGTCAATAGCTCTTCCACGCTCACTGGTTGGACCACGGCAGTAGCCGTAGGCGATGTGTTCATGCTAGAGGTTGAGGCCAACAGCGCTGCTGCTCAGCTGACGATTACGCTTGAGGTTGAAGTTCTATGACTGCAATCAAAACAATCGAGTACTGGTTCGCGAGCCTGAACACGTTGGCTAACACAACGTTGACGAATCTGGGCACCATTGCCGTTCAGATGCCAGAGGCCGGTAAGGTCTTCAGGTCGTGTTTCGTTGAGGTCACTGTCCACTGTGCTGAAACTGCAGCGGCCAACATCACAACCAAGACGTTGAACTTCCGCCTTGGCGCAGCCGCCTACACAAGCGTTCCATGGACTCAGACCATCACCAACTCCGGTGAGAACATCTCGTTCATGATGACGGGCGATTTCACAGCACACTTCACCACCAACTGGACAGGCGGTTCGATGACCGCAGGTTGTCAGGTGTTGGCGACACAGGCCGCAACGGGGTTCACCAATGTCACAGCACGGCTGGTGATTACCTACGAGTACGACGAGACGTCCGTCACTCAGATGAAGACGGTGCGCATCCCGCTCAACAGTACGCAAGCTGCATTGGCGCTGGCCAAACCAGCGTCTATGGACACGATCCCGCTCCTCAATACGTTCTTGCCTGAAGCGTCCGCAGTCATTCGTGACTGCGTCATCGTCATAGAAGGCAATCAGCACTCTGCTGCGGTTGCGACCGACATCACGCTGTCGATGGAAATTGACACGCTTGGCGTCAATACGTCGGCGATCTACGAGCGAGCGCTGGCGACAAACAGCTACTTCCGCTACGCGTGGCGACCTACTTTCTCCTACGCGGCGACCCATACGTTTCACCTCTGGGCCAACGTAGCCGCGTGCAACTGCCCAGTCGTGACCATGGTCATCACCTACGACTTCAACGCGACTACCACGACACGCGTGCTCAACAGCATCATGCTGCCGATGGACTGGGCCGCTCCCATCGGTCTGTCGACGACTGAGTATTCTCATGCTGAACGTAGTGTTTGGGTCGAGGAGCCCGGCACGATCACAGTTGTCAAGTCTGCCCTTGTTCTCACGTACCATACGACAGGCGCCGTTGGCGCATTGAACCACCGAGTCAATCCAAGTGCGACTTGGGTGGCCTCGACCGTCAACCTGAGTGCGTGCGCTGGTTCCATCCTGCAGATGATGGACGCCTCGGCTATCACGCTGGCGCGTGGCAAGAACACGATCGGCGCCGACTTCAGGTCAACGTCTACCACGATCTTGGCCACCAATGTCACGTCGATGTGGTACCTGAACTACACGTCGGACAAAGCGACTCTTGGTGTCCACGCGCACAACCAGACGACGCTGCAGAAGGTGCTGACGACGACGAATCAGACGGCTGCCGTTCAACTGCTGTCGGGAGACGTCATCGTCTACGACGGGGCTGTTGCTACGTTCCGCACAGGTATCGGCGTTGACGCAATGTTTATCGTCAACTCAACGTCGGCCCCTGCTGGTTTGACGATCAACGTTCAACGTCGCAGTGGCGCTACGCACCTTGGCTACGACGGAGTCTACTCCGACCCGTCTTCCGACGATGCAGAACTCGGTATTCGCTACGTCCATGCCCAAGCACGAGATCTGTTCAGGCGGTGGACAGATGACGCCGACTCTTCTCGCATTCCGTTGAGTAACGCACGCAAGTACAGAGTAGGATTCTCGGCCTCGGCCACTGGCTTCTGCGACATCACCTTCGTGCTGACATCGCATTCGATTACGCGTTCGGTGGCCGGGAGCATCGCCAACGGACCTAGTGCCAATGCCAATGCCAAGACGATCAAGTTGTACAACAACGTCCAAGGGCTGCTGCTGGAGCTTCCGATTGCTGGTGGCATCTCCACCTTCGATCTAACTTGGTTTGATGACGTCAACCCTGTCGTCGTCGTGCTGACAGATGACGTCACTGGTGACAGCGCCTTCGCTCGCGGGCTCGCAGGCATCGACACGTTCAGCGTCGACTTCACTCCGGGTGGTGGTGGTGGTGGTGGTGAGTTTGGTTATGGAAGCGCAAGCTGAATAGGAGAGACAACAATGACACTCAGAACGCCAACAACGTATGCTTACCTCAAGTCGGAGTTCACGGGCTCTGGTGGCGTCATTGACGCCCCGAACCTACTCAAGACCACGCGAGATACGGAAGACATCGCGATCCACCTGCAGAAGGTCGAACTGACCCCTGTTGGTGTTGTGTTCGAGTTTCGTGACAGTCTGCCTCTTGACCAGAAGGCACTGGTTGACGCCATTGTCGTCAACCACGACGGCACACCGTTGCCAGCAGAAAACGTCGACGAGCATGGAAACTTGATTTTCGCTCCGACATTCCTTCACACGAGTGAACAGGCTCGGCTGAAGGGCTTGTCGATGTCTGGCACCGCAGACAGTGTCGTCATCGCCGACTACGAGGTGACCAACGAGATGCTGGTTCAGGGCGGGCAGTTCTGGGTCATGGGCAGCCAAGATGGCGATACGGCGTCGTTTGCGGTCATCGACAAGAATGACATCCTCGGATTGCACACCCAACTTGGCCATCCAATCGGAACACCGATTGAACTGGTGAAGTACGTGGACAACTACCCGCTGCCGCCAGTCGGTAACGCTGTATTCAAGGACGAGATCATCATGCCGACAGTGGCGCCTGTAGCCACCGGCCTGTTTCTTCGCGCAACACTAACGTTTGGTTCTGTCCCCGGTAATCGCCGGATGGGCATTTTGTATCGCTGGTATATCGGAGGTTGACATGACGACTGAAGCTAAGACAGACATCAAAATCGTGGTCATTGAGGTACTGCCAACAGGTACCACTACAACTGAAGTGGCTCCAATCAAAAAGGTCAAACTCGACGAGAAGCCAAGTGTGGTTGCTGCTCGAATCAGAGCAGCACAGCTACCGCGTAAGTGATAGAAGCCCCGGTTGTCGGGGCTTCTTCTTTACTCCGTTTTGGAAGCTTCGACCAGTAGTTTGTTCAACTCGCTGTTGTCGAGCTTGTTGATTCTGGTACGAGCCCACGAACCCGGACCCATTGTCAGTGGGTCTATGATGGCTGGGAGATGGACGACGTACCTGTCCTCATCCTCGTCAGGCTCTACCTCATCAGGGGCCGTACTCCAAAGCTCCATGGCCAGCCTGTTGAAGAATGAAGAAAGAAGCGTCCTTGGTAGGAGCTTAGCATTTGAAGGAACAATCACGTCGCTCATAGAGTACACCCTATATTGTAGCAGGTATCTTATCAAGGGGTGTCTAATGGAAAAGCAAATGCGAAGCTCGGCCATGCCAGAGTTCTGGCTGGTCCTCTCTGGGAGCGGGATGCGCCTCTACGCATTCCTTGGCGCCATTCTAGCGCTCGTCAGCATGGGTGTCCGCATCAAGGGTATCACAGCCACCTCCGGTGGTGCTGTGGTTGCTGGTGTGATGGCCAAGTACTACGACCCAGCAGACCCAGTGAAGTCGATGAGGAAGGTCATCAAGGTCGCGAAGTCGATCAAACCATCCAACATCTTGACGTTCCGCTGGCGTGTGTGGGAATGGCTGCTGACCAACCTATTCCGCAAAGGTCCCAAAGGCCCTTTCCAGACTGGGAAGATCCTGAAGACATTCCGTGAGCACATGCCAGCCACCATTGGTGAATCGAAGTTCCCCATTCGTGTGTGCTCTTATCAGGTCAACCTGAAAAGCCCCGTTCCTGTGACCTTCACTGAGCCTGATGTAGACCTTCCACTCGCGTGTCTTGGTTCCATGAGCCTGCCTGTGTTTGACCCAACCAAGTACGGTGTAGCCCTGCTTCAAGATGGCGGCTGGGTTCGGAACTTCAACATCCCAGATGACGAAGTCAACGTCATTGGACTCTACTTCGGTGGTGCCAATGCTGGTCCGGTTAGCGGTATCGTGTCTGACAAAGCACAGCTTGTCGATATCAAGGACAACATTCAGCTGATCCAAAAGTGTATCAGTGGTGTCATCGACGATAATATGCGCCGTTCTGTTGAAGAAGCTGTTGAAGAGGGTGTCAACCTTGTCAAGATCCCGCTTCGCACGAAGCTGGAAACACTTGACTTTTTCGCCAGCGAGACCAAGATTGATCAGGCTATAGATGAAGGGTACGACTCTGTCGCATCCACATACGCTTTCTTGTCGAAAAGGTTGTCCAAATGAAGTTCATTGCTCTGGTCGTTCTCGCTGTTGCTTTCACCTCCTGCGTCGAGAAGAAGGAGGCGGCTCCTGCCGCTGCTCCAGCTGATGCTGGTGCTCCTGCCGCTGCTGGTGAGGGCGAGGGTGAAGCTCCTGTCTCCGTCGCTCCTGCGGCTCCTGCCGTGGTCATCGAGGCCCCTGCCGTCGTTGCTCCCGCCGCCGTCGCGAAGTGAGAAGAACTGTCAGTTTCTGACAGTCAAGCGAATAAAGAAAGGGTCTGTTGACCCTTTCTTTATTACGTTGTACCGTTCGTAGATTCAGCTCCAAGAGGTCAAGCAATGGCGACGAAGTCACTATCACCGGGTCTCAAAACTCCGGGTTCTTTTCTGAAGCGTGATACGGTTGAAACGACTCGTATCGACCCTTCTTCCTTCCTAAAGAAGGAAACCCCTGAGCAGTCACTGATGAGTAACCTAGAGCCCGTCGTGGCCCAACCACGGTATGAGACACCTCCCGTACAGGCAGAGCTACCCGTTGCGCCTCCTCCTGTCCTTCCTTCTCCGAAGAAGGACCTCGTCATTGACAACCAGACGCTTTACGCCCTGATTGAGGAGTACGGCTTCGAGGCTGGTGAGACCCACCGCTACGAGTTGTTTGCTGCTGGGATCAAGAGCCCCCTTGTTGTTGAAGTGCGAGCCCCCAACTGGGATGACCACAACTGGGGCCTCATGTGGATGCAAAAGCAGTTCGGCAACGCCTCTACTGCCATCCATGTGCAGACTGAGACCCAGCGTACACAGATTTACCAAGCTGCTCTTGCTTGCCGCTGTGTCGTCAAGATCAAAGACCAGTTCATCTGGGACATCTTCGGGATGCGGGACCTCATCAAGAGGGCAAATCCCCAGTGGAATGGTGAGTCGCACATCGGAATCCCTGAAGTCATTGCGTCCCCAATGACGGAGACCGTGATTGATTTCTTCCGTCACCGCGTCCACATGGATTACCTAGTGGAGCTTGACGACGCAGTCACCTCGGTCGGTCGCAAGTCTGCGCCTCCAGCTGAAGCCGAGGCTGAAGCTGAAGCGTTGGGCGACCAGCCTGCTGAAGAAGACAACCCTACCTGAGCGACTTGAGGGATGTTCGCCGAAGCCAGTTCGTTTCGGCGGCTCAGGTCGCGTACCACTACAGCTACAAGCTCGATGAGGCGATGGTTCTGTCAGTCGCTCAGCGTCGGTTGCTCATTGATGTCGTGAAGTCAGAGGAGCGACGGTTCTGGGATAAGCTTGAAGCCACGCTGGGCACAAGCTGGGACGTTGCTTCTCTCATTGAAGAGGCACCTCAGGGTCCTCAGGGTCCTCTACCAGATACGGTCCATATGCCGCTGGTGCCGTTCATTGCTGCTGAGGCGTTCAAGTCCTTTGTGGAATCGGTGAAGACAAGAGCGAAGAAGAGCACCGTTGACGTTGGCACTCTGGATGTAGACAGCGCTAAGGACTTCTTCAAGGGAATCTGACTAAATGGCTACACGCACGACAAGCAGCACGACGACACCAAGTGCGACTTCTCGTCGCGTGAGCCAAGTCGCCAACCAGCGGAACAATCCCTACGCTAGCTCTCCTGCAGAGATTGCAGCCGCCAAGCGCAACAAGATGGAGCGCCTGAAGAATGAGAGGGAAGCTCGACTCAATGAGAAGCGGGTCAACGAGCTAGACGACGACCTGATCAAGCTCAAGGAGAAGCAGGTCAAGGACCTATCTTCTGTTCAAGAGCAGGAGATGAAGGCTCGAAAGAAGTTCGTTGCTGCAACTGAGAAGCTTGCCCGTGGAATCACGGGTTCCAAAGCTGGAACGACCATCCATGGCAGTAGCCTAGACCTTCCGGCAGCTACCAAGTCGATTGGTAGGGCAGCGTCCTCTGGCATCAGCAGTGCCATGAAGAAAATGACATCACTGCTGGAGAAGCGCGTTGCTGGCTCTTCTGCTGGTGCTGCAGTGCGTGGCGGTATCCTGAGACGGGCTGGTGCGGCTGTCGCCGGTGCCGAGGGTGGTGCGGCTGCTGCTGGTGCTGCAGAAGCAGCAAGTGCTGCAGGTGGTTTGGCGGCTAAGGCAGGGTTCCTTGCTAAGGGCCTTAACGTACTTGCCGCTGTTTCAGGAGTAGTCACGGAAGCAATCACAGAATACGCCAACGAGACACAAGACCTCGCACTTATTTCAAGGAAGCGAATTCTTTCGTATGGTCGTGGCAAGGAGGGGATGAAGACTGGTCCCGGCACTCGGTTCGCTACAGACGCTGACGCTGAGAAGGGTATGCGGGATGAAGTAGTCGATGTCTCGAACGCCCGCAGACAAGCAGGCCAAATCGCTGCCGAGTTCAACCTCAGTGCTGACGATATTCAGGCTGCGCAGCACCTGATCGCCAATAAGACAGGGGAGATGTACTCACAAATGGGGCCTATCTCCTATCAGATGGGACAGATGGCTCAGATGGGAGCTATGGAGATAAATGATGCGGCGACGCTCTTTATCGAAGAGCGCAATCGCTTCGACTCTGCTCCTGCCAAAGTATTGAAGGAGATGCGGGGGCTCATGGATGAATCTCGTGCCATCAGCGACGAGACTGGCAAGGTCATCAACGTGGAGGATTACACTCTTGAGGTGAGGAATCTGCGCGCATCCCTCGGTGACGCTGGGGCTACCATTGAAGATACGTCGAAAATCTTTGGCGGCGGCTACAAAGCCGCTGTCAAGATGGGTGCGTCTCTGGAGCGTGCAATCAGTGGTGCCAAGAAGTTCGCCGAAGGGCTAACCATGAACTACGATGCGGGTTTCGGCACGGTGGAAGTAGACCAAGACGTTGGCGACCTCCTGACAAGGAAGGACTTGTCAGACGAGCAGCGTTCAATCGCTACGCAGGTTAAGCAGGGTCTTGATTCCGGTTCAATGACTCCTGACATCGCGGCGAGCCTCATCCAGAAGTCCATGGGCTCGAAGTTGGCCGAAGTCCGCATGACTCGTACTCTAAAGGACGGCAACCTCAATCTTGCTCAGGCTCGTGGTCTGGACGTCACTGATCCCGGACTGTTTCTAATCCTCACGAATGCGCTCAACAAAGTAGCCGCTGGTGGTGACGCAGCTACAGTGGCTGCTGAAGCTATGAAGCTTTCAGCTACCGAGGCTACTGCCCAAGAGGCGGATAGGGCATCTGCTGCATCTGCGACAATGACTGTATCTCTTGGGAAGATGCAGGAGTCTGCTGTTCTAATGGCCAGAGATGCGGCGCTAACCGCAGGGATGGGTCCAACAACCACTTCAGTTTTGCAGACCGCGCAAACTGGTGGTCGAGAGGCCAAGCTTCTTCCTAAGAGAATGCAGGATGTCGTTGCCGAAGTCGGCAGTGAGAACGCGGTAATCCAGAGTGAGCATGATACAGCCGCTTCATACATGACCAAGCTGAATACCCACAAAAGTAGTGAGCTTAACAAGGATCACATTAAAAGGTTCACCGACAGCCTTTCTCGTGGTGAAGACCCCGGAGAGCTTAACCGCATGTTCGTGAAGGATTTCATTGAAACTGAAAACGAGCTTAGGATGAAAGCCAATGCTCCTCAGCGACCGCTCATCTCAACGCCTACCTCTCCTTTCGGAAATCCCAGAGAGGAAGGCAGTTCTACTGTGGTGCCAACAGCTAACGGCATCAAGGTGTACACGACGGTGGTGACCAACATTCCTGCTAGCTCAATGTCAGCTGCTGTCGCCGCTGACCAAGCCGCCGCAAACGCTACTAGCTCTGCACCCGGTGGTTGAATGACATCGATTGAGGCATCATGACGGTACGTGAGAAAGCATCCCTGACGAAGTCTTTGGCTAGAGCCGGTATCAAAACCGTCAACGCCAAGAGCAACATTGTTGGTGAGCTACAAATCGTTTGCTACACGAAGGACGGCAAGTCGATTACCGTCTTTCTCCCATCCTCTGTGGGGAAGGCTCAGCCTCGCTGGGTCAACCTCCTAGAGTCCTGTCCCATCGAGGCATGGAGAGAAAGTAAATCTCTCCTCAATGCTGTTCGTATGGGGCACGTCACAGTCACTCTTGATTGAAAGGCAATCACATGAAAGTTCAGATCTCAAACTTCTCCGCAGGCCCAGTGGCCATTCCACACCCCATCTTGTCCGTTATCCAGAACGGAAAGAGCCCAGTGTACATCCTGACCGAGCAGGGGTATCAGGCGTTGCTGGGCAACACCGCTGTTACCCGTCTCGTTCGCGCGAACCTGATTGGTATCTCCGTCATCCCAGACATCTCAGTTGAGTTGAAGATTGTTGCCGATGCCCTCGCTGAAGGCCGGTTCTCTCTAGAGGAAGCCACCGCTGTGGCCGCTGGTCTCGAAGCCGCTGCCGCTGGTACCTTGGACGACGACGACGAAGCTCCAGCGGCTGAGCCTGAAGCTCCAGTTGAAGCTCCAGTTGAAGCTCCTGCTGCTGAGCCTGAAGCTCCAGTTGAAGCTCCAGTCGAAGCTCCAGTTGAAGCTCCAGTTGAAGCTCCAGTTGAAGCTCCAGTTGAAGCTCCAGTTGAAGCTCCAGTTGAAGCTCCTGCTGCTGAGCCAGAAGCTCCAGTCGAAGCCCCAGCGGCTGTTGAAGGTGAAGAGCCGAAGAAGCGTGGCCGTAAGGCCAAGACCGAGGTCTGATTGTCGGACCTTCGTAAGAGCCGTGGCAAGCTACCCCCAGACCACAAGATTTCTTGTGCGATCTGCGAGACAATGGAACCGCTTGCCACGGCTCACGACCACCACCGCACACCACGTGCCTTTGGTGGTACAGACGATGTAGGAAATCGGGTGTGGCTCTGCGCTTCTTGTCACACTCGTCTGCACCGGGTTCAGGAGTTCTTGGTTCAAGGTAAGGCTTCGTCAGCCTACGATCTCACAAGCTCAATCTTTCCTTCGAAGGCAAAAGCTCGCTCAAATCTATGGGAGTTGGCCAACGAGGCTGCCGAAGCGGAGAAGGAAACGGGTGGGGCATTCGGCCTTCACCGGGACGTCGTTCAAGTCACAATCTCTGTTGACAAGGAAGTCTGGAGTAGGGTGAAGGTCCTCGCCAAGGAAGGCAAGATGACCGCTAAAGCACTGGCCGCTGAAATGATAAAGAGGTCCTTGAAATGACGGCCATCTCCAAGAAACGGAAGAAGAGCATGGACGAAGAGGACACAAACAAGAAGGCTTTGAACCGGTTGGTGAACTCCCTGCTTGGACTCACTCCAATCCCTTCGGACATCTCTCGGATGGCTGTGGTTGAAGAGTCCTTGGCGTATGCGCTCATCGCTCTTGAACAGAACATGTCACACGCTGACATCGTTGACGAGCTTGAGGCTCTTGCGGTGAACATCATCATCGACAAGATGGACCAAGCAGATAAGCGTGTTCTTCACATCGAGGTCGACCACGTCTCTGACGCCGATGAGTCGGAGCACGCCGTGACCATTCTCTGCATGGCAGACACCAAGCTGTCTGAAGCGGTCGTCAGCACAATGAGCGACTTCATCTCGTTCGATGATGACGAAGTTGAGGGTGGGGAAGACGACGATGAGGAAGACGAAGAAGTCACCATCCCAATGATGAAGAAACCCACGGACTACAGCATCAATTGAAAAGGAAAGGGCCACTTAGTGGCCCTTTCTCATTCGGTTGCTGTTGCGAGGTATGCATTCACAAAGGACTGCAGTTGAGCTTCGCTGGGTTCCCAGTCGCTTGGTCCAACAGTGATGAGAGTCATCGGACTACCGTCAATGTCAATCGTTTGTGGCTTGGTGGCCTGCGGTGTGCTCTCTTCAACGCTTCCATCTGAGTGGATGATGATCATGATTCACTGTCCTTTTTAGGCTTGTTGAAAACAACGATACGTCCATCTTTCAAGTCAGCGTTAATCACCTCTAGCATGAGGTCTCTGCCATACTTCTCGAAGTCGAAGTATGCCATGAGAGTATCATCACCCAGATTCTGGGGACCACCTACGTCTCCAACGACGGAGTAGGCGTAGTCTTCATCGTCTTTGTGGATGGTGTAGCCAAGCTCGATGAGCTTGGCTGCGTTCGAGACGTCGCGGCCAGCTACCTCAAGGGCAGCCGACACAACGTCAACTGGGCTGCCCTGAAGCAGCGTCACAACCTGTGCGAGGGTGGACAGCTTGGGCCGCTCTCCAATGTCTGGGAAGTCCTCGTACTCCGTGACGGAGAACTCCAGCTTGGTACCAGCTGGCTGCTGGGTCGTGTCCCGAATCTGTGCTTCAAGGATATCCGGATCGGCGTCTGGTGTAATCCAGTCGCCGACCTGCTTCCCTTCTGCGTCTTTGTGCAGGACGTAGACCCGTCCGGCTGCTGCAGCGTTCAGGACGTCCGCTGCTTTGAGAAGTGCTCGAATGACGTCTAAACGGTTCATGCACAAGAGTGCCTAGTCTAGTGCATGAACGTGCAGGCGGTGGCTACCCGTGGACCTCCGTGCATGGAACGTCGAGTGACCGGCGCCGGTAGTCCTCAACTACTGGCGTCCCTGCTCCGAGACGCGTACCAGTGTCAGCTGAAGGTTCCTGAAGGTGGAACCACTGCAGTGACGACCCGGCACCGTACTGATGCCACAACTCCCAAACGCCACCTTTATGGCGACGCCACCAAGGCAGGGACTCTGGAATATGTGTCTCAAGTACTTCAGCAACTGCGTCTATGACACGCCCAATCACTTGCTGAACTTCTTACCTTTGTAAGGGCAGATGCTGATGACTGGGCAGTGGTCGCAGTATCCACCTTGGTATCCATGAAGGTTGTCAGTCCGTTGCAAGCTCAGGATGCAATGCCAAGGTCGTGGATCGGTCAAAAACCCGTCAGGTTTTTCATACTCAACTGGCATCTCATTGCAGATCTTCGTACACAGGGCCTGAAGCTTTTCGGTCTCCTGCAGGATAGCGAGCCGCTGAAAAGACTTCAGCTGTTGGTACTCGTCCTCATCGAGAAGGTACTTCACTTCATAGCCTTTCCCATGGTCACGTTCGTGGCATGAGGCAGTAGAAGAGATTCAGGACTGGGCTCTGTATCAGCAGGCTTGTCGACGACTGCGAACATCTCCATGAGCCTGATGAGGCGGTCCAACGTGGGAGCAGTCTCGCCCGTCTCCCACAGGTAGACGGCTTGCTTGCTCACACCCATGATAGCCCCAAGCTCCTGCATGGACATATCCTTGTCCGTGCGGCTACGCTTCAACCAAACCGGAATCTCTTCGGGGCTGGGGAGGTCTACTTCCGTACCGTCTTCAACATTCACTGCAATCAAACGAAACTTCGACATATCAATTCCTGTTCTTTCCGAGGCGCTTCTGGTACTTCTCTGCTTGGCGTTCGTCTTCTCTGAGGTCTGAGAACACCTTTGACAGCGCCGACTTCTCGGCATCTGCAATGGATCTCAGCTTACCCTTCTTCTTCGGCAGCGCGACTTCGATGGCTTCGCCATCCTCCCTGAAGAGTCGTGCTGCATGTACCGCCCCCGGCTTCTTCCCCTCTGGTACGAAGATAATTTCACTCTTTTCGGCGACGAGTGTTCGCTGTGTTCCACGAGCACAACCGAGTAGGAGACCATGGCCCGAGTCCACAAAATAGCGGAACACTGGGTCTTGTTTGTTTTCAAAGTCTCGTCTCATTCGTCCAAGCCCTTGCTGAAGCTGCTCGGGGTTGTTCTGTGGATTGGCGTAATAGACGGTGTCAAGGCGCGGAATGTCAACACCAGCCTTAAACACCGAGGTGGCGAAGATGATGTGAATGTCGTCATTCATCATCTGCTTCATTGCATAATCGCGTTCCGCAAGGCCCTTCTTCGAGGACATGCCACCGACGACGGCGCGCGATGGGATGCGAAGCCGCGTCATCTCCTCAGCCATGGTCATGCACCATTGCACTCGGTCTGCGAAAACAAGGATGCTTCGCCCTTGGCTGACGTCGTACTTCAACCACTCCTTGATGAGTTCGTTGCGATCCTCTTGTTTACAGAGCCAGTTCAGGAGCAGCGCCCACTCAGCCTTTGAAGGGTAGCGCTTCGCTGGGTACTTGCACCCCGTCTGAATCAGGTAGCTGGTGAAGGGAAGCTGCTTGGCATCACCAACAGCCGTCACCGGGCCAAGGATATCCGGCAGCGCAATGTCCAGCTGGTCCTTCCGTGTCGGAGTAGCTGATACACCTTGACGCACTTCAGCATGGAATGCGTTGACAACAGCAGCTGGTACCTTCGCCGCGAACACATGCACTTCGTCAGTGAGTAAACGACCAAACGACTTGGAGATCTTCTTGAGGGCCTTCTTGCCGTTCTCGTTGGCGAATGACTGCCATGTGGCTACGGTGACTGGGAACAGCTGGTCTGGTGTCCGGTACCGGCCAATGAGCTTCACACCTTCTCGCTCTTCAATCTCCAGACAATTGGTGAGGGGAGAATAAGTACCGTCCTCCCTTTGAGTTCCAAGACGGAATCTGGTGATGAATTGCTCGGCAAGTACGTCTGTATGGACGAGTACAATTGTCCACTGGCAGCGACGGATGATACTGTCAATCATTACGTAGGACTTGCCAAACGCTGGCGCTGCTTTCAAGATGCCATGATTGGCAGCTGCCCACTTCTCAATTGGATCTATTTGATGTGGTCGCGGTGGGCTGACCATATGTAGCCCAAGTGTCTTGAAGTCGAACTCGCGGCGCACCCGTTTGTCCTCTACCTCGATGCCGAGGCGAGTAATCAGCTTGTCCATCTTCTTGACGTCGCCACGGCAGAGCGCCCAGTAGTTGCCGACGTCTACCCAGTTGGCAATCTCCATCTTGTCGGCTGAAGTGAGGTCTTTGACGATGTCGTCTGGGTCCTCGCCGTCCAAGATGGCCTGCTCACGCAGGAAGGAAATCTGCTGCTGAGCAATCTTGCCCTCAGGTGTCTTGAGAAGGTCGACGCTGTGCTCCCACTCAGGGGCAAACTGATGGGGACTGCCCTTCACAAGGGCCTTCGGAATCCAAAGAAAGTTACTCAGCACGGCGGAAAGAGTCATCCTAGGTAAGGTAGCACCTCGGTAAGAGCCTGTCAAGCGGCACTATGATACGCGCTTCCGTCATGATTTCAAAGACTTAGAAGGTAATTGTGGAAAGATTCTCTAGGTCTGCTCTCCTGTTGTTCCTTCGGGAGCACCAGACCAAGACTCGGATGGCACTGGTGTTCAGTCCTGCGGGGTCGAAGCAGCGAGGTGTACTCGAAGACCGGCAGGTCGTGCTGGACAGTGCCGTGCTGTTTGCAGATGGTAACAAGAAGCTCAACAAGAAGGAGTTCCTCAAGTACATGGGATCCTTCTTGGGTGACGGCAATAAGGGTGTAGCTGCAACACACATCAGGTCAGCAACTCACCGAAGCGACCTGAGGACGACAGACTTCATGATGACTGTGGCTCAGTGCTCAGACTCTATTCATAGTCTATTCATGAGGGACGAGGCCAAGCTGACTTTGGCCATGGATAGGTTGAACAAGTTGTCGGCTGCGGGGCTGACGAGTCTATGCATCAGCTACTTGGTTGACAACTTGGCACGCGAAGTTCCCAACCTGTGAGCCACTCTGTGGCATGACTTCAATCATCGTAGCTGACACCCAAAAGCGCCTCGACTTCTCTCTTCCGAAGATGAAGCAGAATCAGGACATCTTCCTGTGGGTCGTCTTCTCGGCTATTGGTTTGGAGCATGAGGTCTTCCTTACGGGGAAGGGACAGTTCTTGCGGCATGGTTCTAAGATCGAACGTGATGAGCTTCTGAAGGACCTCAGCAGCAAGCTGGCAGCTAACTCCATCATTGACGGCTACATCCCTTGGCTCGCCAACCGAATGTCGCGAGTGAATGACCTGAACCCTAAGTCCAACTTGACAGACAAACTCATTCGTGAGTTCAGGTCCGTCTGTATTTGGGCCAAGGAAACCAAGACTGACTTGAACAAGCTGAGCTTGGAAGAAGCTCTAGAGCAGTCGAAGGGTTATGTCCCTAACGCTGCACGTAAGGGCAAGGAAGACTCAGACGCCAACCCTGTGGTGTACACCTTTGCTGATGGGCACAAAGTAGTTCAGCTGAAAACAGACGAGGCCCTCAAGCGTGAGGGTGATGTCATGAAACATTGCGTCGGGACGTACTGCGACGCAGTCAAAACGGGTGACTCCGTCATCTACTCACTGAGGACTCCTGCTAACAAGCCACTGGTCACGATGGAGTTGAATCCGAAGACCAATGAGTTTGAGCAGACATTTGGTGTTGAGAACTCAGACCCAACTCCAGAAGATGCGAAGTACCTTATCGAGTTCATCAAAACCAAATGGCCGCATGATGCGGTAACTCTGTTCAAACTTGGCGAGGACATGTCCGGCTTGGACAAAGACCAACTGAAGTCTTTGTCCCCCAAAGGTAAGTCATTCATCGCTAGAAAGGGTAGCGTGGCTAGCCCAGCGATGCTGGAAACCATTGCTAGTTTCTACTTGGAGGCGACAGATGACAGACTCGTCTGGGATAGGGAGGTTATCAGGACTCTGGCTTCAAACGAGAAAACACCTTCTCATGTGCTTGAGCAGATATTCAATTCTTCTACCGCCAGAAAAACTGAATCGGGGGTTGACCTCCACCCGACACAACCAGACGTAGCGTCTAATTTGTGGCTAGGTCTTGCGGCGAATAAAAGCACACCTGCTCATATTCTTGAAGAACTGTGCTCTCCTAGCTTCGTTAAGAAGCTAGGAAATCCCATCCTCGTCACCAGTGGAATTCTAAGCCGAGTGATCGGCAACCCCAATGCTACGAGTTCCGTTCTTGAGTTCGTCATCAATACATACGCGAATAACAGTATTGTCGGCACCGATGTCACGCAGAAGATGGCTCGTAGGCTAGATATCACAGAAGAGATGCAGATGGCTCTCGCTGAGAGTCCCGACCAGAAAACTAGATACAATCTAGCGGAAAATGCTAAGGCAGTGCCGGAAGTCCTTGTAATGCTTGCCACTGACCCAACTGGTTTTGTACGGCGTGCGGTTGCTAGTAATCCATCTACTCCCCTCAATATCCTGCGGACATTGGTAGGAGACAAAAACAGGCAGGTTGTGGAGGAAGTGGCTGAGAATCCGTCTTCAACTTCAGATATTCTTGAAGCTGTTTGGGCTAGTGACGGGATGGCTGAAGTTGGAGTACGTGAGCGCGTTGCCAAACACCCAAACACGCCTCTGCCCGTCCTAGAGAAGCTGGCCAAGGTCGAGTCCAATTCAGACGTTCTTATTGCATTGATCAAGAATCCTCACTCGACAGTCGAGATGGTTGAGAAACTGACAACTGCCAAGTCTCTCATAGTGAGCAAGGAAGCGAAGCTTGAATTGTTCAGGCGGGCTGGTGAGGTGAAAGCCTCGATGACGAAGACAGACAAGAAGCTCATCACGAAGCGTCTCCGCAAGAAGACGCTGGTGCCTGCCACGGAACCAGCAATCACCTATCGAGACCCGAACCTCGATCAGGTCTACTTTCAGTCAGACTCTGGCGACCAGATCTTCCGTGGCTACAAGGCGTACCGCCAGACATCTGCTGCCTACTCGGAGAGCCTGAGCGACATCAACCTATCAGGGAAGAACCTCAGCGATACCGACTTCGTGAACCTCGACATGACGGGAGCCAAATTCGTTGACGCGACTCTGACTGGCGCCAAGTTCGATGAGTCGGACCTGACCAACGCCAACTTCAGCGAAGCTGACCTGAGGAATAGCTCGTTCGTTAAGTCCATCTTGACGGGCGCTGACTTCACAGGCACAGACCTTCGTGGTGCTGACTTCACCGAAGCTCAGATTGAAGGCGCACGGTTCGCCGGTTCTCGCTTCAACACCACCACCAAGTGGCCTGACGGTACGCCTCCCGGCAAGGCCGAGAAGGGCGTTCCTCCACCGCCAAAGGAGGAAGTGGAAATCATTGACGAAGAACCAGATGACACCATCTCGATTACCGACGAAGACATCGAGAGTGAAGAAGAGGACCGTGGTCCCAACCCACCCGGCCCATTTGCGGATGCTGGTGACGACCCAGATGTCGAGATTGAGGACATCGATGACTCGATGGAACAGCTGGTCACCATGATCAGCAAAGAAGCTCAGATGAGCAAGGAAGAGGCGACCGGTTGGGCAGAGAAAGTCCGCAACCGACTTGAGATGGGCGAGACCATCAAGGAAGCCTATTCGTCGTTCTTGGGTCTTGTGCTCGATGAACAGGTCACGGAGTTCAAGGAACTCGTTCAGACGAAACTCAAGGTCTCCAACAGCGAAGCTGAGAAGCTTGCAACCAAGTACCTGAGTCTGCTTCAGCAGGGCGACGACTTGGAAGACATCGTCAAGCAGATCGTCAAAGATGACCCGAAGAGGTTCAAGTCACAGTCTCGCTTGCTGAAGTTCGGCAACATGGCCCGCAAGGTCAGTGAAACTCTCGACAACAATCGAGAAGACTAGGCTGGGGTCGTCTCGTCATGCACGATTTCACTCAGTCGTTCCAGCCCCAACTGGAACAGGACTTCGCTGCATGGGTGGCCTATGATGTTGTGAAACGTCCACTGGAAACGAGCAGGTAGCTTGCCGAGCAATCGTCTCAGTCTCATGGCTCTTTCCCGAAGAGAGGCTTGGCGGTTGAACCGTCGTCAAGCTTCACCTTCCATGGGATGGCGTTCTGGATACGGTAGTAGCCGTCTCGCTCGTCGAGTGAGTCATTGTCGAAGAGGCGTTCGACTTCCTTCCTGACCTTGGGTGTGGGGAGACCTGTCTCCTTCACCAGCTGCTTTATCGACTTCGCTTCCATGTACGACAGCGCGCTGCCGACAGTGCCCCTGATCATGTAGTCATCGTTTGCCATAGGTAGCCCCTACTTGCCTACCCGGTTCAGAGTTTGTCAACTGGCGGCGGTACTGGTCATAGTTGTTCTTGACCCATTCAACACACTTCTTCAGACCAGAGCTTCCGTCTCCACCTCTGAACAAGGTGCGCTCTGCTGTACTGACTTTCCAACCATCCGAGTTGGAAAGCTCAACGATGTCGTGCGCGGTACTGTTGAGGAAGATCACTTGGTGCTCTTTGTCTCCCACATGATAGGTCAAAACACCGTTCGCTCTGAACATGACAGCATCATCGCCGTACTTGTTCTTGGCAGCTTCGATACCACTCTCTGCGTCAGATGCTAGGAACGCGAACCCGAAGCCGCCTGCTTCCTTCTCCGACTGGTGGATGTGCGTCGTCAGACCGAGCTTCGTAATGTCACTCACGCCTTTGGTGAAGCCGTTGCGAGCAATTGAGGATGTCTTGTTCGAGAAGTGGATGAGCCACTGGTCCTTCACGAGGCGCTTGTATTCAAGGTAGACGTGCGATGGCAGGTCTCTCGGCTGGAGGTACTTGAATGTGTAGAAGTTGAGGTATTTCACGTCGTCGTAGAAAGCCTCCATGACGTCGTCCGGAACTTCCTCAGACCAGTTCTCATCCTTGTTGACGTGCAATTCTGGTGCCTTGCCCTCGGCCCAATCAGCGAAACCTGACCACATGAGATCGGCTACCTCTCTACCCTTCTCCGCTGCTGGCTGCATGAGGTACTGCTTGAGTGACGATACGTCATTCACAAGGTAGGAACTCACTGTGTTGGTCTTTGACTTGTCCTTCATGACCATCTGAATGACTGGGAGCTTTTTAAGCCCCATTGCCAATGCGAAGTTGATGCGACCTCTTCCGTCACCAATCTGCTGGTACAAGCTGTCTTCTGACTCCATCGGAGCACTGATGACGATGATAGGCGGTACGCCGTCCTTCAACCAAGAAGCAGCACGCTTTGCCCATGCTGCGCCTCGGAAGCTCTCCAGTTCGGCTAGGCGCTCTTCGGTCGACATCCCCTCGAAGTCAGATGGGTCTACGTCAATCCATGACGACCAGTCCTCCATCCTTCGGATGCGAGCTAGTGGTAGTTCGCCCAGAGACTTGACGTTGAAATCGTCAATGGTCCAACCTTGGTCACCGTAGATGTCCGCGTGTTCAATGGCGTCTTCCATGTCTTTGCGACTGGTGTCCAGCAGGTCGGCTGCCTTGTTCAAGGCGGCGGCGATAACTCTGCGTGTGGAATCAGATAGGGTCATTCATCAGGGTGCCTGACAAGGTAGCACTATGGAATGACCGAGCGGTGAAGCCATTCTCTAGCATGGCTTCACCACGACTTCTCCTTGCTCGACCTGTTGGTCAAACTGCCGTCCGGGCCATCTTCGACATGCCCATGCGGCAGATGATTGTCGGCGATCTGACTGACCCACGGACTGTGTCCTTGTGGACGTCTGGTGGCGGTTTGCCAGCAGTTGTGGCTGTCATCAAGAACTCCCCAGTGGAGTTCGACCTGATCCTTGCCAGCCTTGCTCCCATCGCAACTGGCTACACCATCACGGTCGCCGACACTGTGCAGTCAGCTGCCGGGGAATTCATCAACGGCGCAGCCAGAGCCGTCCTGTTCGACGTTACGGTACCGGACCTCACTGTCACCGGCCTCGTCTGGGTATCTGCAGCTGTGTTCGACTTGACGTTCTCTGGTGTTCTTTCACCGATTGATGAGCCAGTTCTGGCTGTGGACATCCAACCGACGAACGGTGGTTGTCAGCTGCAGGTCATCGGCATGGATGTCTCTGGCTCATCCGTCCGTGTCACCACAGACACACCCGGAACGTCAGGTGCTGGTTACCTCGTGTCCCTCAGCAGGGAGTTGTTCATCGACGCCTCTACACAGGTGGCTCTCAAAGCGGGTGACGAAGTTATCCCAATCTTCGGGCAGGGTTCTCTTCCGTCGGTTGTTGCCATCTCCACGGCTGCAGACTCTGTTCAGGCCACGTTCTCGGACGTTCTCAACTTCGGCTCCACTCCAAGTCTTCCTCCATTCATCGGCGCGTATAGCATCGACTCGGGTTCGTTGGGCAACGACGTCGAGTTCCCTAGCGCTTCTGTTGTGAAGTTCCCCAGTGCTTCACTGACTGAGGGAGCGACGGTCAGTTGGTCCGTTGCTTCCCTGTCGAGAAGTCTGGCTGCTGGCCAATCGTGGTCGGCTGCTGCTACTTCGTTCGTTGGTGCTGGAACGGAAGCAACCGGCGTTGGTACGACGACGTTGTCGAAGACCTTGGGTGACCCATTCGAGTTGGTGTTCTCCGGTGGTTCTGACTCCGTCACCAGAGCAGGTCGTCGTCTTCAGACGACTATGGCGTTCACCTTCACGCCTTCTGGGCTGATGTACCCGCTGCTTGCCATCACGTTCCTCAACACTCAGCTGTCATTGGTCTTCTCCAAGACCGCCAACAACCTCGTGTCTGCACGTCTATACCGTGGAGCACTAGCACTGGGCTCTGAATCTGACGCATTGCCGACGTCCTTTGCTCTGTCTCTGATCGATGCCTCGTTGGACCAAGCAGGCTTCGTCTCCGTGTCTGTGAATGGGCAGGTTGTGTTGGGAGCTACGGCGAAGGACGTCGTCGACTCGCTGCTCACCAACAACGCTGCAGGTAACACTGCTGTTGCCATCACGCTTGGTAGCCCTCTGGCCAATCAAGCGTTCTCTGTGTTGTTCTCCAGCAACTTCGTTGTGAAGTCCTTCCTCACGACTGGCCTTCGTGGTCAACAATCCAGAGACCTCCTGTCATTCTCTGGTGCTGGGCTCGCCTCAATTGTCACAGCTTCGTCATACACCCCGAATTCACCCGGTTACCAAAACACCGGCAAGGCTGCCTTCGGTGTCTACGCCGAGTACATGGATTCGGTAGATGCCATCCAAGTTGTCATTGGTCTCAACGAAGAAGCTCGACCACTGCAGTTTACGGGCTCTGTTACACTGATGACTGCTGGGATGTCTCCCATTGACCAAGTCCTCTTCGACCAATCGAACGTTCTAGTAGGAGAGAACGAGATGATTGCTGTCTTCCTGCATCCCAAGAGGTGGTTGGGTGTCATGGTCGGTGTGGCCATCGACATCGATGACGTTACGTATTCTGTGGTCGTTCCAGTGGCTGATGGCATTACTCCCCACGTTCAGGGACAGTTCACTCAACAGCCTGCACACTGGGGCCATCCACGGTTGCCAAAGGTGTTGGGGGACGTCTTCGGTCCGGCGACCATCATGCTCTCTTGAGCTACTCAGACACCAGACCCACAACACAAGCTCCTAGCTCCCCTCATCTTCTCCTTTGTCTCATTGGAGCTATCCACCACCGAGACACAACCCAAGCTCTTCACATCACACTCTTCACCACCGAGACACATCACATCAGCTTGGTAGTTCCTTAGAGTCCAAGTTCCAAGAAGGAAGGTCTCGTAGCTTCGAGACTAATCGTCTTGGGTTGGTGTATTGAACAACGAGTTGTGTAGCTTGGTGGTAGCAGTCTACGCTGACCATGACGGTAGATACCGAGTTGATGAACTTGAGGAGTACTGAGTTGTCTTTGAGGGAGTCGACGAAGCTGACGATGGGTGAGCTATCGAGTTCACCAGCAGTGGGAGCTTCCTCAACTGCGACACAGGCATCCCCATCTTCATCTTCGATGATGGAGGACCTGATGTTCCTCGAAGCAGCGTAGGTAGAGAACGACTTCACTTCTTCACAGAGGGTGAGTTCGATGAGGGACCGTTCGTCGAGTACGACATTCACCTCTGTACCTTGAGGAGCAGAGACCTCAGGGTTTGAGGCAGTGACGGTTTGGCTCTTGGCGTTGTAGCTGGAGATGGTTTCGATGGCGTTGTCGCTGTCGATGTTGTTGACGAACACCTGAGAGTACTGGGAGACGGTCTTGAGTTTCTTCTCGATGACCATCTGGATGTGTTCGTTGTCGAGATGGGATGGGACTACCAGCACAGCGTGAGTGTGTGGGTTTGGGAAGCATCGACGTCCAGCAACGGACGACTGGAGCCAAGCAGTTTCCATTTTCCTGATGGAAACATCAGTAACGACGTCTTTGACGGACTTGGAAGCGAAGGTCTTCAGGAGGTGTTCCTTGTGGAGCATGGTTCTGTGGAGCAGGAGGTTGGAGAGTTCTCCTGTGTGCTGTTCGAGGCCGGTGACGTTGGACTTGAGTTGTCCTTTGGCCAAGGAGCGTTCTGTGTGGAGGATGTTACCAGCGCAGCGCTCTTCATCTTTTGGGAGTGGCCAGTTGGTGGCGAAGGTGACGTAGACGATCCTGTTGTCTGGATTGTTCTTGGTGACTTCGAAGACCGAGTTGAGATCCTTCTTGATCTTGGCCTTGGTACGTTCGAAGCGGCGGGTTGCACAGCCGGGTTGTCCACAGCCCGTGGTCATACACTGGGTGACAGAGCGCTCAGTGTAGGTGTTGCCGTCTTTGTCAGTACGTGGGCGGTCAACAGGAAGACCACAAGCAAGCATCTTGATAGCCTTGTGGATACAAGCCTTGATCTTGCTGTCTGGGATTTGCTTGGTCTCCAAGAGGAGCAGCCGAGCTTTGATGGACCTGACGTTGTGGATGGGAGTGTCCGAGTAGTGCCCAGCGCAGATGCCATGGTGTCTGTCGTTGGAGGCTTCCTTGTCTCTCCCCATCTGAATGAATTGGAGCTTCTTCAGAAGCTTGAAGGCTTTGTTGAGGTCCACTGGAGTCTTGTCGACGATGTACTGGTAGCCCATGAGTTGGGCAGCCTTGGCGACTTCGTCGAAGACGATGACCCAGTTACCGATTCCAGCCTTGATCGCCATGTCGTCATCAGCAGTAGAAGGCTGAGACGTGGTCCACTGGAGGGCGTTGAATGTGTAGTCCTCACGCCTGTTGCGCCGCTGGTCATAGTTCGCGTAGTTCCATGTGAGCTTCACGTCTTGCTTGATGTTTTCGTCGAAGAACATGTAGCTTGCTTGACCGGGCTTGGTGGACATGTAGGACCTGTCATGACAGAGGTATCTTCTAGGGTGGCACTTCCCCAGTAGGTGCGCAACGAGGTCTGCTCAGAGCCCACTCTATGTGAGTGAGGTCTCTGAACATGGTCAAGCAGAATCAAGCACAAGAACCAGTGAGTGCCTACTTCGTCAAGGACACTCACCTTGCTCTGTTCAAGGCCATCGAGAAGTACAAGAATGAGGAGGACGTTTACGTCCATTTCACGGACGTATTGAAGCTCGGGGTGAATCCGGGCAAGCGTCACCGTGATCCTCATGGCATCTACTTCTACCCGTTGAGCTTCCTAGAGAAAGGCTTCGCGAAGAATCAGTACGCCACGAATGATGCCTATGCGTACATCGTGAAGATCGACAAGTCCGATTGGGGGTCGACTGGCTTCGAGCTTCAGAACATGACCGGTGATGAGATGATTGCCTTGGTGAAGCGGAACGGCTGGTATGAGCAGCTGAAAAAAGAACTGTTTGACGATAACCCGGACGATTGGGAGTTGGATGGGTCCAGCATCGAAGACTCTGTCGGTAGCGACGGAGTTGGTGCGCTCCTATGGAACATAGGTTACAAGTTCGTCAACGGACCTGAGAGCTTCACTACGTGGAACAAGCTGCTGAAGGGCGTGACTTGGCTCGAAGACCTTGGTGAAGGAATCATCAATGGCGACGAGCCGTCCCAGATCCTAGTTCTGGACGTCAAGAAGATCAAAGTGCTGGAGGTTGTCAATAATGACGCGAACATCCTGACTCCCACGCTGAAGCTGATGACTGAGCTTGCGAAGGAGTACGGTGGCTCAAAGCTGAAGACCTCAAGGTCAAAAGACGAATACGACGAGAACACGGTTCTTGTTTCGACGGTTATGCAGAATGGTATGACGCTCACAATCAGGGTGATTGCAGAGCGCCGTAAGTCGATGCCGAACTACCTGTATGTGAAGCTGCTGGACACGAACGGTGACGTCTTCGCGAAGCTTGACCTGAACATGCCGCGTGCTGGTGCAGACCCAGTCTACGACCAGATCAAGAAAGAGATGACCAGCTTCATCGATAAGGCAATGAAGAAGACCAAGAAGAAAGCACCACAGCCAACGGCGTCTGCATCTCTGGTTAGGGCATCGGCGCTGCTGACTTCGGCGATCGAGTTGCTAGGGAAGAGGTCTTGAATGCTACTCGAAAACGCAACATCGAAAAAACAAGTTCAAGAAGCACTGGACGACGGTGATAACGAGCTTCATCAAGACATAGCTCGTTCACTCAAACGAGCAGTCTCTGATTGGCGAGACAACGAAGACGGCATCGGTCACTCCGGGTTCAGAAATGACCAGATCAATGTTTTAGAGAATGAGGTCTACGGCAATGAGCGTTTCGCGAGAGACGTAGTGGATGAGAGCAAGAAGTCGTCATACTCGTTGGACCAGATACCGTTGGAATTCATCATAGCAAGGCTACGAACTCTTCCTGTGAACAGGGGGAGACTGGGGCCATTCAGTCTAGAGACAGGCGAAAGCGGAGACTTTAGCTTCCACTTCGTTCAAGAAAACCATCACAGCTTCGAGGCACTCTTCTTACCAGACAACTGGGAACTCATTCCCGATAGCTATGCAGCCCAGTTCTGGAAATCCTTTGGCAAAATCAAGTGGGATGAGACATCCAAATTCGGACACAACGACGGCACGTCTGAAGGCACTGACGACCTCTACATCGAAGCGCGGGACTCCGACTTCATCGAGCTGTGCAAGGACATCTTGACCGCTTATGTGTCTGATGAAGAGCACTTCGACTCTTGGTCGAGGAGGTGCGCGCTGACGTCGTGTGGCGCCCCGTACGGGCAGTGGGTGCGCAAGAGTGGACGGTTGGTGCAGGCGAGCTTTGAACTTCTAGTGAAGAAGTTCATCGAGATTGTGTCTTTTCTGCATATGGATGAGATAGAAGAGAAGGACTTGGCAGCACTAGACCATGAGCTTCTCAAGGGTTTTGCAGTACAATGGTTCACGTCGACATCAGGCACGCAGCAGGACATCGTCGAGAGTCTGCTGGACGCAATCGCAGCCAAGGCTGGTGGCGCTGTCGAAGAACCTGAGCACGTCATCATGGAGCTTCCCAAGGAGAAGCTCGCCGAGCTTGGTATCACCAAGGGTGTTCTAGCGGAGGAAGCCCCTTGGAAGCTCCTGAAGTTGTCTGCAAGGCAGTTGTCGACGGAGGGTGCATCCATGAACCACTGCGTGGGTGACCGTGGCATGGGCTACGCTGAGGCCGTCCAAGGG
>Ga0247844_1000581_pt1 | contig 76730 bp, 76 predicted proteins | sample LaCtaG_FD_192421 | JGI IMG/M metagenome (GOLD analysis project Ga0247844, IMG submission 192421) | Freshwater microbial communities from meromictic Lake La Cruz, Castile-La Mancha, Spain - LaCruzMarch201714.5m_1 | ecosystem: Environmental > Aquatic > Freshwater > Lake | place: Spain: Castile-La... | reverse complement strand
TATCCCAAAAATTGAAGTAAAAATACCCAAATTTATGCAAAATCACAATCATTTGTGAGAGTAAAAAAGTCGTCTCAAAAAAATTTCTCTGTATAAAAAACTGGAAATTAGTTTGCAACGGTCTCATATTGTAATCCAAGCCACGAAAAATATTCTGGATGATGACTCTGCGCTTGCATCTAACTTGCAAGAAGCTGAAATTAAAGCCGACCGGATGCTTCAAATACTCGCAGTGGCTAAAGCAATCAGCAATCGAATCCCCACCAATATCAATGAGTTATTTGATAAAATTATCCAACGCGTGGAACTTAAGCAAGACAGCATACGCATTGTTTTACTGCTGGAATCAATTTCAATCTCCCGTAACATTCCGATGCAAATCAAACGCCGCGGTGTTGAGATGCGTTTGGTGCTTGCAGCCGACTACACAAAACCCGACCCAACATTGGTAAAAGCTATCGCCAAAGCTCATAAATGGTTTGCAGAATTATCATCTGGCAAAATCACATCAATTGCTGAAATTGCGGCAAGAGAAAATATTGATATTCGCTATGTTAGCAGAGTAATTAATCTTGCATTTCTTGCACCTGATATTACAGAAGCAATAATCTCCGGCACACAACCGGCTGATTTATCAGTCAATAAACTTATCAAAACAATAGATTTACCAATTCACCGGCAAGAGCAAAAACAAGCATTAGGCTTTGCTTAAAAAATCTCAGAAACCCAATGGGACTTCCAAACTAGGCAACGGAGATAAATATCAGAAAAACAGATAGATTGTACTTTTTTGCCCTGTCTCCGCTCCGCTTTGAAAAATCAACCGCCCAAACAGTGCCACCTAGCGGCAGTATCTCCAAAATATCGTTATATATCGGGATGTTGGTGGGCGATGCTGGACTCGAACCAGTGACCTCTACCATGTCAAGGTAGCGCTCTAACCAACTGAGCTAATCGCCCTCAAATTTACATTTAAAACATGTAAAGAGGTCGGGGATAATAGCAGTATATTTCTAGTTTGCAACGCCAAAAAAGCGTTTTATTTCTTCAACTAGCTCCAAAGCCAGCTCTTTTTTGCTAATATCGGGTAAATATCGACTTGATTTTGCAGTCATAAAATAGGCACTTGTGCAATCTTTGCCGAAAACTTTGCTACCCGAGACATCATTTGCAACGACCATATCACAATTCTTGCTTTTGAGTTTGCCGAGTGCATTTTTCTCAACCGCTTCGGTTTCTGCGGCGAATCCGATAATCATTTTGGGGCGATTTTGTTTGAGCGTCGCAATGGTTTTTAAAATATCAGGATTGGGAGTTAATTCAATCTGCGGCGAAGTTTGGTTTGCCCGTTTTTTAAGCTTGCTCTCATGTGCATTCTTAACCTTCCAATCCGCCACTGCGGCACAGAAAACGCCGATATCAACCGGAAGTGCATTCTTGCAAGCGGCAAGCATTTGCTCGGCAGTTTCAACATTTATAATGTCAATCCCGAGCGGTGGTGCTTCGGCGGTTTCGCCTTTGATTAAAGTAACTTTTGCTCCTGCATTTGCGAGTGCGGCGGCGATTGCATAACCCTGTTTGCCCGAGGAACGGTTGCCGATAAAACGCACGGGGTCGATCGGCTCAAAGGTCGGACCGGCAGTAACTAATGCCGAAAGTCCTTTTAGGGGTTGATTTGCCTGCAATTTATCCGCAATCCGCTCGACGATATTTTCCACGCTTGCAAGCTTACCTTCGCCGACTTCTCCGCAGGCTAGTTCACCCGCAGCCGGCTCGATTATTTCGATTCCGTCGGCTTGTAATTGCTTGATATTGCGAAGAGTTGCGGAGTTATTCCACATAAAACTATTCATCGCCGGAGCAATAATTATCGGTTTATTACTTGCAAGAAGAGTGGTGCTTGCCAAATCGTCACATAATCCGTTTGCAATTTTGGCAATAATATTGGCACTTGCAGGAATCACCGCAATTAAATCATGCTCACGAGATAGGCGGATATGCCCCATTTCGCTTTCGTCTTGGAGTGAAAATAAATCGCTATAAACTTGGTTGCCGGATAGTGCGGCGAGAGAAAGCGGAGTGACGAACTCGCTGCCGCCTTTGCTTAAAATAACGGTGACATTGATTGCAAGCGACCGCAATTGCCGAATCACCTCAAGTGATTTATAGGCGGCGATGCTGCCGGTTACAATAAGAAGAACTGATTTACTCATGTGAGATTTCTACTATAGCTTATCATACCTTGTCAATTTGTAACAAAAGTTTAACAAAAAACTCCTGTAACGAGCGGCAATCATCGGTTATAATGAGTCCAGTAATTGAACTAATAGAGTTAAAATATGCCGGGAAGAGCTGCAACAGCTTCATCAAGTGCCAGACCGATGCTTATCAATAGCGGCGGTGGCGGCATTTTGAGCGGAATCGGCGGTGCGATCAACAATGCCAGCAATGCACTTTTTGGCTTTTCATTTCTGGGCATGGGCTTCGGCTGGCTCGGAGCCAAGGTTGGAGAATCAACCAAAGCAGGCTCTGCATTATCGACTATCAGCAATAATGCTGCGGCTTTAAACGTCAATATCAGTGAACTAGGCGACGATACTATGGTCGCAAAAGCCGGCAGCAAATTATCAGATTATATCGGCAAAACCATGCCTAAATATGCAAGCAAATTACAAAATAATAATATGTCGATGTTGATGATGGCAGGGGCAAATATGGCAGTCGGCACCGCCAACCTTGCAAGCAGCTTCGGCGAACGTCTGGATATTTTAAAGCAAATGCAAGCTGATTTAAACGGCGGTGAAGTGCCGTCAACCTTTGCAATTATTTTCGGCAGCAAAAGTTTACACCCTGCGGTTTTGGAGGCTCGTAAAGAGGCAATGAGCCTTAGTACTTTTACCGGGACATTGATAAATTTAGCCGGGATATTCGGCAATGCCTATTTACTCCTGAGCAGCAATAGTCAAACCCCGAGTACCGATACGGGCATCAAGGGTTTTCTTAAAAACAACTTAGGTTTTATTGCCAAACAAATGGCAGTTACTACCGGAAGCTCTATGGCAGCTAATTTTTTAACCCGTAAGCATACTTGCCTACAAGCCTATAAAGCCGCATGTTTGGCGGAGCAAGACGGCTATAATCTTAGCGGTGAAATATATATGGGGATAATTGCAGGGCTTGCACCCGACAAAATGCCGCCGGCAAGAATTCAGATGATCGCCGAGCAATGTATGGGACAAGGACTTTCTGCACAAGAAACCTTGAAATATGCTTCGTCGCAGCTTTTTCCAAATAAAAGCGTCGGTAAGTTTACCGCACAGAGAAAGGCAGAATCTTCGGCAATCGGATACGGACAACCTGCATATGGATATTGACGACCGGGGAATTATTCTATCAATCCGAAAATTCGGCGAGAATTCGGCAATTATCACCTTGCTGACCTCGTCGCACGGGATTTATGCCGGCTTTGATCGCCAAGTAACAAGCAAAGCCAAACGGGGAATTTACCAAATCGGCAATATCGTAGAAATGAACTGGAAAGCTCGGCTAGATGAACAGCTCGGCAGCTTACGCTGCGAATTACTTGATCCGATTGCAGCTAAAGTAATGTGCGAACGCAAAAAACTTGCAGCCCTTAATTGTGCGGCAAATCTTACCCAAAGAATGCTCGGCGAAAGAGACAACCAACCTCAAATATATAACCAATTTATCAATTTTATCGAAAATCTTTGTGCCGAAGGTGATTGGCTTGCCGATTACGTCAAACTCGAGTTTACGCTCCTGGCAGCGGCAGGTTTCGGGCTAGATTTAGAACGTTGTGCGGCAACCGGGCAAAGCAACGATTTATTATATGTTTCTCCTAAATCCGGGCGGGCGGTGAGCCGTGAAGCGGGAAGGGAATATCATGATAAATTATTTGTATTGCCCGAATTTTTGAAGAATATCCCTCACCCTACCCCTCTCCCAAAGGGAGAAGGAATCGAGATGCGGGAGATCATACAAGGCTTAAAAATTTGCGGCTATTTTATCGAACAACGAATATTCGCACCCCAAGGCAGGTTATTGCCTTCTGCCCGTGTGCGGTTTGTCGAGTCTTTGGCAATCTAATTCTTATTATACTCACCGTTATTGAGCCAAGAACGATAATTTTCGGGTTTGCCGAAATAATAACCCTGCATATACTCGACTCCGAGTTCCATTAGCAATTTTGCAGTTTCACCTTTTTCGATATATTCGGCAACCGCTACGAGTCCGAATCCGTGGGTAAAATCAAGCAAAGTTTTAACGAAAAATTTATTGTCGTTATTTTCGGTTAGATCTCTAACAAAAGCCCCGTCGATTTTCACCATATCGACCGACAAAGTTTTTAACTGCCTAAATGAAGTATAGCCCGAGCCGAAATCGTCGAGTGCAACCTGGCAGCCTTGAGCTTGCAAAGTGGCAACGAAATATGCGGTGCGGCGTAAGTCTCGCTGTGCAGCGGTTTCGGTAATTTCAACGATCAAGCGTTTGGCAACTTCCGGGTATCTTTTTAAGGTTGCAACCGCATATTCGAGCCAATGGAAATTATTGGTGGTAAGGTTGGAAACGTTAAACGCCAAGGTTACGTTAGGCGAAGCAAGCATTTCTTTGATCACCATATCGAAAACCAAATGATCGACCATATCAATCAATCCCATTCGCTCGGCAATCGGGATCAATGCACCGGCAGAGCTGATTTTTCCGTCTTTACTGATGATACGAAGCAGAGCTTCATAATGTGCAATATGCCCGTCGCTAGACGCAATAACCGGTTGATACGCCAAGCGAAGGCGATTTTCGGCAATTGCCCGACGCAGATAATTGGCAAGCCCCATTTGTTGGCGATATACTGCACTTTCGTCCCTGGTTTCATCAAATGTGCAATAAGAAATTCCGTACGTGCTGTTAAGAGCTATGTAAGCTTTATCGATTGCATCGGTAGCATCTTCAACCGATTGTGGAAAATCCACACTACCGATCGAGCAAGTAACATGCAAAGCCCCAAGCGGCGAATTAGAACCGTAATCCCTGATAATTTGGCTAACACTATTGGCATAATCTTGCATTTCATGCCTTTTGCAAGACTGCAAAATTATCCCTACTTGATCAAGCTTAATCCGCTCGACGATGTCGCCTTCGATTAAATTACTTGCGAGTATTTTGCAAACATCAATGATAACCGATTCCGAACCTTCATGCCCGTAAGCATTCATAATCATCGCAAAATTGCTGATTGAAATAATGAACAAAGCACCGCTGCTGCCGTCATTATGTGAAGCGGAAATTGAATTATTTAAATGCTTGATAAAATCTTCCGGGTAATCGTAATCCTTAGATTCGTGAATAATCGGCACCGGGTTTCTCGCTTGTGCAGGAACGCTAATTAGAGGCTCGACCTCGCTAATTAGTATACCTGACGGATCAACCTGCCTGATGCTTATATTTTCTTGGTTAAATAACATAATTATATCCCGCTATTTATTCTTTCATTATTTGTATTGTGCCGGAAAAAGGTAAATAAAGTGTGAATTATTGGATAAATTTTAGACTATTTTTATAAAAATGTATTATTTTAGGGTTAACACGAAGCTATCACCGTCTTGCAACACTCTCAAACCTGCGGTTACCAAGGTTTTGCCGAGCATATCCGAGGTGCCTTTATAGCTGATCGTCATCGTGGTTTCATAAAAAGAAATTGAATTTAACTTAATACTGACGATGTTTCCGTGCGTAAGCAGACGTTTTCTTAGCTCTTCCCATTCACGAATATCGGAAACATTCATACGGGCATTGATTTCTTTTACCCGTTCAAATTCAATTTTAGAGCGGTCGATCGTTTGTTGGGTATAAATATGTTTTGCGATTTCATTTGCCGCACGTGACATCAATTTATCGATATTTTCGGTCGAGTGGATCGTAAAATTCATCGAGGAAAGATCATTTTTATCCTGAAGAAGCTTTTTAATACCCACTTCCAATGTCGGTTTAGGGTCGGCTTTTTGGTTAAAAAATGCAGTTATTATATGGATTTCACCGATGCCGTAACGCTCATACATGCGAGAAAGGGTTAAATATGTGGCATTTTCATAATTAGTGTCGTCAATATCAACCCGATCGCTAAGATCGCCGAGCGGAACTACTACCAATCCACCGCCCGATTCCAATGCCGCTTCATACCAGGCATTTCGCCATTTATTATCGTCCTGCCAAAGTTTTTGTCCGCTTAAATCCCTTGCAATCGGAATAACCAATACCGCTTTGCGAATTCGTCCGTCGGCAGAAATTGCCGGATTGCTGATTTTTTCGGGTTCTTGCGGATTTGATTTTGTAGGATTCTCGGTAGGAGCATTTGGCAAAGCAGTCGGAGTAGCCGATTCGGCATATGCCGCAATTGCAAAAAATATCGGCAAAACACTTGCCAAAACCGCAATTTTGTAGGAATAATGTCGCAAAAATCGAGGAATTAACATAATGACGCAAACCCAAATAAAATATTCCGATGCCGGAGTCAATATAGATGCAGGCAACGCACTTGTCGAGCGGATAAAACCGTTGGCAAAATCTTCTACACGTAGCGGAGTTATGGGCGGAGTCGGCGGATTCGGAGCTTTGTTTGATTTAAAAGCTGCAGGCTATAAAGACCCGATCTTGGTTTCTGGAACCGACGGAGTCGGCACCAAGATCAAACTCGCACAAGCTTTGAACAAGCATGATACTATCGGGATCGATTTAGTTGCAATGTGTGTTAACGACTTGGTCGTTCAAGGTGCGGAGTCATTGTTCTTTCTTGATTATTTTGCCACTTCGGCTTTAGATGTCGATATTGCCGAAAATGTCGTTAAAGGCATTGCCGAGGGCTGTAAAAAAGCCGGCTGTGCATTAGTCGGCGGAGAAACTGCGGAGATGCCGGGAATTTATCAACCGGGTGAATATGATTTAGCAGGCTTTGCGGTCGGTGCGGTCGAGCGTGAACAAATATTACCGCAAGGAGTTGCAGTTGGCGATGTTATTATCGGCTTGGCTTCCGACGGCATACATTCCAACGGCTATTCTTTAGTTCGCAAAATTCTTGAGGTTAAAAATATCGATATTAAAGATCCTGCCAACGCAAAACTTGCCGAGGATTTATTAAAACCGACTCGTCTTTATGTTAAATCTTGTTTGCAAGCGATTAAAGCAGGCGGTGTGCATGCCCTTGCCCATATCACCGGCGGCGGCATCACCGAGAATACGCCTCGGGTTTTACCGGAAAATACCGCAGCGAGAATTAACCGCAATGCCTGGCAAATACCTGAAATATTTAATTGGTTGCAAACAAACGGCAATGTTGCAGAGGACGAAATGCTTCGTACCTTTAATTGCGGAATCGGCATGATTCTTGTCGTTGCGGCCGATAAAGTAGCCAATTTGCAAGCAATATTAAAAGATTGCGGCGAAATCGTTTTTATACTCGGCGAGATAATAAACCGCCAAGATTCTGCGGTCGAATATATATAGTATTTCTGCTTTTTATTGATTTGTGAGAACTCGTCATCGCCCGAATTCGTTAGAATTATAGGGCTATATCATGAGTTCGCCCTATAATGCTATCGCATTCTGGCGATGACGAAAGAGTAGATAAAAAGGGGAATTACTATAGTATTGCCGTCGTTATCAGGGACGCAGCACAACAGAGAAAGCTTTTACCCTATTAGTTTATTACTAACTTATAATTCTTTAACTTTATCAATCCATCTGCAATTTTATTATATGACGAATATATACTATCAAAAGAAAGTTTATACTGACCTTTTTCTTTAGTAATATCAACTTTAGTGCTGCTATCTTTATATTTATCGCATATATCTTGCGTAAGATGAACTATAGGAATTCCTGCTTTTTCTGCTACGGATTTCAATTGATAAGTAAAATCACAGCATTTTTGAATTATAAAAGGGGTTTGATTTCCACCAAAAATATTAAGAAAATCATTCTCTGAAATAGACATATCTCTTGCAAACGCAAATTTCTGAAATTTTCTTACACTATTATTAACATCTTTTATCCATTTCTCTGCTGATTTAGAGAATTTTGTTTCATCTTGAAGCTCAGCACTATTATTTTCATCACTTGATAGAGCTGAAAACAAGTCTCTCCTTTGTTCATTCTCATTTATAGCACCACCGTTAAATCTTTTTGCCATTTGAACAACCAGTCCAAGAAATTTAGGTCTAAAACTTAACCCGACATTAGATTTTGTTGTCTCGTATTCACCTAGCAATTTTATCCAATTATTAAAAATTGCACTAAGATTATCAATAGCCTGCAATGAAAAAAAGCTTGGTGAAACAGGTGCTATAAAATAATCGGTAGACATCATTATCAGCCCATTGATTATACTATTAGCACTTGGTGAAGTATCAATCAAAATAAAATCATAATCGTTTTTATGTTTCTTAATAGCCTTTTCAAACTTTGCCGGTATGTCTTTAGTAAAATCATTTTTATTCTTTATAACTCCGTAAAGATCGGCCTCCCAATCAAATAATTTTATTGCTCCGGAAATTAAGTCTAAAAAACCGTTTGAATCTTTTTGAGACGGAATTCTAAATAATGTCTTTTCGCATTCTTGCGACTTTAATTCAAGATCAAGATACTCAGTAAATGAGATATATCTATTTATATTTTGATTCCACTTGGAATCCTCATTCTCCGAATATTCTATACTAGTTGAAAGTCCATACATAGCAGCCGTCAAATTCATTTGCGGATCAGCATCAATAAGTAAAACTTTCTGCCCTTTATCAGCCAAAATAAACCCAATATTATGAACCAATGTTGTTTTTCCAACACCGCCTTTATGATTAAAAAACGTTATTACTTTTGCCATATTTATATGTTAAGATTATAAAATTACACGTTAAGAAGAAATATACTCTCTTCCTGTAAATTTGAATATAGTTTTGTTTATATTATAGCATATTTTTAACACTCTCTACCGCTTGCATTATTTTATTAGCATCGCTACCGCCGCCTTGTGCCATTTCCGGGCGACCGCCGCCGCCTTTACCGCCGACGATTTCCACCGCCGGTTTTAAAAGCTCAACCGCATTGATCTTGCCGGTCAAATCTTTGGCAACTCCGATAACCAATGAAGCTTTACCGTCTTTATTGCTGGCGACAAATGCAACTTGCGAAGTTTTGAGATATTCCTCGGCAAGCGGACGCAATTCTTTAGGGTCGATGTCGAGAATATTAGAGGTAAATTTAATCGCCCCGATAGTCTCTTCGCTCGCTTTGCTGCCGGCAATTGCCAAGCGTTTTTCCGCCTCACCGAGCCGGTTTTTGAGTTCTTTATTTTCTTCCGCCAAGGCAGATATTTTATCGAATATATCACTCGGTTGGGCTTTGAATTGCAAGGCTAAATCTTTAGTGAGCATATCTTTGAAACTATAATCAACATAAGCCGCCTCACCGGTCACTGCTTCAATACGGCGAATCCCTGCCGCAACTGCCGCCTCGCTTATAATCTTAAAAATTGCGATTTCTCCGCTGTTTTTGACATGGGTACCGCCGCATAATTCGGTCGAATAATTATAGGTTTCACCAACGCTTACCACCCGCACTTCGTCACCGTATTTCTCACCGAACAACGCCATAGCACCTTGCTTAATTGCATCTTCGGGAGTCATAATCCGAGTGATAACCGGCTGATTACTGCGGATAATTTTATTTACTTCCTGCTCGATGCGATGAATCTCGCTTTTTTCAAAAGCCTTATTATGGCTAACGTCAAAACGCAATCTGCTACTATCAACGAGTGAGCCTTTTTGGGTAATATGTTCGCCGATTTCACGCTGCAAAACCGCATGCAAAATATGGGTAGCGGTGTGATTCGCACGGATTGCATTGCGATTATGGCTATCAATTCGCAAATCAACCTGATCGCCGACTTTGAGCAAACTGGAAATTTCGGCAATATGAACATGCAAAGAATCGACTGGTTTTCTCGTATCATTTACTTGAGCAACCACATTTCCGAACAAACTCACTGCACCGATGTCGCCGACCTGCCCGCCCGACTCGCCGTAAAACGGGGTTTGATTAAAGATCAAACTTGCAGTGCCGCTTGAAACTTGCTCAACTTCTTTGCCGTCAACCACGATTGCAAGCAAATTTGCCGCTGCAATATCTTGCGAATAACCGATGAATTCACTCGCCCCGACTCGCTCTTTAATCTCAAACCAGATTTTGCTCGTCGCTTTATCGCCCGAACCCGACCACGCCGCCCGAGCATCGGCTCGTTGCTTCGCCATGCAGGTTTCAAAGCCTGAAATATCGACTTCTAAATTTTTCGCCCGTAAAATATCTTGGGTAAGATCAAGCGGAAAGCCGTAAGTATCGTATAATTTAAATGCCGAATCACCTGGTAGCGTGCCGCCTTCGTTAATTTTAGCGGTTTCGTCCTCAAGTAATTTCAAGCCACGTTCCAAAGTCTGTTTAAAACGCTCTTCTTCCAAACGCAAAGTTTCGCCGATTAACGGCTCGGCTCGTTTGAGTTCGGGATATTGCTCACCCATTTCACGCACCAAAGCAGGCGCTAAGCGATACATTAACGGATCTTTAGCCCCGAGTTGATGGGCATGTCGCATTGCACGCCGCATAATCCGCCGCAAAACATAGCCCCTACCCTCATTGGAGGGCATAACACCGTCGGCAATCAAGAATGAAGACGACCGTAAATGATCGGCAATCACCCGATGCGAAACCAAAGCGTCAGGCTTGTCGCTTGCAACTTTAGATTGTGATTCGGCAATAAGATTGGCAAATAAATCAACTTCATAATTATTATGTTTGCCCTGCAAAACTGCTGCCAAACGCTCCAAGCCCATTCCGGTATCGATACAAGGTTTAGGCAGATTATTGCGAGTATCTTTATCGACCTGCTCATATTGCATGAACACCAAATTCCAGATCTCGATGAAGCGATCGCCGTCTTGATCCGCACTTCCAGGAACTCCACCGAAAATGCCTTCGCCGTGATCATAAAAAATCTCCGAACAAGGACCGCAAGGACCGGTGTCACCCATTGCCCAAAAATTATCGTTTGTCGGAATGCGAATGATCTTATGATCGGCAAAACCGGTAAGTTTTTTCCAGATGTTAAAAGCTTCGTCGTCGGTGTGATAGACGGTTACGAGCAGTTTCTCGGGTGACAAGCCAAACTCTTGGGTCAGCAATTTCCAAGCATGTTCGATCGCTTGCTCTTTAAAATAATCGCCGAAAGAAAAATTGCCGAGCATCTCGAAGAAAGTATGATGCCTCGCAGTATAGCCGACATTATCCAAATCATTATGCTTTCCACCGGCACGCACGCATTTCTGGCTCGATGCAGCCCTGTTAAACTTCAATTTTTCCGCACCGGTAAATACGTTTTTAAATTGGTTCATACCTGCATTGGAGAACATCAAGGTGGGGTCATTATGCGGTACCAACGAACTTGAATGCACGATTTCATGCCCGTTTGCAGCGAAGAAATTCAGGAAGGTCGAACGTATATCTTTAAGGCTATTTTTCATTTTTATATTCACTTAAGTTTTTATACTAGTATTTTTCCACTAACTATTTTCTACCAACTATTTTCTACCAAAGGCACAAAACGCACCGACATAATATTTTGCTCAACGAACCCGTTAGCGGTTTTTTGAATTTTTAGCAATGATTGTTCAACGTCGCTACCCACGGGGACGATCATAATCCCACCCTCGGCGAGCTGATCGATCAAAGTCACCGGCATTTCTTGCGAGGCGGCAGTAACCATAATCCGGTCAAACGGAGCGGCAATTTTCCAGCCCTTAGAGCCGTCACCTGATTGGGTAAGGATATTATTTAAACGTAAAAATCTAAAGCGTTCTTCGGCAACCCGGAGTAATTCTTTATGGCGTTCAATCGTGTAAACCATACGGGCAAGCTTCGACAAAATCGCAGCTTGATAACCTGATCCGGTGCCGATTTCCAAAACCCGCATACGGTCGCCGACCTGCAAAGCCGCAGTCATACAAGCAACGACGCTGGGTTGGCTTATAGTTTGCCCGGAATCGATCGGCAAGGCAGTGTCTTCATAGGCTTTGTCGTAAAAAGAATCTGGAACGAAGATCTCACGGGGAATCGCCTCCATCGCCGAAAGCACTTTAATGTCACTGATTCCGCTGGTTCGCAGCTTCATAAGCAGGCGAATTCGGTTGGGCAGACTATCGGCTTCTAAAGTCGAATTATGCATTGATTTGATTTCATAAATACTTGAACTTGGCTCTAAATAACCCGATTATCGGCTATTTTGCAAGGTTTTTATGCAATGTGATATGCCTAGATTTTCGCAATATTTCGCTAGAGCGTAAGCGAAAACGTCGTATTTTCGAGCATCGCAACGCAGCGTATATGTAATACGTGAGTAGCGAAGCGGAGAAAATCGGCGTTTGCAGCAAGATCTAGTAGAAATATTGCGAAAATCTATTTTTCCCACCAAATTTGCGGAAACCCACTCGAATATTTGGGCATAATAGTCGGTTTGGCGAATTTATCCCAATATGCCAAGCGAAACGCCCCTAAATACCAATTGGGAATCGTGTAATGCTCCCACAGCAACAAACGATCCAACGCCCGAGCAGGTGCTAGCAATTCTTCTTCGCTTTTTGCCGAGGTGATTTTGGCAAGCAAAGCATCGATAATCGGGTTTGTCACACCAACCACATTATTGCTACCTTCTTGCGAGGCTTGCGAAGAATGCCAATAAATATTTTGTTCGTTACCGGGGAAAAACACCCATTTATTAAACACGCTCATAATTAAATCATAATCGAATGTCTCTAAACGCTTGATATATTGAGCATCATCGACAATGCGGATACTCGCCTCGATTCCCAGCCGTTTGAGGGCTTTTCGCATCGGTGCTGCAACTCTTTCATATGAAGGAGATTGAAAAATAAACTCAATCTTTAATTGCTCTCCGCTTTTTTGATTAACTCTTTTACCGTCTTTAATTATCCAGCCGGCATCGTTTAACAATTTATCGGCATTGATAAGCAAGGGGCGATTGTTACCACTTGAATCGCTAATCGGAAGGGCGAATTTTTGCTCAAGCATTCTAGGCGGCAACTCATTTCTATAAGGCTCAAACAAAGCAATTTCGTCTTTATTCGGCAAATCGTTTGCGGCATAAGGAGTATTCTGGAAGAAGCTCATATTGCGTTTATAAGCTCCAAAAAACAGGCTTTTATTCATCCATTCAAAATCCAAACTCGCAGCGATTGCCTCACGAACCCGACGGTCGGAAAATTTATGCTTCCGTACGTTAAAAGCAAATCCCTGCATACCCTGAGGAATTTTATGCTGCATTACTTCACGTTTAATTCTTCCGTCTTGCAACGCCTTGCAATCATAGCCGGTTGCCCAAACCCTGGCAATATTTTCCTCACGAAAATCATAGCTGCCGTTTTTAAATGCCTCGAGCGAAACCGTATCGTCACGATATAAATCAACTTTAATAATATCAAAATTATTCTGTCCGATATTTACGGGTAATTTTGCCGCCCAATAATTCTTGACTCTCTCATAAGTTATACTGCGTCCGACCTCGAAAGATTTCACCTTATAAGCACCGCTCGCCAGCGGAGCCTCAAGCGTGGTTTTGTTAAATTCGCGAGTCTCGTAATATTTCTTCGATAAAATAGGCACCGATGCCGCAAGCAAAGGCAGTTCACGCTTTTGTTTATCGCTAAAGTTAAAGCGAACCCGATTATCATCAAGTTTTTCTGCCGAAGCTATAGGCTCATAAGAAATTCTAAGGCTCGGCTCCCCCTCTTTTTTGAGGATATTAAAGGAAAACACAACATCGTCGGCAGTTATCGGGCTGCCGTCATGAAATCTTGCTTCGGGACGCATAACAAACTCAACCGAGCCGTGATCTTGAGCAATTTTCGCCGATTTTGCGACCAAGCCGTACATTGACTGCGGCTCGTCCAAAGATGCAATCATCAAACTCTCAAAAACCATGGAAACCAAAGGTGCTTTATTACCCTTGATGATATAAGGATTAAGGCTGTCAAAAGTACCGGTAAAAGCAAGTTTCGCCTGACCGCCTTTTTTGGCAGTAGGATTTACATATTCAAAATTCTTAAAATCGCTCGAATATTTGAGCTTGCCGAACACCGCAATCCCGTGCGAAGCGGGCAAATCCCCAGCATAAACCGGGCTATACAAAAATATTGCCAATATTATAATCAAACGCTGCATAAATAATTGCTTCAAATCTTTTTATATTATATTAGTCTTAACCTATTATACCGATTTATAATCTTTAATGTTAGCAATACAATGACAAAAAAACAGCTTTTTCTTTTGCTTGCCTGCACCGCACTGACCGGTTTTGCCGCTACTTCCGCAATTGCATATGACGATTATGCCGACCGCAATCGTTTGCCGAGCGTCGAGCTTAATCTTGGAACTTTAGATAATTTACACTCCCAGCCGACTACACAAAAAAACTCTGCCTCTCCGTTCGGCTCGGCAACACCGCCGCCGCAACATATTCAAAGCGAGCAGAAAGAACCCAAAAAGACTTCTGCAAAGCATAAGAAACAAGTTAATAAGAATAAAAAAATCGTAAAAAATAAAGCTGATACCACCCCGGAGATCAAAGTAACCGCCGAACATCCCGAACCTTCTCCGATTCTAGTGCAAGTTCCGACTCCGCCGCCTGCTCCGGTCGCTGTAATTAAAAAAGCTCCCGAGCCGGTTAAGCCTAAAATCATTCCAAAGATTGAGCCGTTACCGCCGGTAGTCAAACATACTCCGCCGCCGGTGCAGACGGTTATTCCTGCTCCATTACCTCCCAAACTGGAAATAAAACCGCAACCTGCCCCGTCAAAAAGCGAGGAATCGCCAAGCTTTAGCAAACAATTCCAGACCTTTATCGAGGGTGAAGAGCGTGCAAACGAAGCAATGCCTATGAAAGCTCCAAAGTTTGAAGCTCCAAAATTAGAGGCTCCGATTGAGAAACCGATTGAACAACCGGTTATTACAAAAACAATCACTCCGCCGCCTATTCCACAGCCTCAGGAAAAACTAGCTCCGCTACCGCCGGAAGTTAAGCCTGTACCTGAGATCGATCCGTTAAAACTAACCGATAGCATTCCTGCTTTGCCTGCGAAAGAAGCAATAAAAGAAACGCCGAAAGCAATCCCTGCTCCGTTACCGCTTCCGCCGCAAATGCCACAAAAGCCAGACATAAAAACTGATATAAAAACCGAGGCAATTCCGGATCTTCCTGCTTTGCCGACATTACCTGAAATGCCATCAGCTCCGCCTACTTTACCACCGGTAGCATTGCCGGCAGCAACCCTAGCACCGGCTCTGGCTCCTGCGGTAAAACTGCCCGAACCCGAAGTAAAAAAAGCCACGGAAGCTCAAATAACTCCACCGGCTTTGCCTGAAGCTCCACAAGCAGCGACAAGCAAAACTGTCGCCGATCTACAAATCGTCTTTAAAGAAACCGAGACCGACGTTCCGATCAGCATAGCACCGAAATTAGACGAACTTGCCAAAAAAATCGGCAAAAATCGGGTTAATATAGCTGCTTATGCCGGAGGCCCAGAAACCAGCGGAGTTTACCCAAAACGGGTTGCTTTGGCTCGAGGAATTGCAGTTCGCAATTATTTGGTGAGCAAAGGCAATATCGACGTTGAGAATATCAACGTAAAAGCCCTCGGCAATAAAAACGAAGGTGGCCCTAGCGATCGGGTCGATTTGTTCATAGCAAAGTAATTGAGCGGCACAAAACATGCTGACAATTGCCAAATAATGCTGTACAATAAAACCGTACAACAAGCGAGGTCTTTATGAATAATCAGGTATCTTACAGCGAGTTTCGAGACAACCTTAAAACTCATATAGATAATGTCTGCGACAGCCATAATCCGCTTTTGGTAAAAAGACGTAACGGTGAAGACGTAATCGTAGTTTCAAGAAATGACTTTGAATCGCTTGAAGAAACCGCTTATTTGCTACAATCGCCGGCAAATGCAAAAAAGCTGATTTCAGCATTAAAAAATAATTCCAAAAACCGAAAAAAATTCGACTCAATCGAAATATTAAAAAATGAACTTGGAATTTGATCCGCAAGCTTTACAAGATCTATCTTTGTGGAAAATTCACGATAAGAAAAAAGCCGAGAGAATCATCGCATTATTGGAAGACATCATAAAAACTCCCTATAGCGGAATCGGCAAGCCCGAACCGTTGCGATATTCACTCGCAGGCTGTTGGTCAAGACGCATAGACAGAGAACATAGATTAGTTTATAGAGTTGAACATAATACGATTATAGTTTTGGCTTGCAAATATCATTATAAATAACGGAAACAACATGCACGATATTAAATTTATACGCGAAAATCCCGAGGCGTTTGATGCAGGAATGGCAAAACGCGGCATAGCTCCGCAATCTGCCTATATTCTCAAGCTCGATGAAGAAAAACGGACATTGCAAAAAGAATTGCAAGATTTGCAAAGCAAACGCAATAATTTTGCCAAAGAAATCGGCATGGCAAAATCTAAAGGCGGTGACGTAAGCGGAATCATGGAAGAGGCAAAAATCGTCAATTCCCGCATCGCCGAGCTTGAAGCTGCGAGCAATCAAGACGGTGAATTGGAGAAAATCCTAGCTGCATTGCCAAACATTCCGGCGGACGATGTTCCGGTCGGCAGTGAAGAAGAAGCCAATCAAATTATCAAAACTTGGGGCAGCAAGCCTGAATTTGCCTTTACTCCCAAAGAACATTTTGAGATCGGCGAAAAATTAAAGCTCATGGATTTTGAACGGGCAGGCAAAGTCAGCGGCAGCCGCTTCGTCTATTTATTCGGTGGGTTGGCAAGGCTAGAGCGGGCATTGGCAAGTTTCTTCCTCGATAACAACACCAAAGAATTCGGCTATACCGAGGTTGCACCGCCGCTTTTAGTGCGGGATAATGCAGTTTTCGGCACCGGGCAATTGCCTAAATTCGGCGAAGATTTGTTCAAAACTACCAACGGTTATTGGCTGATCCCGACTGCCGAAGTTTCGCTCACCAATATCGTGCAGGACGAAATCTTAACGGAAGAAGAATTGCCGTTGCGATTCACTGCTTACACTCCGTGCTTCCGCTCCGAAGCCGGTTCGGCAGGGCGTGACACTCGGGGGTTAATTCGCCACCACCAATTCGGCAAGGTTGAACTGATCAGCATTACCCACCCCGATAAATCGCAAGAAGAGCATCAGCGTATGCTTGCTTGTGCGGAAGGGCTTTTGCAAAAATTGGAACTGCCTTATCAAGTGGTGCTGCTGTCGAGCGAAGCCGGATTTACCAACAAAAAAACTTACGATCTCGAAGTTTGGCTACCCGGGCAGAATGCTTATCGGGAGATTTCAAGCTGCTCAAATTGCGGAGATTTCCAAGCAAGACGCATGAAAGCACGCTTCCGCCGCAAAGATGCCAAGAATACCGAGTTTGTTCATACGCTTAACGGCTCGAGCTTGCCGCTTTCTCGGACAATCGCCGCTATAATCGAGAATCACCAGCAGGCTGACGGCTCGATCCGTATACCCAAAGCCTTGATTCCTTATATGGACGGGCTTGAGGTTATCGGGTAGATTTTTTCCAAGCTTGACAATTCGACTAAAAGTAGCTACCATAATGACATGGAAATAGAATTTGATGAGGATAAAAACCAAAGTAATATCGCAAAACACGGTATTTCTCTTAGCGAGGCATATCACTTTGATTTAAGCAAAGCCGTTGTTAGACCTGACAATCGCAAAGATTATGCAGAGCAAAGATATATCGCTTACGGGTATAAAGAAGGGCGATTATTTGCAATGGTTTTTACGATTAGACGACAAAATATTCGAGTCATTTCATTAAGAAAAGCCAATAAAAGAGAGGTCAAAGCATATGGAAAATAAACCGCAATATATTGAATATGAAGATGGAACCCGTGTTTTGTTAAACGAAGACGACGCACCTGAAGCAACAGAAGAATTCTTTAAAAATGCAAAGCCTTTCAACGAAGTGTTTCCTGAAGTTTATACGTCTTGGAAAAAAACTCTTGGTCGCCCCAAAATAGCCAATCCAAAAAAAATCACCAGTTTCAAATTATCACAAGAAGTAATTGATGCGATAAAAGCAACCGGTAAAGGTTATAATTCTCGTGTAGATGCAGCATTGCGAGCAGCTTTTATAGGGGGGTGAGGTTATCAAGAATGCCATCTGACGGCGTAAACTTAATCGAATCTTTTTTGGAAATGATGGCAGCCGAGCGGGGTGCGGCACTTAACACGCTTGAAGCTTACCGCCGGGATTTATACGAATGTTACGACTTTCTCAAAAAACGCAAATCCGACTTCGCCAAGACCGATAAAATTCTTCTCGAAAATTACCTAACTTCGCTTAACAAACAAGGGCTTGCCGCCGGCACTATTGCGAGGCGAATCTCGAGTCTCAAGCAATTTTTTAGCTTTCTTTATAGCGAAAATATCCGCAGTGACGATATAACTCGGCAAATCGAAGCTCCCAAACAAGCAAGAAGCCTGCCTAAAAGCCTAAGCAAGGACGAAATAAACGCACTGATCGACACTGCCAAAGAAGATGACGACAAAAGAACCGTTGCCATGCTCGAACTACTTTATGCCAGCGGACTGCGAGTCTCCGAGCTGGTTACTTTACCGCTCAGTGCGATTCATAAAATTGAGGAAAAACAGTTTATAATCATCATAGGCAAGGGCAACAAAGAGCGTCTGGTGCCGCTGCATGATTCGGCGATCGATGCTCTCAATCAATATAATAACTCGCATAAATATAAATCTTTTTGGCTGTTTCCGTCGTCTTCAAAGGAAGGTCACGTAACCAGGCAAAGATTCGGGCAGATCTTAAAAGGAATCGCCCTTAAAGCCGGGCTTGATCCCGATAAAGTCTCGCCCCACGTATTGCGGCATTCTTTTGCCAGCCATTTGCTCGCAGGCGGTGCAGATTTACGGGTGATTCAAGAACTGCTCGGACATTCAGATATTTCTACCACCCAGATTTACACCCATATCGAGCAAGAAAAACTAATTAACCTTGTCAACACTCATCACCCTTTGGCAAAAAGATGACTGCTGAACTATAGTGTTTTATATTTTTATTTATAACAAACTTTTCAAGGCGAGCGAGCCGGAGTTTAGAAAAACTAAATGAGGACGAGCGAGACCGAGGAAAAGTGAAGTTAGAAATGAAAATAGGAAATACTATAACCCCGGTAATCGCAATAGAAATCGAGTTCTACCTCCATAATGCCGAGCAAAAATTCACGTCTGACGATATTATATCTATAATCCGCAGTGAGTGCAGCAAAGCAGGAGTTGAACTCTATTCGGTCGAAAAAGAAAGCGGCAACAACCAATATGAAATTGCAACTTTTCCGGGTGAGCGAGAAAAAATTATCGCCGATAGCGAACACTGCAAGCATGTTATAAAAACGACCTTTGCCGCCCACGCAATCACCGTCGATTTTTCCGCCAAACCTTTAGCGGATCAACCGGGTAGCGGCTTGCATATCCATATTCATTTGCAAGATGAGGTGGGGAGAAATATTTTCACCCGTGACCAAGACGGTAATTTCAGCCCTGCCCTGCTTCATGCAATCGCAGGATTACTCGCAACAATGCAGCAAAATATGACTATTTTCGCCCCAACGCCCGAGTCTTTATTACGCTTTGTCGCAAATTCCAACGCTCCGACGACTCTAAGTTGGGGCATCAATAACCGCACCGCAGCAATTAGGCTGCCCAACAAACCGAATAATAATAAGCATATAGAACATAGGGTTGCAGGTAGTGATGCCGATATTACCAAAGTCACGGACTGCATAATTAAAGCCGTGTTTTATGGAATTTCCGAACAACTAAGCCCCGGCGAGCCGGTTTACGGCGATGCCGCACTACCGCAATATAAACTGCCGTTATTAACCGATTTTTAATCGTTATTTGCTAAACTGCTATAATGAAAGCAAAAAAACCTAATAATTTCATTCTCGATCCACGCCACGCCCAACGTATAAAAGAGGGCTTGGCAAGCTATGAGCTGATTTTTAGAGCAGAAATTATTGAGCAAATAATCCCTGAGCTTTTAGAAGATGCAACAATCAAGGGCAATGAGCAGAAAGACCCGTTGATACTTATCCGACAACAACTAGACGAACAAATCCGCAATTTGCTTAAAGACAGCCCACACAAAATATCGCAACTTTTTGCTCACTTGCTCGAAGAAGAAAAATTATTTGAGCAAGATTCAATCGCCGCCACATCACAACAATTATGCGACGATTTTTTTGACCGCAAGATCGGATTTGACGAGGCAATCGCCAAGATTCAAACTATTCGTGAACACGCTTTAAATGAAGTGATTGTCCTAAACCAAGGTTTGGGAGAGGGAGATCCAGAAAAAATTGCTCAAGCACAAGTAATAGAGATGGTTTTTGCCAACGCTAAGGATAGTAACAATCGCAACGGAAATTTCTTTAACCGCTCAACCGGCAGGGCATTGATTAACGGTAACTTACTGTTTAGAAATAGTTTGCAAAAATGGTTTGCAAAAATCGGCAAAGAGATAAAATCCGACGACAAAACCGCAATTGCAAGCGAATTGATAAAAAGAATCGGGCTTGAGGAAGACCCTGCAGTAACCCCGCAAAACATCATCGCTCTTAGCGAAGGTGACATAATTGCCAACCGGCATCTCGCAAAATGTTTAACGGCCGCAATAACGGGAGATGTATTACGCATACATCCAGTTTATTTGCAATCAAGGGCAAATTTTTATTCATTTGCCACTTCGGAAAATCAAAATAATAGCCAGGTTATAGAGGCAACCTTACACCCGACAACCTATCCGTTCGGCCCAAAAATCTTGGCACTTAAAGAACGGTTCTGGCAAATGCGAATAGAGAATCCAAATGCATTCTACGCAACAGACAAAAAAGATATTAGAAATTTTGTTATATATATTGAACTTCCATATCTAGAACAATACGGCAAACAATTCCCCAACATAACATCTACTGATAAAATCGATTTATTAAAACATCTGGTTGAAGATATATATCATGAAGACTGGCAATCATTTAAGCAAAATTATTACTTGCCGGCATTATGGGAACATCTTCCTAAAAGAGAAAAAATTGTACGCTCATTCAATGCTATATCTGAAATTGAAAATCCTTATGTATTCATAAATTTATATCTCAAAACGGTTTCCGGTGCAGAAAGAGAAAAAATTCTTGCAAGGCTTGATGTTAAATTTAGCACCCTTTCGACTGTAAAGTCTGCTATAGAGAATAGATTTTTAGATCTAGGAAATGAGAAAAATACTTGGCTCCGAGAATATTTTAGCGAGCATATAAAAGATCCGGAATTATTTGGAATCGACAAAGATTATTTAGATCGACTATTTCCGGTTCATACGCCTGAATCATCTATTCTTCTTCAAAACGAAATCGAACAAGAGCAAGATTTCAAAATACTAATCAATCTATGGAGTAAGATTATAGGACTAAACAATGCAGAATTTTGTCTATACGTTAGTCCAGAACAAAAAGATCCCAATGTAACATTCTTTGCTTGGTCTCTGGGAGCAGGGCTTGACAAACGTATAGGCAAAATATGTGATATTCTACGAGAAAAAACCAAAGATAATCCGGCACTTCCGCAATTTACCGTTGAAGCAGAAGAACAATTAAGGTCGGCTGCAATTATCAAGCAACAAGAATTTAATGCTAATGGAAGGGAGCGACGGGCAATCAGAAAAGCAGAAAAAACCAGTTTATGCACAACGAAAAGAATTAAGCCCAGCATGAATTTAGGATTAGGCGATAAAGATTCACTTGAACATTAAAGCCCGGCAACGCAAATATAGTATTTCTCCTTTTATTTGCTTCAAATAAAAAGGTTGTACGCTTGGCTATATTAACCGATTTTTAATCGTTATTTGCTAAACTGCTATAATGACAGCAGAAAAACCTAATAATTTTATTCTTGAACCACGCCACGCCCAACGTATAAACGAGGGCTTGGCAAGCTATAAGCTGATTTTTAGAGCAGAAATTCTTGAGCAAATAATCCCTGAGCTTTTAGAAGATGCAACAATCAAGGGCAATGAGCAAAAAGACCCCTTAATTCTTATAAGGCAAAAACTCGACGAACAAATCCGCAATTTGCTAGGTGATAATCCCCACAAAATATCGCAACTTTTTGTTCGCTTACTCGAAGAAGAGAAATTATTTGAGCAAGATGCAATCGCCGCCAAATCACAACAATTATGCGACGATTTTTTTGACCACAAGATCGGATTTGAAGAAGCAATCGCCGAGATTCAAACTATATGCGAGCAAGGACTAAAGGAAGCGATAGTACTCAACCAAACTTTGGGAGAGGGAGACGAAGCACAAATTGCTCAAGCACAAGCAAAAGATCTGGTTTTTGCCAACGGCAAAGATACTCAAGACAGGAGCGGAAATTTCTTTAACCGCTCAACCGGCAGGGCATTGATTAACGGTAACTTGCTGTTTAGAAATAGTTTGCAAAAATGGTTTGCAAAAATCGGCAAAGAGATAAAATCCGACGACAAAACCACAATCGCAAGCGAGTTGATAAAAAGAATCGGGCTTGAGGAAGACACTGCAGTAACCCCACAAAATATTATAGCTCTTAGCGAAGGCTACATGCTCGCCAACCGGCATCTCGCAAAATGTTTAACTGCTCAAGTTCCTACCGATATATTAAAAGCAACGCCTTTTCGTTTGAGTTCACGGGCAAATTTTTATTCATTTGCCACTTCGGATAATCAATATAATAGCCAGGTTATAGAAGCAAGTTCACACCCGACCACCTATCCGTTTGGTCCAAACGTTTTGGCATTCAAAGAACAAATCTGGCAAATGCGAACTACAAAAGCAATTTCCCCAAGAAATTATAAAAATATATCCTGTATGGAGATTCCATATGTTGAAAAAAATAACATTAAAATGCCTTATTTGCCAAGCAGACGAACATTAAATGAATTCATCAAATTACACATGGAAGATAGCCAAGATGAAGTAGAGGCTCTTTATGATAAATATAATAAAGCATTATGGGAAATTTTACCCCAAACCGGCACGGGAAGAACTAAGCACTTAAAAGCATCGGAAATAAGCGATCCTTATGATTTTTTAAGATTGTACTTAAAAAGCATTTCAAATGAAAAGCTGCAAGATTTCTCAGAAAGATTTTCTATCTCGACTGACTTTATACAAAACAAGATAGATCATAAAGCACGCTCTAAATCACCTGTACACGATGAACATTACTATCTTTCGGCAAAGATAAATTTAGATTTACGCCGATATTTTACGGATAATATCAAAAAACCTAAAGAATTTGGAATAGATAGCAATTACTTAGATAAATTTTTTCCTATACCGACAAAAGAATCAATTCAACAAATAAACACCCTCCCAAAGCTAATGGAAACATGGAAAGGAATTATCGGAATATCCTCAGAAGAATTTGCACTTAAAATTAATAATAACCTAAAGACTCCAGTTGCGTCTTTCTATGGCTGGAGCAACGGAATAGGTCTAGATAAATATATCAATAAAATATGTGATTTTATTCGCAATTCAACTCAAAATAACACTGCACTCCCCCAATTTACCGAAGAAGCCGAAGCACAATTGCGGTCGGCGACAATCATCAAGCAAGAAGAATTTAAAGCCAAAGGAAAAGAAAAATACGCACTTAAAAAAGCACAAACCGGGTTATGCAAAACGACAAGAATTAAGACAGGGATAAATTTAGGATTAGGCGAAGAAAAATCACTTGAACTCTAAGAACCTGTTTAAAGTCTTTTTGTTTATAAGGTTTTCGTGGATTTTGGAGCGAAAATATTATGAAAATTAGCAGGAATAGTTATTCATATTTCAAGAATTTTTATAATATTTGCAGCCAAAAAGAGCAAAAACAGATAAACAAAAAGACTTTAAACAGGTTCTAAAGCCCGACGACGCAAATAATGATCCGCCAGAACGCAAGCAAGCATCGCCTCGCCGACCGGCACCGCACGAATTCCCACGCAAGGATCATGGCGACCTTTGGTGATAATTTCGCTATTATTGCCATTTACGTCTATAGTTTTAGTCGGAATGAGCAACGAACTCGTCGGTTTGATTGCAAAACGCACGACAATCGGCTCGCCGTTGGAAATTCCCCCGAGAATTCCGCCGGCATGATTGGCAAGGAATTTAACTTTGCCGTTTTCAACTTGCATCTCGTCGGCATTTTCTTCGCCGAGCATTGCGGCGGTTGCCATACCGTCACCGATTTCAACCCCTTTTACCGCATTGATGCTCATCATCGCCCTTGCAATGTCGGAATCTAATTTGTCATAAATCGGCTCGCCCCAGCCTGCGGGTACGTTTTCGGCAACTACCTCGATCATCGCTCCGACCGAAGAACCTCGTTTACGGATAGCATCGAGATAGCCCTCAAACACTGTGACTTTTTCTTTATCGGGGCAGAAAAACGGATTATTTTGAGTCTCGCTCCAATCCCAATTGTCACGATTGATTTTTTCGCTGCCCATTTGGATTAAAGCAGCACGGATTTTAATATTTTCCGGCAAAATCTTGCGTGCAATCGCCCCTGCGGCAACCCGCATTGCGGTTTCACGTGCCGAAGAACGTCCGCCACCGCGATAATCGCGAATGCCGTATTTTTGCATATAGGTATAATCGGCATGTCCGGGGCGGAATTTATCTTTAATATCGCCGTAATCTTTGGATTTTTGGTCTTGATTCTCGATAATCAATGAAATCGGGGTGCCGGTGGTTACACCTTCAAAAACTCCCGATAATATTTTTACCGTATCAGGCTCTTTGCGTTGAGTAGTAAAACGTGAAGTTGCAGGTTTGCGTTTGTCCAAATATTTCTGAATATCGGCTTCGCAAAGCGGAATTAGTGACGGCACGCCGTCAACCACGCAGCCGATTGCTTCGCCATGGCTTTCACCCCAAGTGGTGAAGGAAAATATTTTACCCAAACTATTGCTAGACATTGATTTTTACCTAAATCGATTAGTTAAAACGAGCGTTTCCGTATTATCGTCATCGCCCGAATTCGCTAGAATTATAGGGCGATCTCACGAGATTACCCTATAATTTGCATTGCAAATTCGGGTAATGACGAATCAAAAACAAATATATTTATGGCTTTTCTTATAACAGCTTAGCCAATTTATTCAAATTATATAGTTATCAGGAACAAACAAAAATCCCCAAGAGGTTAATCTTGGGGATTTTTTATTTTATATGTGAAGATTATAAATACTTCTAATGAAAGAATATTACAATTAATGAACGGGCATCTAAGTGCAGGCGACGGCGTATTATGTAAGTAATTTAGAAACCGTTTTCCGATAAATCGGGTGGTATTCTAAATATCCTTAGAAAGGAGGTAATCCAGCCGCAGGTTCCCCTACGGCTACCTTGTTACGACTTCACCCCAGTCATTGACCCTACCGTGGTTGCCTGCTTCCTTGCGGTTGGCACAGCAGCTTAAGGTAGAACCAACTTCCATGGTGTGACGGGCGGTGTGTACAAGACCCGGGAACGTATTCACCGCAGCATGCTGATCTGCGATTACTAGCGATTCCAGCTTCATGCACTCGAGTTGCAGAGTGCAATCCGAACTGAGACGGCTTTTTGAGATTAGCGTACCCTCGCGGGTTAGCTGCCCATTGTCACCGCCATTGTAGCACGTGTGTAGCCCAGGACGTAAGGGCCATGAAGACTTGACGTCATCCCCACCTTCCTCCGGCTTATCACCGGCAGTTTCCTTAGAGTTCCCAGCATTACCTGATGGCAACTAAGGATGAGGGTTGCGCTCGTTGCGGGACTTAACCCAACATCTCACGACACGAGCTGACGACAGCCATGCAGCACCTGTGTGGTAGCCAGCCAAACTGAAGGACTCCGTTTCTGGAATCCATACTACCCATGTCAAGTCCTGGTAAGGTTCTTCGCGTTGCCTCGAATTAAACCACATGCTCCACCGCTTGTGCGGGTCCCCGTCAATTCCTTTGAGTTTTAATCTTGCGACCGTACTCCCCAGGCGGAGTGCTTAATGCGTTAGCTGCACCACTGAATTCTAAGAATCCAACGGCTAGCACTCATCGTTTACAGCGTGGACTACCAGGGTATCTAATCCTGTTTGATCCCCACGCTTTCGTATCTCAGCGTCAGTTGTGTGCCAGATAGCCGCCTTCGCCACCGGTGTTCCTCCTAATATCTACGAATTTCACCTCTACATTAGGAATTCCGCTATCCCCTCACACACTCCAGTTACACAGTTTCAAAGGCAGTTCCGGAGTTAAGCTCCGGGATTTCACCTCTGACTTGTGTAACCGCCTACATACTCTTTACGCCCAGTAATTCCGAACAACGCTTGCACCCTTCGTATTACCGCGGCTGCTGGCACGAAGTTAGCCGGTGCTTATTCTTCAGGTACCGTCATTATCTTCCCTGATAAAAGAACTTTACAACCCTAAGGCCTTCATCATTCACGCGGCATGGCTGGATCAGGCTTTCGCCCATTGTCCAATATTCCCCACTGCTGCCTCCCGTAGGAGTCTGGACCGTGTCTCAGTTCCAGTGTGGCTGGTCGTCCTCTCAGACCAGCTACAGATCGGAGCCTTGGTGAGCCATTACCTCACCAACAAGCTAATCTGACGCGGGCCAATCTTAGAGCGATAAATCTTTCCTCCGGAGAGAATATCGAGTATTAGCAGCAGTTTCCCGCTGTTATTCCCGACTCTAAGGTATGTTCCCACGCGTTACTCACCCGTGCGCCACTAATGTATTGCTACATCCGTTCGACTTGCATGTGTTAAGCCTGCCGCCAGCGTTCGTTCTGAGCCAGGATCAAACTCTCAAGTTGTGATCCAAGCTTTAGTCTAACTAAAGCAAAAAATTGATTGACTCGCACGCTGTCACATTATATCCGCTATGAAGCGAGACATAATTGCGACCATAAAAATTTAAATTACATGGTTTAGCAAATAACAGCGTACGATATAGTATTTTATACGCCGTCACCTGCACTTAAATGCTCATTTTCACCTTATAAAACATCAGGATAACTTTCGTCATCGCTCTTTTTTTCTTCCCCGCTTTGTTCATCAGCGGGAGGCAACTTATGCACCAATCCCCCGGGTAAGTCAACAGCAAAAATCAAAAAATTTAACTTTTTTTTAACTTTCTTAAATTATCCATATATTTCAATCTAATAAAAAGTGATTCCCGGGCAATTACAAGCTAATAATCTCCGGCAAAATCGACAAAAATCCCCAAAAACGCAAATTGTCATAAAATATTCACACTATCTATGTCGTCTTTACGCTATAATGGCAGTTCAATAATGGAGATAAAATGGTCAAATTCACCGATTTTAACGCATCAGATGAGATCGAACGCTTCGAGCTAAGCTCCGAGCAGTGGATTAAGCTCGGAGAATCGCTGGAATATCACGCAAAATATTTCATTGATGATGCGTGTAAAGGCGATTACTCGAGAGAAATAGGTGACGAAGAAATACGCGACGCAAACTTTGCAATATCTCGCCTTACCCCAAAGGCTAGAAGCGAACCGTTAGAAAATCGTACAATCTATGCAAGACTCGGTGAGGACAAAAAAACACACAATTATATTTTATGCGTAGATAAGAATGAGAAAGAGCTGATCGACTATATAAATAAGGCAAAAGGAATCGCTCCGCAAACACCGCCGCCCTACCTACAGACACAACCGCAAGAAGAGCAAACACCGCCGCCCGAAATTAGCGATCCACAGACTACTTCTATATCTGCACCGACAACAACATCACCTGCGACTCCGAAACCGACACAAAACGGCACTAATACATCTCAAACCGAGTCATATACGGGAGTAAGCATAGGCGGCGGGATATTAACTTTACTCGGGGCAGGCGGTCTTGTGTATGCAAACAAACTAAAACAGAATGACGCAAATAATCCTATCCCCAAGCAAAAAGAAGAAAAGCTCGCATTTGCAGGAATAATTAAAGTTGCGGCATGTGCAACTATACTGATCGGCGGATTAACCTTGGCAAACGGACTTAGCCACGGCAAAGTTATGGAATTTTTTAGTTCGCAACGCAGGATTTGAGCAATTCGACTTTGCTCAAACTATAATCGCTTGCCTCCCACATCATATCTAATTGACGCAAAACCGCCCCCAACTCTTTGCTCGGAGTAAAGCCGAGGGCGATTAAATCGTCGCCGCTTACGGGGAAAATCGGGATTTGCCAGAAAGAAGCAAACTCGATTGCGGCAAGATAATCGCTCTCCCCCGCCCCTTCGTAATATTTACCTTCGCAAATCGCTATAATCGCCGCTGCGATAAATAAGTCTTTGCCAAGCAAACGGATTTGCTTCTTAAGTTCCGCATCATCTTGCAACTTACAACTTACAACTTGCAACTGCTGCAATCGCTTATAATCACGGGCTGACAACTTCCACCGCTCATTTATCCAAGCAAGATCAAGCTCACCGCTTCGCAGCAATAAAGCTAATGCGAGCAGTGAATCTCCCGGGTGAGCGAGGCGATGCAAAATTTGCGGCAAACGAGCGAGTGCTTCGCAATTAACGCTACCAGGCAATATATATTGTAAAATCCCTTGCTCTTGCATTAAGGCGATTACGCTCGCAGCATTATCTGCAAGCAAAAGCTTAAACATCTCTTTGCCGATTCGCTCGCCCGACAAATTAGCGATTTTGTTCGCATTTTCTTCACATGCGGCAAGGGCAGCCGCATCGGCATCGCCTTTACCGTAATAAGCATAAAAACGAAAGAAACGGAGAATTCGCAAAGCATCTTCGCAAATTCGCTCATTCGCATCGCCGATAAAACGCACGATGCCGGCTTGCAAGTCGGATATTCCGCAAAAATAGTCGGTTATGCTGCCCTCACGGTCACAATAAAGAGCGTTGATAGTAAAATCCCGACGCTCGCCGTCTTGGTGTTTATCGTCGGTATAGGCAACCGTGGCATGCCGCCCGTCGGTCGCAACGTCACGCCTAAAAGTGGTGATTTCAAAGCTTTTTTTGTCGATAACTGCGGTGATAGTGCCGTGTTCAAGCCCGGTCGGGATATTGCGAATTCCTGCATTGCTCAGAATCTGCATCACAAGGTCCGGCAGCAAAGGAGTTGCAAGGTCGATGTCGCTTGACTCGATTCCAAGCAAAGCATCACGCACGCAACCGCCGACGAAATATATTTGTTCTCCTGCGAAAGCATCAAGGAGAATTTTAGTTTGCGGAGCAAAAAGCCAAGTCGGTTTTATTTGCATGTAACACCTCACGGTACGCCGAAACTACGTACCAAACTACCGCTAAGACTATACCAACCGTCGGTAATTACGAAGAATATCAGTTTAAACGGGAGCGAGATCATCACCGGAGGGAGCATCATCATACCCATCGACATTAAGGTTGAGGCAACTAGCATATCGATAATCAAAAACGGCAGATAGATCAAAAAACCGATCTCAAATGCACGTTTTAACTCGCTGATCATAAAAGCAGGGATCAAAACCTGAAACGGGGTGCTTTCGGGATTTTCAATTTTAAGCGACGGCGACATATCGATAAATAAACGCAAATCTTTCTCCCGTACATTCTTCATCATAAAAGCATGAAACGGTGCACTTGTCTTTACCCAAGCTTCTTTTTCGCTGATTTTACCTTCAATCAAAGGGGCTATTCCGTTATTATAGGCAGCTTCAAACACCGGAGCCATAATAAATAGAGTCAAAAACAGTGCAAGGCTGATCAACACCTGATTAGGCGGAGTTTGCTGTAAACCCAAAGCCATACGCAGCAATGAAAACACAATGATAATCCGGGTAAACGAAGTCACCATCATAATAATCGACGGGGCGAGCGGTATAATAGTTACCAAAACCACCAATTGAACGATGCGAGAAGTCAGCGAACTCGTGCCTCCTTTGCCGTCGGAAGCAGCATCTTCGCCTAAATCGAGAGTGATTTTTTGAGCAAACGCCTCATGCGGCAAGGCAATTGCGAGCATTGAGATTACTGCGAATAACAACAGATAGGGTGATATTGCCAAAAATTTATTTTTCATCGCTTACACTAACTTTTGCCGGATTGCTCGAAACGACCAGATTACCGCCGACCCCGAGCATTAAAATATGTTCCAAATCGTCGCATTTTACCATAACCAAACGATGCTTAGGGTCAAGATAAAGAGTTTCCATAACCTGCATACGCTTTTGCGAGCTTTTATTGCCGACGAGTTTTCTATCCCAGCCCGATTTTTTGGCGATGATTGCGGCAAGGAAAATCAACCCGACCACGAATGTCAGGGCAAATGCCGCTCTTAGATAAGTAAATATTTCCGCCGATTCCATTTTTGACCTTTGGATTACTCCGCCACCGTCTTCCCGTGCTTGACACGGGATCTCTTGCCAAAAACATGAGATTGCGACTTTCGTCGCAATGACGCAATTATTAAAGCAATATCCCTACATTTTTCGCTCCATATTTGCAATTACAAAACAATCGTCACAAAAAATTCATAATATTGCTGTGGTTTGCAAGAGTTAGATATGTTATTTTAGAACTGTTTATTGTTTGGTTTGGAATTTGCACTCTTTTTGAGTTGTGAGTTTTATCTCAATCATCAACCCGCCCGACTATCGGCGGAACGCTTACATAGGTTGAAAGAATAGTAAACCTTTTCGTCCCTGCACAACAAAGCACGGGACTGTACATTGATAGCGAGAATTAGACAATGAAAACTACAAAAATTTTGCGAATGATAATTGCCGCACTGCTGCTAGGCATTATGCTAATTGTGCCAATAATGGCATATAAAATGAATGAAATGCAGAAAAAAAATATTGATCAGCAACACGAGCTAGAATCAAAGGGCAGAACAAACAATGAAACGGAGTTTGATCTTGCCATCTCCGAATCATTAAAAACAGGGCTACAACAAAAAATTGAAGACCTGGAATTGGCAAAAATGAGTTTGCAAGACGATATTATCATTCAAACTGGCAAACTTAAAAACAAACTGACGGTTTGGGAACTTGCCGCCTACTTCGCAAACGGGAAAAAATCCCTTGAGTGGTGGAGGATTCGGATAATGAACGCCCCAGAATGTCAGTGGGACAATCAAACCTTCTGCCGTGAAAAGGTTGGAATAAGAATCAAGACAATTGATTCAAAACTCCGAACAAAAGTTTGCAGTAATATGCATTGCGACGACAGAAAATTCGGAGCAATACGCGTATTCACCCAAGAACGCTCGTAATGCTCGACCCGTCGAAAGCTTTTCGCTCACAAGCGAGAAGTCTCCGGCGGGGTTTTTTATTGCATCGGCTTTTTATCGCCAAGTTCGTCATCGACCGAATTGCAAAGCAATTATAGGGCGAACTCACGAGATTATCCTATAATTTTCTTGCGAAAATTCGGATAATGACGAGTCGCAACAAATAAACAATACGGTAACCAAATCTTAATAAAAATATGTTAGTAGTTTTATATAGAGTCGTTATAATGACCTTATAAAGAAGATATGAGGGTTTTATGGAAGATAAAAACGCAGGAGTGACAAAAGATGAGTCAAATAATCCCGACCGCTTTGACAACATCAAACCCAATTATGAAAAAGTAGCTAAATACGCCTTTATTCCAGGTGTGATTATCACTGCGGTGTGCGGATTTTTTACATATTCTTCACATACAAAGAATCTTCCCAATTCCAATCTTTTTAAAGATGTTATTTTGCCTTCGGTATTAAATGGAGCAGCATACTCATTAGTGGCAGGAACCTTTGGATTATCAGACGAGAAAGATAGAATTAACCAGTTTAAGATTGCTACTTTAAAAGCAGATCTAACCCACAAGGATCAACTCCTTTCCGAACGTGAAACAAGACTCGCTCAAATCGAACAAGCCATAACAAGATAAATCATGTCGATAGATCAAAATCTCAAGCAAATATTGCAAAATATCGAGCAGGCAAAAAAATTGTCGCCGATTTCAGCATCGCAAGTTAATTTAATTGCGGTTAGCAAAACCCAACCGCAAGCGGCAATTATTGAGCTGATCGAACAAGGGCAGTTGGAGTTCGGCGAAAACAAAGTGCAAGAAGCACAAGAAAAATGGACGCAAATTTGCTTGCAATATCCGAGCATCAAACTGCATCTCATCGGCTCTTTGCAAACCAATAAAGTCAAAGAAGCATTGCAGGTTTTTGATGTTATAGAAACTATAGATCGCCCGAGTCTAGTCGATAAAATTGCCAAGGAAATTGCGAGCAGCAACAATATAGTTTGCAAAGAGTTTTTTATCCAAGTCAATATCGGCGAAGAAGCTCAAAAAGGCGGGGTTATGCCGAACGATTTGCCTGATTTACTCGCTTATATAGAAACAAATGCTCCCAACATAAAAATAACGGGCTTGATGTGCGTGCCGCCTGCCGATAAACCGCCGGCACCTTATTTCGCCCTGCTAAATAAACTTGCAAATGAGGCAGGAATTAAAAATCTCAGCATGGGTATGAGCGGCGATTATATCGAAGCGATCCGCCTCGGTGCAACCCATATTCGAGTCGGCACCGCATTATTTGGCGAGCGGAAATAAGCTCAAGCGTTGCTTTTTAGAGATAATGCTATCATTGTGTCGTCAAATTCTTTCTTATTTATCGCAGATCCGTAAAATTCGATCTCATAACGTGATCCCATTACAAAACCAACCCCGGGCTTATAAATTTCCACTGTACTTAAGCCTTTGCAATCTTCGATTCGGCAAGGCAGATCATAGAGTTTGTAATATAAATATTTCATTTTTATATCCCTTTTCCGCTCTTAATTGCTTTACCATCTTCCATAGGTATTGCAGTGCCTCTTTCCGGCACACCTTGTGCAATACTTTCTATAATAACTCTAGGAATGATGCCTGGAACCCTATCATTTAAATTTTTTGCACCGTCAAGCCATTGCCTTCGCATTGTAGCGGTTGCCTCACGCATTCCCGATGCATGAGTCAGTTGAACTACAACATTTAATTTTTGTGTAACTGCAGCTTTTATTTCTTCATCGCTTGATTGCCCAGAAAGAATCGGCAATGGGAATATCGGTTCTTCAGGATCCTGATCAACTTTATTTTGCATTGCAAGCAAATATTTGCGATATGTAAGCAGATCGCCCTGTTCTTTTATAATCGGAGTATATTTAGGGTCATGGAATGATTTAGTTACGGTTATATCCAAACCGCCCTCAGATTCGGGATCATAAGTAAGTTCGTCCATATCGGGTGAAGCCAAAATTCTACTGACTTCTTCATGATATTTCGGATGTAATTTCTTACTAGAAACCAATATATTGATAAGCTTCGCTACTTCATTATATTTTTCGATTAACTCATTTTTTGCGTCCACGATCTTTTTTGTATCAACTTCATTAGGTTGTGTTTCTTCCTGCTTTTTTGAGCGTTCATAAACATCGAAATAACGCACAGCTTCATACATTTTATGACTAATCCGCATCACCTGTGATTGCTCCCTCGGCACAAACTGGACTTCCGAGCCGATTCCTTCAATCTGAAAGTTGGTCACACGCTTAAGCACTCCGGTTTTATTGACTTCCCAATTTTCACATTTCTGATCTTGAACCAAATCGCTACCGAAAGCCTGATATGCAAACGCATTCAAAATATTAGGGTGACGTGAGATCATGGTTATTCGTGCCAAATCGCCAATCTCATAGATCGATTTTCCTCTATCTATCTTCTCTTCAATACTAGCGATTGATTTATGTTTTGCAGATTTTATACTAAGATCATATTTATTATGTGAAGCAATATAGTTAAATGCACCGATCCGATCAAATTCATAATTAGGATTATCGTCGGGAAACTGTATTATAATTGCCCGCAAAAGTTCACTTGCATTTTGACACGCCTCACCTTGTTCGTTTAGCAATTTTACAACCGTATATTTTTTTACGGTCTGACCTTGTGCGTCTTGTTCTTCGGTTTTAATTTTAATGTCTGTATCAACATCGCACAATGCCGATTCCGAATGCTCGTATAACCCAACAAGTGCAAGCTCTAAAGATCTATTTACCAGCTTATCTTGAGCAGACTTTAACTTTTCTTTACTTACATCAGCATTATTTATACCCAAAACACGCCCCCACTCTAATTTAACTTTCTGATTATAGCGGTTTTTTGCTTATTTGCAAATAAAGAAGTTCGGAATAATTTGCTTAAGGTAGCGTTTTTTGTTATTCAATCCTGAGATTCATTTTTTATCATCACAATGTCCCGTATAATTTTAATATTATTCCTGATTTTATCGTTGCACGGCAATGCTTATGCCGGCGAAAAATCATCTCAAACCAAGCCTTTAATCGTTATCGATGCAGGGCATGGCGGGCAAGACCCGGGGACGATCGGCTATAATGCAACCCGTGAAAAAGACATAACCCTACATTACGCCAAATTATTGCAAGAAAATCTAAATAAAAGCGGTGCATATCGGGTAATACTGACTCGAAATAGCGATAAATATTTATTCCTGAAAGAAAGGGTTGAGATCGCCCGTAAGGCAAAGGCAAAATTATTCATCTCGATTCATGCCGATTCCGCTCCCGATAGTTCGGCAAGGGGACTTTCGGTCTATACGATCTCGGAAAAAGCATCAGACAAACAATCCGAAGCCTTGGCGGCAAAAGAAAACAAAGCAGACGTTATCGGCGGCATGGATTTATCAATGACCAGCAAAGACGTTGCCGATATTTTAATTGATCTCACTCGTCGGGAGACTATGGCAAAATCGAATCGATTCGCCAATTTGTTGGTGAAAAACCTCTCCAAACTCGTCAATACCCTACCCCATACCCACCGTTCGGCAGGATTTGCGGTTTTAAAAGCTCCGGAAATCGCTTCGGTCTTGATCGAAGTCGGATTTTTGAGTAATAAAAAGGAAGAAGCATCGCTCAAAAACGCTGCCTATCAAGCCAAGATCATGCAGGGCATCGTGGCTTCGGTTAATGCATATTTTGCCGGAAAGAAATAATATGACTAAAATCCCCTTTATCAAAATGAACGGTGCCGGCAACGATTTCGTGATTATCGATGCTCGTAAAGATTCGCCGATTTTGGATAAAGATACTATTATAAGTCTCGCAAGTCGCAGAAATAAGGATTCCGGGGGGTGTGACCAGCTCCTGATTCTTAAAAATAGCGATGCAGCCGATGTTTTTATGCAGATATATAATACTGACGGCAGCGAAGCCAAAGCCTGCGGCAATGCAACCAGATGCGTAGCTTGGCTAATTTTTGGCGAAAAACCCGATGCCGAACAAGTCACCGTACAAACGATTGAGCGAATCTTAACCTGCAAAATCCGCACCGGCTTAGAATATTTATTTGCCGGAGAAGACGCAGTTATCGAAGCCGATATGGGCAAAGCATTAGCAATTGCAAGCGAAGGAGGCTTAATTGCAATCGGACGGGAAGCCGGGATTTCGCAAGTAATGGCAGCTTTACGGGTCGATATCGGCAATCCGCACGTGATATTTTTTGTCGGAGAGCAAGATTTAAATGACGCAGTGATTAAAAAAGCCGGGGCTTTCTTACAAACTCACAAACTATTTCCGGACGGTGTTAATGTCACGATTGCAAGCGTCGCCGATAGAAAAACACTCGACACAAATGTCTGGGAAAGGGGTGTCGGCATCACCCAAGCTTGCGGAACTGCCGCTTGTGCAAGCGGTTTTGCGGCAATCGAACTCGGATACTGCGACTCCGAAACCGACATTAAAATCAACATCGGCAGCGGCAAAAATGCCCGAATTTTATTGGTCAACGGCACCAAGAACGGCAATATCACCCTTATCGGACCGGCAAAGCTCGATTTCTATTCAAAGTAACCGCCTGATATATCTAATAACAAATTAAATGTTTAATAAAATTTTAACTAATTTGTATTTATTTGTGTATTTATGATGATTTTGTGATATAATGAACACACATTTGGTAGATTCCTTTAACTTATACTACAGAGGGTGAGTGTTATGACCAAAAAATCAAACGAATTTAAAGTCGGCAATTATGTCGTCTATCCAACCCACGGGGTCGGTAAAATTCTTGCAGAAGAAACTCAAAAAATCGGTGAAGTGTCACTTAAAGTCTTTGTGATTTCATTTGAAAAAGACAAAATGACCTTGCGTGTTCCCGTTCATCGTGCAACTGCCGCCGGTCTTCGTAACATCAGCTCGAGCGACGAAATCGCAAAAGCACTGGTTACTCTCAAAGGTCGTGCAAGAACTTCACGCGGAATGTGGAGTCGCAGAGCCCAGGAATACGAAACCAAGATTAACTCCGGCAACCTCATCTCGGTTGCAGAAGTAGTGCGTGATTTGCACAGAAACGTTGATCAGTCCGAACGCTCATACAGCGAACGCATGATTTACGAATCGGCAATGTCACGTTTAGTCGGCGAACTTGCCGCCGCAGAGAAATTGGACTCAAAACAAGCTACCGACAAATTGCTAGGTGTTTTGAAGTTACAAGCAGCATAAGAAACCTTTCTTGGTGCCGGCAGAATTTATTTTGCCGGCATTTTTTTGCCCGGATAAACCTTATATGCATATTGGCATAATTCGGCAATTAGACATCTTTCGCATTCAGGCTTGCGAGCTTTGCAAACATAACGCCCGTGCAAAATCAGCCAATGATGGGCATCTTTCTTGTATTTTTCCGGAACTATCTTTAATAATTGTTTTTCAGTCTCTTCAACTGTCTTTGCAGTTACCAAACCGATACGATTGGCAACCCTAAAAACATGAGTATCAACCCCGATCGTCTTCATGCCGATTGCACAATTAAGCCAAACATTGGCGGTTTTGCGTCCGACTCCGGCAAGGCTTTGTAATTGCTCAAGATCATGAGGAATTTCACCGTTAAAATTTTCGATCAATTGGCGAGATAAAATAATAACATTTTTCGCTTTTGCATTAAATAAACCGATGGTTTTTATATATTCTTTTAAGCCCGATTCGCCGAGAGTCAACATTTGCTCAGGGGTTTCAACCACTTCAAACAAAGCTTTGGTTGCCTTATTAACCCCGACATCGGTCGCCTGGGCAGAAAGTACGATTGCGACCAGCAAAGTATAATGATTGGTATAATTGAGTTCGGTTTTGGGAGCAGGATCATTTTTATAGAAAGCAGCAAAAATGCTATCTACGGCAGATTTTTTCATGCCGCAGTTTCAACCTTATAACGCCAGACTCGAGCCGGCGGAAAGTTTTTCCAAATCCGCTTGGCAACCTTGCCTTTAATGCCGATTTGCCGCTGACCGGTTTTCGATAAAGGCGACAATAATCCGTAAGTATATTGAACAAATGAGCCGTTAGGCTTGATTGCTTCAAATGCAGCATTAACGATTGCATGCCGCAAACTATCAGGCATTGCCAATAAAGGAAGACTGGAAATTACCGAAGCAACCTGTTTAATGCCTCGACTTTGTAGCAAACTTTTAAGATTGCGAGCATCGCCATGCAAAATAATGGCTTGGGGGAATTCATGTTTCAATTTTTTGATAAAACTATGATCAAGCTCAACAATCACTAAATTTTGTTCAGGCACGCCCGCTTGCAAAATTGCCCGAGTAACCACACCGGTTCCGGGCCCTAGCTCAACCACATATTCAGAAGGAAAAATCGGTTTTAATTGTTCTGCCATCGCATTGGCAAGACCTTTGCTGCTTGGCACCGGAGTGCCAACATGCATAGGGTTTCTCAGCCAACGCAAAAAGAAAAGTCTTCTTTCTTTTGACAGCACCTTAAAATTACCCTTGACGGGCTTTAAAGCGTGGATTTGCTTTGTTTATAACGTAAACACGACCTTTGCGGCGTACTACACGGCAGTTTTTATCACGCTTTTTAGCGGATTTTAAAGAGCTAAGAACTTTCATAAATTTTCCTTTGAATGATACTTCATTTTTCTGAATCTAGCTGTCTAACGACAACACTTGATTATGTCAACAAAAAATACAGAACAAAAAACACGCGTCAAAAATATCCTTTGCAAATTATAAAAATCCAGGTAAATAAAAAGTTTTTGTTCGGGGTATAATCTTATGAAAAAAGTCGTTATAGCAGGCATGATCGGCAACGGGCTCGAATGGTACGACTTCGCCCTTTACGGCTATTTTGCCCATATAATCGGCAAATTATTCATTCCGTCGCAAGATCATTATGCGCAAATGTTAGGTACTTACGGGATTTTTGCCGCCGGATTCTTAATGCGTCCGCTCGGAGCGGTAATATTCGGCTATTTAGGCGATAAATACGGTCGCAAATTCTCGCTAACCCTCTCGATTCTGTTAATGGCAATCCCCACCGCCTGCATCGCAATTTTGCCGACTTATGAAAGCATCGGCATTTGGGCACCGATTTTACTCACCATAATCCGTTTGCTTCAAGGCATCTCGCTTGCCGGACAATTTAGCGGCTCAATTGCATTCATCGTTGAGCATTCACCAACCGGCAAACGCGGACTCGCCGGCAGCACCACCGTAATCAGCCTGTGCATGGGCATGTTGCTCGGCTCGCTCACCGCAACTATATTTTCTGCCGTGTTATCGCAAGAAGATTTGGAAAGCTGGGGCTGGCGGATTCCGTTTGCACTAGGTATTTTAATTGCATTTGTCGGTTTTTATATCCGCCACAATACCGAGGAAAGCCCGCATTACGAAAAAGCCAAAGCCGAGGGCAGAATTTCCGACACCCCGATCAAAGATGCTTTTGCAAATAACCTGCCCGCTCTTTTGCGTGGAGTGGGCGTTTATCTTGCGGTGACCGTACCGTTTTACACTTTAACCGTATTTCTTAACGGATTTATCATCAAAGACCTTCTGCTTCCTGCCAAACAAGCATACTTAATCAACACTTTGAGCATGTTGATGATTATTATAATTCTACCTTTTGGTGCCTATCTTACCGATTTATACGGACGCAAATACATACTAAAAATCGTCCTATATTTTTACTTTTTTGCAAGTATTCCGATATTCTATCTGCTCAACCAAGGCGGATTCGCCAATATCGCAATCGCCGTTTTTGCGTTTACGCTTATATTATCGTGCTATATCGGGGCGATACCCGCTTTGCTGGTTGAGTTATTCCCTACCAATATCCGTTATACCGGCATGGCACTATCTTATAACGTGGCAGGAGTTCTCGGCGGAGCAACACCGTTTATAGAAACCTGGCTTATTAAAAATACCGAAAATAATCTTAGTGTTGCATTTTTTGTTATGCTTTGTGCGTTTATATCGTTTATATCATTCATCGGTTATCACGATTCTTACAAAGAAGAATTAAAATAGATTATGCTCGATGTACAAGATATAACGCTCGGCTATAACGGCAAGCCGGTGATCAATCTCGATAAATTGCAACTCGCAAGCGGTGAGCAATGCCTATTTACCGGAGCATCGGGCGGTGGCAAAACCACTTTGCTTTACGGAATTGCAGGACTAATGCCTGTGATTAGCGGTAAAATATTCATCAACGGAGTCGAAACAACCGCCCTATCCGAAAAAGAACGCGATAGTTTCCGGGGTAGAAATATCGGGATTATCTTCCAAAATCTGCATTTAATGCCGTCTTTAAGCGTTATAGATAATCTCATGCTTGCATCTTACGCCGCAGGGTTGCCGCAGAACAAAAGCAATGCCGAGAGCTTGCTTGAACGTCTCGATATCAGCGAAATTCGTGACGCAATGCCAGGTACCTTAAGCCAAGGTCAAGCCCAAAGAGTTGCAATTGCAAGAGCAGTTTTGCACACTCCGCCCTTGATTATTGCCGACGAGCCGACCTCAAGCCTTGACGATAAAAATGCCGATTCGGTGATTGGTCTACTCAAACAAGTTGCAAGAGAATATAACTCCGCTCTTTTAATCGTCACCCACGATAGCCGCATCAAAGCACATTTTAAACGTGTGGTTTGCTTTGAGAGGGACGAAGCATGAATATAGTAAAATTAAGTATTGCAGGTTTGCGTTACCGGGCGGTTAATAATCTTCTCAACATAGTGGTGCTGGCACTCGGCATTGCGACGATCGTAACTTTTCTTCATATCAACCGCCAACTTGAAGATCGTTTTGCCAAAGATTTAGACGGAATCGATTTAGTCGTCGGAGCTAAAGGCAGCCCGATCCAGCTCATTCTCGCCAATGTTTTTCACATCGATAATTCAACTGGCAATATACCCTTTGCCGAAGCCGAAAATCTCAAGGAAAATCATTTAATTAAAACCGCTATTCCGCTTTCACTCGGGGATAATTATAAAGGCTTTCGCATCGTCGGTACTACTCCAGATTATGCAGATCACTATTTAGCAAATTTGGCACAAGGCGAATATTGGCAGACCGAAATGCAGGTCGTACTAGGCAGCGACGTGGCAAATAAAAACAATCTCAAAATCGGCGATAAAATCATCGGCTCACACGGTCTACATGAAGAAGGTGATGAACATACCGATTTTCCTTACACGATAGTCGGGATCTTAAAGCCGACCGGTAGCGTTATCGACCGCTTGATCCTTACCGATATTGCAAGCGTTTGGCATGTTCACGAGCCGCATCAAGAGGAAAAGCCCAAAAAATCAAAACGAAACTCAAGAAACGCAGTGGAAGAAGAGTCGCATCAAAAAGAAATTACCGCTTTGCTAATCACCTATAAATCACCATTAGCAGCTGCAACTTTGCCTGGAATCATCAATAAAACAAGCTCGATGCAAGCAGCAAGCCCGGCATTTGAACTCACACGGCTTAACAAAATAATCGGATTGGGCGGCAATATAGTCGATATTTTTGCAGGAATTTTAATCGCAATTGCCGCATTTGGATTCTTTGTCAATCTGTTTAATGCGGTTAGCGAACGTAGTTACGATATTGCACTTTTACGCAGTTTAGGGGCAACCAGACAGAAGATTTTTGCCTTCATAATTTGCGAAGGTCTTGCTTTAAGCTTAGCAGGAACACTGCTCGGAATCGTTTTAGGGCATGTTTTTGCATATATTTTACAAATTATGATCGAAGCTCAAAAAAATATTTCACTTGAGACTTTAGGCTTTGAATCTTATGAGTTTTTAATTATCCTTGCAAGCATCACAGTGAGCATAATCGTCGCTTCTATACCCGCTTTTTGGGCTTATCGCACCAATGTTGCAAGAAATTTTAAAAATCCCGTTTGACATATTAAAAATCCTCTGTATATTTCCGAGTCCGTTTTGTCTAGATTAACATAAGGAATATGCCGTGAGCAAACGTATAGCTGCAAAATATAAAATTAGTCGTCGCGTAGGTGAAAATCTTTGGGGACGTGCAAAAGACCCTGTTGAAAAACGCAATTATGCACCGGGTCAGCACGGTGCAATGCGTCGTCGCAAAGGTTCAAACTTCGGCACCCAGCTTATGGCGAAGCAAAAACTTAAAGGCTATTACGGTAGCGTTACCGAGCGTCAATTCCGTCGCATTTATCAAGAAGCCGAACGTCGCAAAGGCGATACCGGTGAAAACTTAATCGGCTTGCTCGAATCACGCCTCGACACCGTAATTTACCGCCTCGGACTCGTTTTGACTGTATTTGCTGCACGCCAATTCGTCAGCCACGGTCACGTTAAAGTCAACGGAAAACGCGTAAATATCGCAAGCTACTGCCTTAAAGAAGGCGACACTATCGAAGTTCGTGAAAAATCACAGCAACTCGCATTCGTGCTTGAAGCAGTGCAGAACCCGGAACGTAGCGTTCCCGACTATCTCGAATTCGATCCTAAAGCACTTTCGGGCAAATTCATCAGAGTTCCAAAACTCGCCGATGTTCCTTACCCGGTCGTCATGGAACCGAACCTTATCGTCGAGTTCTACTCACGCTAATTCGGTTAAAAAGCAAAAAATTAAGCCTCGCATTCAACTGCGGGGCTTTTTTTATGGCATTTAGCAGGAAATTAAGTAAAATTTACGGCAATGGGGAACGTATACCATTTTTATCAACACAATCTATCAGATGCTGCGATGATCAATAAGAAAAGAAATAGAAGATTGGGCTCATTCAAGAATGAGTTGATAGAAAAATCAAGAGAAGCAGCACTTTGTGCCGTACAGATTTTTAATAATCCAAATATAACTTTCAAATCAGAATCATTTATCGTTCTTATGATGATTGCGTGGACATATTTGTTGCACGCATATTATCGTGAAAAGAAAATTGAATATCGATATTGTGACACAAAAGGAGAAAGAAAACGCAAGCATTTTGTAAGAACGAAAGGTCGCCATAAATATTGGGAATTAGAACAATGTTTGAATTATGCTGATTGTCCATTAGATGATTTTACTAAAAAAAATCTACTTTTTCTTATTGGTATAAGACATGAAATAGAACACCAGATGACATCTCGTATTGATGATTATATTGGTGCAAAACTTCAAGCCTGTTGTATCAATTACAATCATAGTTTAAATAAATTATTTAAGCAAAACATAGGGCATCAGCAGCCACTATCTCTACAATTCTTTTCTTTTGGAGAAGAGCAGACAGATTCTCTTAAAGAAAAGCCAAGCTTGCCAAAAAATATTATTGATTTTATTGCTTCTTACGAAGCTAATCTAACAAAAGATGAAAGAAACTCGCCATATTATAGCTACAGGGTTATTTATATAAGGGATAATGTTAATCACGAAGGACAGGCTGATAAAGCGATTCATTTTATTCCTGATAATTCCGAAGAGGGAAAAGAAATTCAGACTGTTCTTATTAAAAATAAACAATATAAAAAATTAACCGAAAAACTAGTTGTTGAAGCCGTAAAGAAAAAGGGATTCAAGAATTTCACTTCATATAATCACCAATTGTTCTGGAAAACTAAATGGAAAGATGCAAAGACCAGAAATACTGGTGCCAAAGAATACGGTGAGTTGGTTCCAACAAATCTATGGCTATGGTTTGAAGAAAAATGGATTTCCGTAGTTATAGAACATTGTAATAATAACAAGAGTAAATATCAATGACCAAGCTCAATGAATCGATTGCGTAAGAGGCGGTTACAAAATTTATCTGCACAAGATATTCCCACTGGTAAAAAAGTGTATAACCTAATAATTATTTATTTATAAAATATTGCAGAATATAAAGGAAAAATATTTATGGTAGCCCATGTCAAAACCGTTGCTTTCAGCGGAGTTGAAACAACGATCATCGACGTGCAGGTGCAAATTGCTCCGGGGTTGCCTTCCTTCGTAATCGTCGGTTTGCCCGACAAAGCAGTTGCCGAATCTCGTGAACGGGTGCGTGCAGCGATTCATTCGCTCGGGCTTTCATTGCCACCGAAAAAAATCATCGTTAATCTCGCCCCTGCCGACCTCGCCAAAGAAGGCAGCCATTTTGATTTGCCGATTGCACTGGCGGTTTTGATTGCGATGCATGTGATTGCTCAAGATGATTTAGATAAATATATTGCACTAGGCGAACTCGCACTTGACGGGGTGATTTTGCAAGTTTCGGGAATTCTACCGGCGGCAATCGGTGCAAATGCAATCGATTGCGGAATTATCTGCCCGGAGATTTGCGGTGCCGAGGCTCTTTGGGCGGGCGATGTTGATGTACTCGCACCGAGAAATTTACTCGCATTGATCAATCATTATAAAGGCGTACAAGTGCTTTCTCCACCTGAGAAAACTCTCGACGAAGTCAAACGCCGCATGCCCGATATGAAAGATATTCGTGGGCAGGAAACCGCCAAACGGGCATTGGAAATCACCGCTGCCGGCGGACATAATTTACTAATGTTAGGACCTCCGGGAGCAGGAAAATCGCTCATGGCATCATGCCTGCCCGCAATTTTACCACCGATGTCGCCCGAAGAAATGTTAGAAGTCAGTATGATCGCCTCGGTCGCCGGCATGATCAGCGACGGCAAATTAAGCCGGCAACGCCCCTACCGTGAACCCCATCATTCAACTTCGCTTGCCGCAATGGTCGGCGGCGGCAAACGTGCGGCTCCCGGTGAAATCTCACTAGCCCATAACGGGGTTTTATTTCTCGACGAATTGCCAGAATTTCCGAGAGCCGTTTTGGAATCGCTACGCCAACCGATTGAAAGCGGCAAAATCACGGTTGCACGGGTCAACTCACACGTCACCTACCCTGCCAATGTACAGTTGATTGCGGCGATGAATCCTTGCCGTTGCGGCTATCTCGACGATGCAAGCCGTTCCTGCGGCAAAGCTCCACGTTGTGCAATCGATTATCAAAGCAAAATTTCCGGCCCGTTGCTGGATCGGATTGATTTAGTTTTAGAAATTCCTGCTCTTGATACGCTCGACATGCTCGGACGCAAAGAAGGTGAGCCGAGCGAACAAATTGCCCTAAGAGTTGCGACAGCCCGTCACCGCCAAAAACAACGTTTTGAAAAACTCGGGGTTGATTACCGCACCAATGCCGATGTTGCCGGTGAAATGTTACAGCATTTTGCTCCCAAAGACCCGACTGCCCTTGCATTGCTCGAACAAGCAACCGAGAATTTTAAATTGTCGATGCGTGGATATACAAGGGTTTTGCGGGTTGCCCGCACGATCGCCGATCTCGATGCGAGCGAATTTGTCGAAAAACAACATATCGCCGAAGCAGTTTCATATCGGCAAAATCCGATTAACCGAGGCGGGTAATTTTACTTTAAAAGTAATCTCTCATAATCTCTTGCCGAGTGCAAAATCCGCACAATCTCGAGATGCTCTTGTTGAACCCGATAAAATATCAGGTAATTTGCAAACGGACGCAGACGCATTTGATATTTCTTATAACGGGGGATTAGGGGGTAAGCCAAAGGTGTATCGGCAAGTTTATTGCAACAATCGAGAATCTCACGCAAAAAGCTCATTGCCTTATTTGGATTATCTTTGCTTCTGTAATTTCCGATCGACTCTAAATCGGATTTTGCAGCACCGGTAATTACGACCTTCATACACTAAAACGAGCTTCCAGCTCTGCGGCAACATCTTCAATCGCATAAACCCGACCCGATTTTGAGTCGGCAATTCCTTGAACAATTGCAGCATCAAGCTCTTTTAATCTTTTTTCGTTTTCTATCCATTCACGCAAAGCCTGGCGGATAACCTCACTATTGGAACCGTAAATTCCGCTACTTACTTTTTCACGAATGATCAATGCCATTTCGCTCGGCAGGGTTATGGAAAGTTTCTCGGCATTTTGTAGCATTGTAAACTCCGTAGTGGGATTTTATCCTACTTTATCCCACTTTGCGGCAAATGTCGAGCATATCCCTAAAAATAAGGATCTTCCTTGGTTAAATAATTCTGCACATAATCATTTATGCCATCTTCCAAAGAGGTAAATTCTTGGGTATAGCCTACATTTTTAAGCTTGCTCATATCTGCTTGGGTGAAATATTGATATTTATCACGCATCGTGACCGGCATCTCAAAATATTCGATATTGGGTTCTTTGCCTAGTGCGGCAAATAATGCCCGTGCGAGATCGTCAAAGCTTCGTGCTTTGCCGCTGCCGACATTATAAAGCCCGGAAATTTTCGGGTTATCGAGCAGCCACAAAACTACGTTTACGCAATCGGCAACATAGACAAAATCACGCATCTGTCCGCCGTCGGGATAATTGGGATTATAAGATTTAAACAAAGTCACCGCTTTGCCGGAAGCTGCATCGGGGAATTTAGTTGCAACGACGCTTTTTTGCCCCTCTTTATGATATTCGTTGGCACCGTAAACATTAAAGAACTTCAAGCCCACCCATTGCGGCGGAGCTTTCTCGCCGGCGGCAATCGCCTTGGCAATATAGCAATCGACCAATTGCTTGCTCCAACCATACGGATTAAGCGGACGCAAATTTTGCAAATATTGCAAATTCGCATCATCTTTAAAGCCTTGCGAACCGTCACCGTAAGTTGCTGCCGATGAAGCATAAATCAAGCGTTTTGCATTCTCGGCACACCAGCGAAACAGCAAAGTGGTTATGGTTTGATTGGTCTCGAGGATTAAATCAACATTAGTTTCGGTAGTCGAAGAAATCGCCCCCATATGAATAACCGCATCGAGCGTATCGCCGTACATCTCAAGCCAATAGAATAAATTGCTCGGCGGAATAATTTCATAAAGCGAATGATTGCGTAAATTCCGCCATTTATCGCCGTCACCCAAAGCGTCGCAAATCACGATGCGGTGAGTGCCACGCAAGCAAAGTTTGCCTGCAATATTTGAGCCGATAAAGCCGGCACCGCCGGTAATAAGTATAGTTTTAATTGTCATAACAAAATAATATCCCCAAATAACCCAACGTCGCAACAAAAATATCGATGCGACCTTGAAAACAATATTAGAAACTAATATATATCTCTCGATGAAATTTACAAAATATTTTGAGGACTGCACTATGAGACTGATTTATCCGCTTATAATAGCAATTTCTTTGGTCGCTAACGTATGTTCGGCAGCCGAATTGCCGCCGAGTTTTGCCGATCTGGTCGAGAAACTCACTCCGACTGTCGTCAACATCTCAACCACCCAAAAAGTTAAAACCGGAATGTCGGGCAATCCAATGCTTGATATGCAGCAAAATGAAATCCCTCCCGAATTTAGGGAATTCTTTGAACAATTTGCCATGCCGCAAGGAGAGCAGCAGGAACGTGAAGCATATTCGCTAGGCTCAGGCTTTATTATCGACGAAAACGGTTACGTCGTCACCAATAACCACGTGATCGCCGATGCCGAAGAAATTACGGTAATCTTAAGCGACGACACCAAGCTCAAAGCAAAAATCATCGGGCGTGATGCCAAGACCGACCTCGCATTACTCAAAGTCGATGCCGACAAGAAACTTCCCTTCGCTGCTATCGGCAATTCCGACACATCAAGAGTCGGCGACTGGGTAATTGCAATCGGTAATCCGTTCGGCTTGGGCGGCAGCGTAACCGCAGGAATAATTTCGGCACGGGCAAGAAACATCAATGCCGGACCGTTTGACGATTTTATCCAGACTGATGCTGCAATAAATAGAGGTAATTCCGGTGGACCGATGTTTAATATGAAAGGTGAAGTTATCGGAATCAATACCGCAATATTGTCACCTTCAGGCGGTAGTATCGGAATCGGCTTTGCGGTTCCAAGCAACCTTGCAAAACCTATTCTCACCCAGCTCAAAAACGGTGGACATATCAACCGTGGCTGGCTCGGGGTTAGTATTCAAAACGTAACCGACGAAATTGCCGATAGTTTAGGCATGAAAAAAGCCGCCGGTGCATTGGTTCTGGGGATAAGCAAAGGCAGCCCTGCCGATAAAGCAGGAATTTTAGTCGGCGATATTATTACCAAATTTGACGGCAAAGAAGTTAAAGAAATGCGTTTTCTGCCCCGTTTGGTTGCCGAAACCGACATCGGCAAAGTTGCCGAAATCGAAGTTCTGCGTAAAGGTAGCGTAAAAACCCTCAAAATTACTCTCGGCAAATTGCAGGAGCAAGAAGAGGCAAATAAAGACGGTGATGATAATACGGGCGGAAATTCCGAAAACAGCAGTATTGTTTTAGGCATGTCGCTTAACGACATTACGCCCGAACTTCGTTCACGCTATAGACTTGCCGATGATGTTCCGGGAGTCTTGGTAAGCAAGATCGCTCCGACCTCGCAAGCGGCAAGAAGAGGGGTTAAAGCCGGCGACGTGATTGTCGGAATCGGCGATACTGCCGTAGAATCAAGCAAAGACGTTGCACCTGCAATTGCCGAACTTCGCAAATCGGGACGCAAATTTGCCCTACTTAGAATAATAAGAGGCAAAAATACTACTTTATTTACAACTATTCCTTTGGAAGAGAAGAAGTAGAAATATCATCGCAAATAAACTATTGTCTTGCATGGCATATTGGGGTAAATCGAAACAATGATTTACCCTAAGCAGGAGGCATTTATGAGCAAAATAGAACGTATTGAACACGGTAACCGCATGAGCGAAGCGGTGATTTATGAAGGCAAAATTTACACTGCGGGGATTATTGCAGGCGATGCTGTCGGCAAATCGGTATTTGAACAAACCGGGGATATTTTAGGGCAGATCGACTCTTTGCTCGCACAAGCAGGCAGCGACAAAACCCGTATTCTCAAAGCCAATATTTGGCTAACCGATATTAGCAATTTTGATCAAATGAATAAAGCTTGGGACGCTTGGGCTACCCCCGGCAAAACCCCGGCACGTGCAACGGTCGAAGCCAAACTTGCCGCCCCCGGATATGATGTGGAAATAATGATCGAGGCGGCTTTAGGCAAGGATTAAAACATGCTTCGCCTAACCGAGATAAAACTTCCGCTCGACCACCCTCCCGAAGCACTTGCAGATGCGGCAATTGCACGTTTGGGGATTGATCGCAAAGATTTGCTTTCCTGCACGGTGTTTAAACGTGGCAACGATGCTCGCAAAAAATCTAATATATTGCTTGTTTATGCACTCGACGTTGAGGTTAAAAACGAAGCTGCATTACTCAAAAAATTCGCCAAATCGGTCGATATAAAACCCACTCCCGATACAGAATATAAATTTGTTGCCCATGCCCCGAAAAATTTAGGCGAACGTCCGATAATCATCGGAGCCGGCCCTTGCGGTCTGCTTGCCGCCTTGATTCTTGCTCAATCCGGCTTTCGCCCGATTATTTTAGAGCGTGGCAAGTTAGTGCGTGAACGCACCAAAGATACTTGGCAATTATGGCGGAAATCGGTGCTTACTCCCGAATCCAACGTACAGTTCGGCGAGGGCGGAGCAGGAACTTTTTCCGACGGCAAATTATATAGCCAGATTAAAGATCCCGGGCATCTCGGTCGCAAAGTTTTAACCGAATTCGTTAAAGCCGAAGCTCCCGAGGATATTTTAACCGAGGCACACCCGCATATCGGCACTTTTCGCTTGGTCAAAATGGTAGAAAATATCCGCAGAACAATCGAATCGCTCGGCGGTGAATATCGGTTTGAATCCCGTGTTACCGATATCGACATCGACGAAACCAGAAATGTTCGTGGTGTAAAACTCGCAAACGGGGATTATATCGCCTCTAATCATGTCGTGCTGGCAATAGGACATAGCTCACGTGATACATTTCAAATGCTAAATGAGCGTGGGGTTTATATCGAAGCCAAGCCGTTCTCGCTCGGCTTTCGCATCGAACACCCGCAATCGCTGATTGACGATGCACGTTTTGGCGATTTCGCCGGCAACCCGATTCTCGGTGCAGCCGATTATAAGCTGGTGCATCATGCTGCCAACGGACGTGATGTTTATAGTTTCTGCATGTGTCCGGGCGGAACCGTGGTTGCCGCAACTTCGGAAGAAGGGCGAGTCGTCACTAACGGCATGAGCCAATATTCACGGGCAGAACGCAATGCCAATGCAGGAATCGTGGTCGGAATTACGCCGGAAGATTATCCGGGCGGAGTGCTAGCCGGGATTGATTTCCAACGCAAATGGGAAAGTGCGGCGTTTATTGCCGGCGGAAGTTCTTACGCCGCCCCGGCTCAACGAGTGGGAGATTTCATCGCAGGCGTTGCATCGACTAATTTAGGGCATGTAATTCCGTCTTATAAGCCCGGAGTCACCCCGACCGATCTTTCCTCATGCCTGCCCGATTACGCAATCGAAGCAATTAGAGAAGCATTGCCGGCTTTCGGACGCAAGATCAAAGGCTTTGATATGGACGATTCCGTATTGACCGGGGTGGAAACCCGAACTTCCTCACCGATTCGCATTAAACGAAATGAAAATTTGCAAAGCCTCAACACTAAAGGTTTATTTCCGGCCGGCGAAGGTGCTGGCTATGCCGGCGGCATTCTCTCGGCAGGAGTCGACGGAATCAAAATCGCCCAAGCGGTGGCTTTGAGTATGAGCGGTATCTAATCACCCCGACGCTTAAGCCTACAAATAAAATCTCGGCAAGGCAAAAGGCGATGAGACCATCGGCGGCGGCATCGCTAAAGCCGTAACTATGCAAGCCGACATTAAGTAAATTTACTCCGACCCAGGAAAGTGCAACCACGATATTGATCAATGCCAGGCAAGCAGCAAAACCAACTTCACGCAACTGTCCGGCTATGCGTCCGTGCAGAACCCAAATCAGCCATAAAACAATTAGCAAAGCCCCGTTTTCTTTGGGATCCCACCCCCAAAAACGCCCCCAGGATTGATCCGCCCAGATTCCGCCGAGCATAGTGCCGACTGCGGTAAATAACAGGGCAAATACGGCGATTTTATGAAGATTCTTTTGTAGAAAATCGACCGAAACCGAATTTATATTAAACATAAGCTTGAGCAAATATATATGAGCCACACCGCCGGCAATTATTGCAGCAGCATAACCGATAGCGATACAAACCACGTGGGTTGCAAGCCAAAAATTAGTGTTTAAAACCGCAATTAAAACTTCGAGAGTGTCGCTATCGGCGGCAAAAGTTGCGGCAGAAATCAGCAAAAATCCCGCAATTGCAGAAGTTATCAACAAAGTCTCACGATTATTCTTCTTGCGTGCAATCCATAACCCCACGCAAGCTACGACAAAGCTCACGAATATCATCGATTCATATAAAGTGCTAACCGGAGGACGCATAAGAATTAACATGCGGGCAAGCAATGCCAAGCCGTGTTGTCCGACATTTGCAAGCACTACCACATAAGCCAAAGTTCCGCAGATTCTTAAACTCGGAATAAATCCGATCGCCGCCAGAAAAACACCGAAGAAATATAAAATCATTGCAAGGTTGATCGGATCAACCGCATTATACAAAGTTTCAATCTTAATTGCCGAGACACGCACACTGCTTGCCGAACCTGCGATTGCAGCCAATTCAGCGGTTAAATTTTTCCAAGAATTTGCATTAGCGTTACGATAACTTGCGGCAAGATTTTGCCATTTGCGAAATAAATCCGCACTTTGAGGCGAGCTTTGCGAACGCGAGACGACCGCCCAAGGGGCAAGCCATTCTTCCTGCCCTTCCCACAGAGGTGGGATTATGCGTAAAAGCGAGCTGCTTTTATCGGTAATCTCAAGCAAATTAAGCCGATAAGATAACTTTGCCAAAGCTCGTTCGCTATCGCTATATTTCTCGATTTGGTCGGACTTTTTCTTAACAACTGCTTTTAATTCGTCGTTAATATCGGCTTTTATTTTGAGAATATCGATATAAGCAAGCGAGCTGCCGGGCATACTATGCAAACGTTTGTAAATACTCGGATCGAGATCATTTATCGGCATAAGCAGGGAGAAACTTCCCATAATATCGGCAAAATCTCCGATATTGCTATAAAGCCGCAATAATTCACGCTCGTTTTTGCCTAGATCTTTTTTATCCCTCCCTGCCAACTCTCTGACTAATTTATCTTGAGCGGAGATAGCCTTGGCAAGGGTATTGAAACTATATGCCGAGTCTTTTTGCGGCTGAAGTCCAAGAAATTGGACGATCTCGGGTGAATTCACCTTAAAAATAGCTTCATCTATAGCATCTTGCGGCGAGAATACCGTCCCTGCCAACCAGGCAATCGCAGGCTTGCCGTCAATAGTTTTTTCACCGTAGAATTTTTTGAGGTAAACTCTCGCAAAACTATCGAGCGGCTTTACCCGGCCTGCATGCAGAATCGGGATCTCGGCAAATTTTGCATAATCCAATTCCTCACTGCCGGCAAAAACCCAAGCCGGAAGCAAAAGAGAAAATATAATGCAAATTGCCCTTAACATTATGAGGCAAGAAAGGGATAATCGGTGTAGCCGACTTCGCTTTGTCCGTAGAAAGTTTCGGGATTGGGCGTGTTAAGCGGAGCATCGAGATTCAAACGCTGTGGCAAATCAGGGTTGGCAATGAATTGTTTGCCGAACGCCACTGCATCTGCCTTGCCGCTTGCAAGCAGGTCTTCGGCAGATTTTTTGTCAAATCCTTCATTAGCAATATATAATCCACCGAATGCTTGTTTAAGTTTCTCGCCGATTGAATCTTCGCCCTGATGTTCCCTAGCAAAGATAAAAGCAATTTTGCGTTTGCCGAGTTCGCTCGCTACATAAGAGAAGGTTGCAAGCGGATTAGAATCCCCCATCGACTGAGCATCGCAACGTGGCGATAAATGCACGCCGACTTTGCCTGCTCCCCAAACCCCGATCACCGCATCGGTTACTTCAAGCAATAATTTTGCCCGATTTTCGATAGCACCGCCGTAAGAATCGCTGCGTTTATTGCTACCGTCTTGTAAGAATTGGTCAAGCAAATAGCCGTTGGCGGCATGAACTTCAACTCCGTCAAACCCTGCTGCTTTAGCATTTTCCGCACCTTTGCGATAGGCTTTGATTATTTCGGGAATTTCTTCAAGCTCCAAAGCACGGGGAACCGGATATTGCTCGCTCGAACTCATCAACCGCACATGCCCTTCGGCAGCAATTGCACTCGGAGCTACCGGCTGTTTGCCGTCTAAAAAGAACGAATGCGAAATCCGCCCGACATGCCATAATTGGCAGATGATTCTTCCGCCTGCTTCATGAACTGCTGCGGTGATTTGCTTCCAACCTTCAATTTGTTCTTGAGACCAAATCCCAGGAGTATCGGGATAGCCCACGCCCATCGGAGTAACCGAAGTAGCTTCGGAGAAAATCACCCCTGCCGATGCACGCTGGGCGTAATATTTCGCCATTAACGCATTGGGAACTCGCCCCGCACTTGCATGACAACGGGTCAAAGGTGCCATTAAAATCCGATTCGGCAATAAAGCAATCTCACCGAGTTGCAAAGGCTGAAATAAAATACTCATATGTTCGACTCCTTGGGTTAAACTTTAGTCTGCCTCTTCATTAACGCTTCCTTCAGGCTTTGGCAACTCGGAAGAGAGATTTCCGGCATCGAGATTTTGAATTTTTAGCAATAAGTCACGAACTATCGGAGCTGCAGCCGCACCGCCACCGCCTCCATGCTCAACGATAACCGCAGCTGCATATTTTGGAGCATGTAGGGGAGCATAACCTACGAACAAGGCGTGATGGCGATCCTCCCAAGGCAATTTACTTTGCTCCATACCTTGACGAATCAATTTTTTAACTTGCGAGGTACCGGTTTTGCCCGCCATTTGCATATGTTCCTCGGCGATACGTTTACCATATGCAGTGCCTGCAGGATTATTTACCACCGCATCAAGACTTTCACAAACGGCGGTAAGATGATTTTCGGAAATTCCCAAAGATGCAAATTGTGGCGAATCGCTATCGGCAACCAAGCGAGGCACCACCGCAAATCCGCCATTTGCCACACGTGCAGTCATCACTGCCAATTGCAACGGAGTAGCTAAAATATAGCCCTGCCCGATTCCGACATTTATAGTATCGCCGCCCTGCCAAGATTGCCCGTAACGTGCTTGCTTCCAATCATCATCGGGAACTATTCCCGGTTTATCGGCGGGCAAACCGACACCGCTTATTTTTCCGAGTCCGAACCGGCGTGAAGTTTCAGCAATTGCATCAATCCCCAGACGCTGTGCCATAGTGTAAAAGTAAACATCGCACGACCCCATCATCGCCTCCCGGAGGTTCACCGAACCGTGTCCGCCCTGCTTCCAACATCTAAAACTATGATTTCCGAGCATAAAAGTCCCGTTACAAGAAACCCTGCTTTGCGGATCAACAATCTTATTTTGCAAAGCCGCAATCCCCATGACGATTTTAAAAGTCGATCCCGGCGGATACTGCCCGGATATTGCCTTATTCATCAAAGGATTGCGAATATTCTCCTGCAACTCTGCCCAATATTTGTTAGTTATCCCCTTGCTAAAATTATTGGGATCATATGCAGGCATCGAAGCCAAAGCCAAAACATCGCCGTTATGGATATTCATCACCACCGCAGCCGCACTCTCTTCGCCTAACCTTTCGGAGGCATATTTTTGCAAGCGAGCATCGATCGTCAAACGAAAATCTTTACCGCCACTACCCGGATTACGACTTAATTCACGAACTGCGGAGCCGTGCGAATTAACTTCAACCTGCTTAACTCCGGCAATTCCACGCAGCGATTCCTCGAACATTTTTTCGACCCCGTTTTTGCCGATCTTAAAATCCGGCAATCTTTCCACCGCATTTTCGTCAAGTTCGGCGGCTTCGTCCTTGGCAATAGCACCGACATAGCCGATTAAATGCGATGCCTGCTCGGAAAGCGGATAGTAACGCACCTGCCCGATATCGACAAAAACTCCCGGAAAATTGAGATGATAAAACTCGAACTTCGCCAATTCGTCACGGGTGAGATTTTCTTTGAGCAATAATGGCGGTAAAAATCTTGAATTTTTTGCCTGCTTGATTGCTTGTTCAATTTTATCTTCACCGATTGCAATCAAAGCAGCGAGTTCTTTTAACGATTTTCCTGCTTCTTTGATATTCTCACTATCCAAAAACAGGCGATAATTTTTCAGATTATTTGCAAGCGGCTCACCGTTACGATCGCTAATTACCCCTCTAACCGGAGCGATCAATTGCAACTTGATTCTATTACCCTCGGCAAGATTTTTATATTCGTCGCTTCGCATAAATTGCAACTGATAAAGCCGCCCGAGAATAATACTCGCCACAACCGTGTTTGCTGCTGCGAACACCAAAGAACGCCTAGTCATTTGCCGTTTAATATCAATTATTTTACTCATTGATCAACCGCCCGATATAATCAAACAACGCATGCAATAAAGGATAAGCAAAAAATGTCGCAATAAAACGGATAAAAGCGGCATCTGCAGCAAGGAATCTGCCATAATATAAAGAGCTTAGAAGCCATTCCAGCACAAAACCCACCGCTGCAACCAAGCAAAACCCCGACCAGATCGCAATAAACGAGTTTTTGTCGATAATTTTGCGTTTATAGGCAGCCAAAAATGCCAAACATATATTTATAAAAGACGACATTCCAAGCGGAGTATCATTAAGACTATCTTGGGTTATTCCGAAAGCGAAAAGAAAAATATAAGGCAAAGAAGCAGGATAAAACAGTCCGCAATAATAAATGCAGATATAGCTAAATTCAGGCATAATTTGCTTAATTCCGGCAAGCGGAATCGGCACGCAAGAAAACAACAATAATAACAATGTTATCATCGCCGGCGTTATTTTTATGGAAATAGTTTCGATTTTTTCGTAGAGTCGCTTCATGCCTTAAGTATAACTAGATAAATTTAAAAGAAAACAACCGATGATTATATATCCTGCGATTGACTTAAAAGACGGAAAATGCGTACGTTTGCTAAAAGGAGAAATGGACAAAGCCACCATATTCTCGCAATCACCTGCCGAACAGGCAAAAAAGTTTGAAGATGCAGGCTTTCATTGGCTGCATTTGGTCGATCTCAACGGTGCGTTTGAAGGCAAACCCGTCAATGCAAAAGCAGTAAGCTCAATCATCAGCCACGTTAATATGCTAACCCAACTCGGCGGCGGAATCCGCAATATGGAAACGATTGAAAATTGGATTACTGCCGGTATTAACCGGATTATTTTAGGCACGGTCGCCCTGCGTGATCCTGCTTTGGTTCTCCAAGCCTGCCACACTTTCCCCGATCAAATTGCGGTCGGAATCGACGCTAAAGAAGGCAAAGTTGCGGTTGACGGCTGGGCGAATGTCTCGGAAATGTCGGCGATTGATCTCGCTTTGCGTTTTGAAGATGCCGGCGTCAGCACCATAATCTATACCGACATCAACCGTGACGGTGCGATGCAAGGTCCAAATATTGAAGAAACCGCAAGGCTTGCAGAGCGACTCTCAACCCCGATAATCCTTTCGGGCGGAGTCACCAAAATCGAAGACGTTGCCGCAATCGATAAATATAAATCTTGCGGAATCGAAGGAATCATCATCGGCAGGGCATTATATGACGGCAGTATCGATCCCAAACAAGCTGCTGAAATTATGACGAAATAGTTAAATATGAAAAACAAAAAAGCCGCCTCATAATAAACAAGGCGGCTTTCCCGGATTAAGACTTAAATCTTAGTGTGCTGCAGGGGCAGTAGTTTTGCCACCGTCTTTTTCGCAAGCACCTTTATCAACAAATACCCAATCATTCGGATCATTGTCTTTGGTTGCATGTCCTTGGCAGCTATGCGAACCGTTTGCACTTGCACAGCTGTTTTTTCCGGCTTTTGCAATACCGTAACATTTTTCTTTTGAATCGGCAGAATGTTCATTCGCATTTGCACTCATAGCAACACCGGTTGCAAGTACGCCTGCCAAAGCAATAGAAAGAAGAGTCTTATTCATAAAATATCTCCAAATTGGTTTTGTTGAAAAGAAGCGAGCGAAAATCTAGCTTCATCGTTTAATTCGCAACCGCTCCGTAAAAAGTTACATCATTTATTGAGAAATTTGTCACCCAAAAAATATCCTATCAGAGCAAAAACAAACAAAGGTAAGTAATGCCAATATATTATATGAGATATTGCATCGGTTTGCTCGGACAAACGCAATGCCAAAGCTCCGCTTGCAAAGCCGGTTAGAACTGCCAAACAGCCCGATAATCCACGATTCGTAGTGGCAAGCCCGTTGATATAAAACAGCATCGCCAAACTCGGCAACAACGAAAACAAGGTTATACAAATCAAGCATTCATAATCATGTACCGGCGAAGGCGCAGGAGGATTATCGGCAAGCAATTCCCAAAATAATATAACCGCAAACAGCCCGAAAGCAATAAGCGGAGCAAATAACCAATTCGACTTGCCGTAAATATCGGGAAAAGCAGACAAAGACGCTGCCAAACAAGTTGCAAATAATATTACCGCTAGCAAGGCAACCTCTGCAACAAAAAGAGTTGAGTGTAATTTGTTGATTATATCGGGACGCAAACCAAAAAATGCAAGCAGCAATGCAATATATAAAAATGTCGCACCCGTAAGCTTAAGCGATGCCCGAATCGGGCATTTAGGCTTTATCGCCTCAATCTGCGACGATAGATTATTTATAAAATGTTCGGTATCCATTACTTACTTACCAATTTTTCCTTCAATATCTTATAAGCCCGATGGGCTGCAACTTTCACTGCCGATTCGCTCATGTTCATTTTGACCGCCACTTCCTTGGCTGTATGCCCCTCGCTATGGATCAAATGCAAAATTTGCGGCTGCTTACCCGAAAGATTATCTATCTCTCCTTTTATAGATTCGTAGGTAAGTTCGGATTCGGTTACATCATAAGTAAAATTATTTACATCGTCCAAACAATCGGCATCTCTTAGGCGATCGGCATAAAATTTCCGCAGATAATCCTTAAAGCGAAAACTTGCAATCGCAAACAGCCAGGGTTTATAGGGACGCATTCCGTCGTAAGTATGACGGGCTTTATGCACCGAGATCAGAATCTCCTGCACTAAATCTTCCAAATCATTTTGATCGGATAATTTTCTTGCCAAATATTTACGCAATAAAATAGCACTTTGCCGCAAAGCATTGGCATAAGCGACTTTGTCACCGGCAATTGCCGATTGCATAAGGGCCTCAAGAGTCGGGGCTATAGTCGGGTTTTTATCGATAATAAAATGCCTTTTGTAACTTTTTGCACTAGTTGTGCGAATAATAGAGGTATCAACAACTAAAACAAGGAATTTCTCCATGCAAAAAATCGTTAATTTATACTTGGCTCTACTTAGCAATATCAAAAAATTACAGCCGTTTATGATGCTTGCGGCAAGATTATGGATTGCCAAGATATTTTTGGTCTCGGGCTGGCTCAAAATTACCGATTTTAACAATACGATAACTCTATTTACCTATGAATTCCCGGTGCCGTTTTTACCACCGTTAATTGCTGCAATATTTGGAACATTTTTTGAGCTAACCTGCTCTGGCTTATTGATTTTAGGTCTTGCAACCCGATTGGCAGCAATTCCGCTGATCGTTATGACTGCGGTGATCAATTTCACTTACCTGCAAGCAGCCGAGCATTATCATTGGGCGACCATTCTCGGGCTGATATTATGCTACGGCGGTGATAAATTCTCTTTGGATTATTTGATCGCGAAACGTTACGCTGTAATAAAAAATTCATATTAAACAAGTTTATAATAGGCAAATCTTCTGTTAATCTGCTCTTGATTATAGGGATATTGATTTTTTGACACGGAGTCTTAAACCCTTGCTAGGTTTTTTAACCTAGTTCCACATTTGGAGGATCAGAAATGGTCTTACTTGAAAATGCAATAAAAAAGATCTTCCTGCCTTTGGCAACGACGATTTTTGCTGTTGTCGGGTTTTTTTGTTGCTTGCTGCAAGTGCCGCAAGTGATAAAGAATTTTTATAATTTTGGGAATGATCCGGCTCCCAAAGACATGGGAGGCGATAAAGAACCAGAATAAAGCAATACCGTTTCGCAAATAACTCTTAAGACTACTCAAATAGTTAAAAGTTTTATTTGCGGAACGGGTCTTTTAAATCAAGCATCAATAAAAAACACTCACCTTGTCGGAGCTTTTTTACCTTTAAGATTTTGCTTAAGCAGCGGATCTGCAATATTTGCAGAATCGATTTTAACTTCCGGCATACCGTAAGCCGAAGCTGCCAATGAGTAGGTTTGGAACACCACTTTTAAGCCATCGTCGGAAAGAAGCAATGTGCAATCATTACATTTATCGGCTTCGATATATCTACCTTTGCGCGCTTCTATTTCTTCCGGAAAAGTTCCTTCGCCTATTTTAATCATGGCATCGTAAATCGCCTGATTAACCGTGGGCAAATTATTGCCGAAAATTTCTCCCGGGGTTAGGGTTTTGCCGCTTTCAACATCGACTATCAATCCTTCAACATAAACACTATCATGATTGCCGCCCGAATATTGATGTACGGCGGTTTTTATCGCAATAATCTCTGGGGTATTAAAACTAAGAGTTGATTCTTGATTGATCCAATTTTGCATTTCCTTCTCAGCGGCACTGGTCGACTCACCGTCACATTTGCTTTGTTCTGCGGTCTTCTTGAAATCGGCATTGAGTTTATCTTGCTCGGTTTTGTCACCCAAACCGCTAATAACCGGATATTTTATATCGGCTTTGCATAAACATTCACCCGGCGTAACCTCGGTTTCGCTTGGCTTACAATCTTTTGCCCGAAACAAACCCTGCTGCATCACCTGTGTTTTTACACTCACCTCGGCATGGGCAGAGGGGGCAAAAGAAGATGCAAAAGCTGCAAAAACCAAGGGTAAGGATTTAATAAATTTTGACACTTTAAAATACCGATATTAGATTGATAAATATATATAATGTCGCAACAGACAATGTATTTGCAAATAAATATAAAATATTATTACGATTTGTGCTAATGAATTATTTATGACAATAAGAATTCTTCCCCCCAATACGGTTAACCGCATCGCCGCCGGCGAGGTTATCGAGCGTCCGGCTTCGGCAGTTAAAGAACTGGTCGAAAATTCGATCGATGCAAAAAGCACGAGAATCGAGATCAGCCTCATCAATGCCGGCAAAATTTTGATCAAAGTTGAAGATAACGGAAGCGGAATGACCAAGCAAGAGCTTAGCCTTTGCGTCGAGCGTCATGCGACTTCCAAACTTCCCGACGATGATTTGTTACAAGTTAAATATATGGGCTTTAGGGGCGAAGCATTGCCCTCTATCGCTTCGGTCAGCCGTTTTGCGATGACTTCCCGTAAGCATGATTCCGAGCAAGCTTGGCAAATTAACATTGAAGGCGGCGATTTTTGTAATCTAGTTCCTGCCGCCTGCAAGCAAGGTACGATCGTCGAGATTCGTGATTTATTTTACGCCACACCTGCAAGGCTCAAATTTTTACGCTCGGATCGCACCGAGATCGAGCAAATAAAAGATATAGTAATGCGGTTGGCAATGGCGAATCCGCATATCGATTTTATGTTGAGTTGCGACGGCAAGATTCTCGCAAAATATCAAGGCAATCACCAAGAATCGGGAGATTCCAGGCTCAATCGCCTCGGCGATATTCTCGGCAAAGATTTCCGTGTCAATAGTTTAGCGATTGATTATAAAAGAGACGAAATCAAACTTTCCGGCTTTGCGAGCTTGCCGACTTATAATCGCGGCACCTCCTCCGAACAATATTTATTCGTCAATAACCGCCCGGTGCGTGACAAATTATTGCTCGGCACCGTAAAAGCAGCTTATCAAGATTTCTTGGAACGCAACCGCCACCCGATTGTCGCTTTGTTTCTCGATCTGCCGCCCGAGCAGGTCGATGTCAACGTCCACCCCGCCAAAGCCGAGGTGCGTTTCCGGGATACCGCAATTATTCGGGGTATGATCATCTCGGCATTAAAGAACTCGCTCGCAAGCGGTGGGCAAAGGGCTTCTTCTTCGATATCGCAAGTTGCCGGCAATTTATTTCGTCCCCAACAAATTCCCTCGACTCAATTTTCCTCACACAATTATAATAATGTCGGCGAACATAATTTGCCGCAAAATTCATTTTTTGATTATGCTCCGCCGCTCGCCCGTCCGCTTGAGCAAACAAATATTGCCACTTCGCCGCAGCCCAATTATCGGCTCGGAGCGGCTTGCGGACAGTTGCATAATACTTACATCGTCGCCCAAACCGGTGACGGCATTATCCTAGTTGATCAACATGCCGCACATGAACGCTTGGTTTACGAGAAGATGAAAACTGCGATTGAGAAAAGCGGCATCGCCCGGCAAAAATTGCTTATTCCCGAGATCGTCGAACTCGGCGAACCATACGCCTCGCATTTAATCAAACGCAAAGAAGAGTTTGCAGAGCTTGGTTTAATCCTCGATAGTTTCGGAGAAGGAACGATTGCGGTTCGTGAAATCCCTGCCCTACTCGGCAAGACCGACATCGCAGGTTTGATCCGTGACCTTGCCGACGACATCGAAGAATTCGGCGAATCGCTCGCACTCAAAGAAAAACTCGAGCATATTTGCGGAACAATCGCCTGCCACGGCAGCGTGCGAGCCGGGCGGTCGCTTTCGATCGACGAGATGAACGCCTTGCTGCGTGATATGGAAGCAACTCCACATTCGGGACAATGCAACCATGGTCGCCCGACCTATATCGAACTCAAACTCGCCGATGTTGAGAAGTTATTTGGGCGGAGGTAAGTTCACTCCCCCTCGACATCACCGTAAATTTTGAGTTTATTACGCAAAGTACGGATTGAAATACCCAAAATATTGGCAGCATGGGTGCGGTTGCCGAGGCAATAATTAAGCGTATCGATAATCAATTCTTTCTCCACGCTTTCCACCGTGCGTCCGACCAATTCAACCTTACCGCCTGCCCCTGCGGCTCCTTCAGATTGCGAATTTGCAACTTCGGGCAAGGTGATTGCATCACCCGAGATAACATCACCCGATGCAAGCAAAACACTGCGATGGATAATATTTTCCAATTCCCTAACGTTACCCTGCCACGCATAGGCAAGTAATTTGTCGATTGCAGCTTGCGAAAGCGGTTTCTCGGCAATTGCATTGGCTTTTGAATATTTGCTTACGAAAAACTTGGCTATCGGAAGAATATCGTCTTTGCGTTCACGCAACGGCTGCAAGTGCAAATTGATGACGTTGAGGCGGAAATATAAATCTTCTCTAAACGTGCCTTTTTTGACTTCCTGCAATAAATCCCGGTTGCTGGTAGCGATTATACGTAAATTGATTTTTACCGGTTTGGTGCCGCCGACCCGATCGATAACATGTTCTTGAATAGCACGCAGTAATTTAGCTTGAAGGCGAATATCCATCTCGCTGATTTCGTCGAGCAGCAAAGTTCCGTTATTGGCTTCTTCAAACTTGCCGATGCGTCTTGCTACCGCTCCGGTGAATGCACCTTTTTCATGCCCGAATAATTCAGATTCAAGCAATGCTTCGGGAATCGCCGCACAATTTATCGAGATAAAATTATTGCCCGATCTTTTGCTTTTGCGATGCACATATTGAGCGATTACTTCTTTGCCGGTTCCCGATTCTCCGGTGATTAAAATACTCGCATCGGAAGTTGCAACTTGTCCTGCAGTCTCAAGCAAACGCTTCATTTGCGGCGAAGCATGAATTACCGCATGGGCTTCTTCGGAGATTGCTTCCAAAACCGCTGCGATTAAATCTTCGTCGGGCGGCAACGGAATATATTCTTTGGCACCGGCTTTAATTGCGGCAACCGCAACCGCACTATCGGTCTGCACGCCGCAAGCTATTACCGGCACGATGATGCGTTCGGAATCGAGCATCGCAACTAATTTTTTAATATCGGCTTTGGCATCGATCATGATCATATCGGCACCGCGACCGCTTCTAAGCTCAATCATCGCCGTGTTTATATTATCGACCTGGGCAACCTTTGCACCGCGTGAACGGGCAATTTGCGATGCCGCACCGATCTGACCGTCAAGATTTCCGATAATAAGTAACCGCATATTATACCTTGTCCGTTTTAATAATTTCGGTCATCGTCACCCCGATCCGGTCTTCAACCACAACAACCTCACCCCGAGCAATAAGGCGATTATTGACGTAAATATCGATCGGCTCGCCGACTTTGCGATCAAGCTCGATCACCGCCCCCCGGCTCAATTTAAGCAATTGGCTAACCTGAATATTGGTTTTGCCGAGTACGACCGAAACCTGCACCGGAATATCATACACCGCTTCAAGCGTAATATTATTACTTTCGCCTTCACCGACAAATGCACTGGTAATATCAATATTGTTCATCTTGTTATCCTTTTTAATTTGCAGAAGCTTTTTCAGCTTCCAATATAGCTTCTATTTGATTCCACAACTCACTTTGTCCGTATTGTAAACGTCCGTTTTTCCACTCGACTACGCAATCATAATCGGCAATCTCGGCATCGGCACGAACTTCGATTTCGCCTTTAAAATCCCGTAGTAATTCTTTTATAACATCAACCCTTTGCTTTAAACCTTCAAGTAAACCACCTGATACGTTTATAGTTATTTTTGCCTCACCGACAATCAAAGCCAAAGATTCGCCGATTGCTTTATCGACATAAGAATAAGGTGATTTTGCCAAAGCATCACCGGCAATTTTACGGGCGATCGTAAGCGACAAATCCCGAACCGTATCCTGTTGCCTTGCCAAATACCCTTTATGCTCTTCAGCCGCCAAAGTGATGCGGTTGGAAATTACTTCCAAGATATTTTTAATCGCCTCTTCACGAGCTGCAATCCCGGCATCTAGTTTTTGTTCGCCTGCAACATAGCCGTTTTTATAACCTTCTTCACGGGCAGAATTTACCGCAGCGGCAAGATCGGCGGCATGTGCTTGCTTGAGCAGGTTAATTTGCTCTTCATATATATTTATCTCTTCTTGTGCGGGTAAAATCTCTTCGATTTTTGGGGTCGGAAGTATAATTTCTTTTTCTGCCCCAAAGGAAGAAAAATTTAATCTTCTAAAACCGCTAATATTATTCGGCAAAGCTTGATTCATACAATAGCTCCCTAATAAACCATTTGATCGCCGCCGGAATCGTTAATAACGATTTCACCCTTGGCTATCAAATCTTTGGCAGAATTTACGATCACCGATTGAGCTTCGTCTACGTCTTTAATCCGTACCGGACCTTTGGATTCCATATCCTCACGCATAATTTTTGCTGCACGTTCCGACATATTGTCGAAGAATAGATTTTTGATAATTTCCGATGCACCTTTGAGTGCAACCGCCAATTTATCCTTATCGACCACACGCATAAGCGATTGAACACCGGCATTATCGAGTTTCTTGAGATCTTCAAACGTAAACATAAGCGAGCGGATTCTTTCCGCAGATTCTTGATCTCTATCTTCAAGGCTTTTCATGAATTTAGATTCGGTACTACGATCAAAATTATTGAATATATCCGCCATCATTTCGTGACTGTCACGTTTTTGAGCCTTGGCAAGGTTACTCATGAACTCCATACGCAAGGTTTTCTCGATTCCCTCCAAAACCTCTTTCTTTACCGTCTCCATAGTTAGCATTCGCATGATAACTTCAAGTGACAAATCTTCAGGCAAAACGCTTAAAACTCGAGCCGCATGGTCGGCTTTGATTTTCGACAAAACCAAAGCAATCGTTTGCGGATATTCGTTTTTAAGGTAGCCTGCCAAAACATCTTCACTGACATTGCCGAGCTTATCCCAAGTGGTTTTACCGGCCGGTCCTCTGATGTCTTCCATGATCGAATCAACCCGATCTTTGCCCAAAGCCTTAACCAACAAACGCTCGGCAGTATCAAAGTTACCGACCACCGCACCCGATGCACTCATTTGATCGGCAAATTCGACATATAGACGCTCGACCGTATCCGAGCTTATTTCGCCCAAGCTCGCCATGGTTGCCGAAATCTCACGAATCTCTTCGTCGTCCATCATGCTAAAAAGTTTGCTCGCACTTTCTTCGCCGACCGACATCATGAAAATAGCAATTTTCTGCTGTCCGGTAAGCTTGCGATAATCGTCTTTTTGTGGTGCAGCTGCCATTTACTAAGCCCGCCTTGCCGACCATTGACGAATTACGTTTAGTGCCTCGTCCGGGTGTTTATCGACCAATTCATTGAGACGATTATATGTAGAGGATTTAACTCTTCCGGTAATCCGACTAAGATCAATCGAAGACTCTTCTTCACCGCCCAAATCTTGACCCGGGAAAGCCGCTCCGCCACCGCCGCCGGAACCTACTGCAGCCATACGCTGCATGCCGGGGAAACCGCCGGACGCAACGGCTGCACCGCTAGCAATCGCAACCGATTCTTCTTCATGCGTCGCTGCTGCCGCCATTGTAGTTTCGATAACCCGATTGACCAACGGAACGATAATTAACAATACTGCCAATACTACGACACCGAATATCACGATCTGGATACTGCCGTGCAACTCAAGCTTGAGCCACTCAACAAAAGAAGTATTGGCAATATCTTCGACCGGAGCAATAAATCGCATATTGACGATCTCAACCTTATCGCCACGTTTTTCGTCAAACCCGATTGCCGACTTCACCAAAGTATCAATTTGTTTACGTTCTTCTTCGCTTTTTGGGGTATAGGTTTGTTTTCCGTCTTTTTCTTCCGCATAATTACCGTCAACCAAAACCGCAACCGAAAGCTTATTAACCTTGCCGCTTTCTTTTACATGATTTTCGACTTTCTTAGAAATTTCGTAATTTATAGTTTCATCGGTCTTAGTTACCAATCGATTTGATCCGTTTCCGGATTGATTCGCCTGGGCATTAGGCAAATTATTGGCAGCAGTAGTATTGTCTTTACCTTGTTTTTCGCTTGCCTGTTCTTTTTCCTCACCGCTTTGCACCGACCTTGCAACCTGACCGTTGGGATCATAAGTCTCCGAATTGGTAACTATACGATCAAAATCAATATCGGCATTAACCGTAACTTTAACCTTACCCGAACCGACCGACTTTTCCAACAAGCCCTCTAAAGTAGTCTTAAGCTGGGATTGATACGCAATTCGATATTCTTCCGATTTTGAAAGAGTCGATGAAATATCACCATCACCGGAATTGCCGGAAAGCATACGCCCCTTAGTATCCAAAACCGTTACTTTAAGTGGCGAAAGCCCGGGGACTGCAGAAGCCACCAAATGGGTAACTGCCGAGATTTGATCTTTATCGAGTGCCGAGACCCCACGCATTTTAAGCACCACCGAAGCAGTAGGCTCTTGCTTGTCACGGGTGAATAATTCTTGCTTGGGAACCACCAAATGCACCCGTGCGGATTCAACTTGCGAAAGCGATGTAATCGTACGGGAAAGCTCACCCTCCAAAGCACGCAGCATATTTATGTTCATTACAAAGCTTGATGTCCCCATTGCTTCGCTACGATCAAAAATTTCGTAACCGACTATAGATCCGCCATGTGGCAAACCCTGCGAGGCAAGTGTAAGCCGTAATCTTAGCATTTGCTCGCTCGGCACCATAATTTGCGAGCCGTTACCTTTGAGTTCGTAAGGAATATTTTGTTTGTCTAGTTCGGCAACTATTTTAGCACTGTCTTCTAAAGTAAGATCCGTATAAATCGGCGACATTGCTTGCGAAGAAAACTTAGCGGTAAACATAATAAAGCCGCCGATAAGCAATACGAGAACCATAGCCATAATAGCTAATTTGGCTTGTCCCATATCCTTAAAAGTTTGTACTACTGCATTCATGTTTTTTACTTACACTCTTTCATTTAAAACTAATATATAAATTGTTATTCAAGCGTCAAAATAATTTTCCAAATCCACTAGGTAATTTTTGCCTAGTATAGCAATAATGTTACATATTTATCGATCCAAGCAAAAAATTGATTTTGTAATATTGAAACATAGTCGGTTGCGAAGTAAAAAAAAATCGCTTATGTTGCTTGCAACCTTCTAATCTGCGATAGTTTTCCGATAGCAAATGCAAAATCAAACTCCCAATATTCCCGCTCACATTGCGATCATTATGGACGGCAACGGACGCTGGGCAAAAAAGCGTGGCTTGCCGAGGATTGCAGGGCATAAAAAAGGCACCGAGATTTTGCACGACATCATGCAAACTTGCCAAGATTTAGGGGTTTCATATCTTACTATTTATGCGTTTTCCGCCGAAAATTGGCAACGCCCGGCGAGTGAAGTCGGTGCATTGATGGATTTGCTACAACTCTACATCAAGCATGAAATCGGCAATCTCCACAAAAAAGGTGTTCGCTTAAAAATAATCGGTGATTTAAGCAAGGTAGAGCCTGCAATCGCCAAGCAAATTGCCAAAGCAGAAGAGCTAACCAAAGATAACCGCAAATTCTTCTTAAACGTTGCATTAAGCTACGGTGCAAGGCAGGAAATTTCGCAAGCCGCAAAATCCATTGCCGGGAAAGTGATAAGCGGCGAAATCGATATAGAAAATATAAATGAAAACTTGCTCGCAGAGATGCTTTATACGAAAGAAATGCCCGAACCCGATTTGCTTATCCGCACCGGCGGCGAGCAACGCTTAAGCAACTTCTTGCTCTGGCAAGCAGCTTATAGCGAGCTTTATTTCACCGATATTTTATGGCCTGATTTCACCGGCGAGCATCTCAAAGCGGCAGTAACCGAATACGCACAAAGGGAAAGGCGTTATGGAAAAACCGATTAGCCCAAACAATATTAACCAAGACAAATGGACGGATCTTAGGGCAAGAACAACCTCATCTTTTGCAATTGCCGGCATTACGCTTGCCGCATTATGGATAGGCGGCGTGATATTCGCCTGCCTAATCATATTTGCAGCAATCACCATGATGAAAGAATGGGAGTTTTTGACCAAAGAAGACACTAAATTCATGCAATTATTCGGCTATGCCTACGTGATTTTACCCTGTGCATCGATCTTGTGGCTTAGAAGCGATGCAAATGCGGGCTTCAAGCTCAATATTGCACTGATTGCACTAATTTCGGCAACCGATATTGCAGCTTATTTCGTCGGCAAAAAATTCGGTCGCACAAAACTCGCACCGACAATCAGCCCCGGCAAGACCTTTGAAGGATTGGCAGGCGGAGTAGTTGCCGCAATCTTAACCGGACTTCTGATGTCGGCATATACAAATGTTTTTAACTCATTTTTCATCGTCGCAATTGCAAGCGGCTCGGTAGCAATCCTTGCTCAGGCCGGCGATTTATTTAAATCCTGGATCAAACGCAAAGCCGGAGTTAAAGATTCAGGAACCATTCTCCCGGGACATGGCGGATTGATCGACCGGCTCGACGGCTATATGTTCACCGCCCCATTATTGGCACTTATTTATTATTTAAGGTAAAAATATGAAAAAAGCACTCATCATGATTCTCGCCTATAATGCAGAGAAACATATCGCAAGCGTACTCGACCGCATTCCCGAGAAACTATTTAACAATCCCGAATATGAGTCGGAGATCGTAGTTATCGACGATTGCTCCAAAGATGCAACGAGCCGGGTTGCCAAAAATTACATCGAAACTTCGAAACGCCCGATCAAACTGCTTCGCAATCAAACCAATCAAGGTTACGGTGGTAATCAAAAAATTGGCTATAATTATGCAATTGAAAATAATTTTGATGCCGTAGTTATGGTTCACGGCGACGGTCAATATCCGCCCGAATTTATCGACCAAATGATCGAACCGATTTTACGTGAGCAAGCCGATGCAGTTTTTGGCTCACGCATGCTTAATAAAAAAGACGCTTTGGCAGGCGGCATGCCTAAATATAAATTCGTCGGAAATATCGTGCTGACCACGGTGCAGAATCTGTTTCTCGGTAGTCGTTTGAGCGAATTCCATAGCGGTTTTCGGGCTTACGGAGTCGCCGCACTCAAAAAGATACCGTTTGGCTGTAATTCCAATGTATTCCATTTTGATACCGATATTATTATCCAATTAGTCGATAATAAGCTTGTCATTAAAGAAATCCCGATTCCGACTCGCTACGGTGATGAAGTTTGTCATGTCAACGGAATGCGTTACGCACTCGACGTGATGATTTCGACCTTCATTTCACGGATTCAGAAATGCGGAATTTTTTACGATCCCAAATTCGATTATGAAGAAACCCTTACCTATCCCGATAAAACAAGTTTCACCAGCAGCCATAGCTTTGCAATCGAGCATGTAGGTGCCGGCAAGAATGTGTTGGATATCGGGGGTGGCGAAGGTTATGTATCGGGAATTCTTCGTAGCAAAGGCTGCAAAGTTACCGCATGCGATTGGCGTTATAATGCCGAAATGCTTAAACATTACGACAAGCTATTTACTATGGATTTGAATAACCCGGATTTTAGCACCTTTGGCAATGAAGAGTTTGAAACAATTTTAATTCTCGACGTTATCGAGCATGTAATGTTCCCGGAGAAATTCCTTGAACAATTGCATGCTTGGTGTGCAGAAAAGAACCCGAAGATTATTATAACAACTCCTAATATTGCCTTATTTATCCAACGCATAATGCTTTTACTCGGGCAATTTAATTACGGCAAACGCGGCACTTTGGATATGACCCATACTAGGTTATTTACCTTTGCATCGCTACAAAGATTAGTGCGTAATGCAGGCTTTACTATAGAAGAAATCAAGGGAATCCCGATCCCGTTCCCGCTTGCAATCGGCGATAATATAATCTCACGTATGTTGCTTAAAATAAATATCGGCTTGATAAAATTAAGTAAGGGGCTATTTTCCTACCAAATTGCAGTGGTCGCCAAACCGATGCCTACACTGGCAACCCTAACCAAACAAGCGATTGAACACGGCGAAAAAATATGAAAAAGCTAGCAGCTAATTACGACCATAAACAAGTTGAAAAAAGACTTCAAGCCGCCTGGCAGGCAAGCGGAGTTTATGAGTGGCAGGACGATTTACCGAGAGAACAAACTTTCGTTATCGACACTCCTCCGCCGACGGTGAGCGGAATTCTCCATATGGGGCATATATTTAGCTATACCCAAGCCGATTTTATCGCTCGCTATCAAAGAATGTCGGGCAAGGACGTTTTTTACCCGATGGGATTCGATGATAACGGCTTGCCGACCGAACGCCTAGTCGAAAAAGAAAAGAAAATCCGCGGCAAAGATATGAAAAGGGCGGACTTCGTGGCTTTATGCCGTGACGTGGTAAAATCCGCCGAAGACGAGTTCCGTGACTTGTTCAAAAGCACTGGCTTAAGCGTCGATTGGCGGCAGGAATATCAAACCATCAGCGACGACGTGCGTAAACTCTCGCAAGAATCATTCCTCGATTTGATCAAAAATGGCGATGCTTACCGTGACTTCCGCCCGACTTATTGGGATTGGGTCGACGGCACCGCAATCGCCCAAGCCGAGATCGAAAATAAAGAAATGCCCGGGATCATGAACGAGATCGAGTTCACCTTGGAAGACGGCACCCAACTCATAATTGCGACCACCCGCCCCGAATTGCTCGGAGCATGTGTTGCGGTGATGTATCACCCAGAAGACCCAAATGCGGCTCAATATGCAGGTAAATATGCAATAACTCCGTTATTCGGGGTAAAAGTTCCGATGCTCGCCGACGAATTAGTCGAGCGTGACAAAGGCACCGGCTTGGTAATGTGTTGTACTTTCGGCGACGATACCGACAAAGAATGGTGGCGTAAGCATGGTTTGCAGCTCAAAGCAATTTTATCACCCGAAGGAAAAATCAGCAGCGAAATCGAAGCGTTAAACGGCTTAAAACCTAAACAAGCCCAAGCCAAAATCATTGAATTGCTCAAAGAATCAGGCAAGTTGCTCAAGCAAACCGACATTGTCCATACGGTCAAATGTGCGGAACGTTCAGGAACTCCGATCGAAATAATCCCGACCAGCCAATGGTTTATTCGGGTGAGCGACAAAAAACAAGCCCTGCTTGAAAAAGCCGATCAATGTAATTGGTATCCCGATTTTATGCAAATTCGCATCAATCAATGGATTGAGGGACTCAAGGAAGATTGGTGCATCTCACGCCAACGTTTCTTCGGCGTACCGTTTCCGCTTTGGTATTCAAATCGTGAAGGCGAAGAAGGTAAAATACTATTTGCCGAAACTTCGCAATTACCGGTTGATCCGTTGGTTGATTTGCCAAACGGTTATAGCAAAGACGAGGTGACTCCGTCATATGATATTATGGATACTTGGGCAACCTCGTCGATTACACCGCAAATTAACGCACGGGCAATTGGCGGAAATAGCGATAGATTTGCCAAATTATTCCCTGCCGATTTGCGTCCGCAGGCACATGAAATTATCCGCACCTGGGCATTTTATACGATAGTTAAGGCTTATTTGCACTCAAGCGAAAATGTAGGGGCGGAAGAGCGAAGCGATGACCTCGCAGGGGAGTTTGAACAGAGTTCAAACGGGGGAAGCGTTCCCCCTACAAATAATTCTATCCCCTGGAAAAACCTGATGATTTCGGGTTGGTGTTTGGCAGCCGACAAAAGCAAAATGAGTAAGTCCAAAGGCAATGTCGTAACTCCTGTCGGTTTGATTGAAGAAAAAAGCTCCGATGTCGTGCGTTACTGGGCTTCGACTTCACGCTTGGGCAGCGACACTGCTTTTTCTGAAGACTTGCTCAAGATCGGACGCAAACTCGTAAATAAACTCTGGAATGCGACAAGCTTTGCAAGTTTGCATTTAGAGAAAATCAGCGAAAAACCGACCACTCCTGCAAATGATATTGCGAGCGGAAAAATCAGCGAAACTTTGGATAAATGGATTGTATCTAGACTTTATAAAACTATCGAAAAAGCAACGCTCGAATTTGAACGTTTTGAATATTGCGATGCTCGGGTAGCGATTGAAGATTTCTTCTGGAAAGATTTCTGCGATAATTATTTGGAATTGGTAAAAAGCAGAGCATACGAAGAAGAAGTTGCAGGTTGTAAGTCGCAAGCAAGCATCTCTGCACATTATACTCTTTATCACTGCTTAGATGCTATATTGAGATTATTCGCTCCGTTTATTCCCCATATAAGCGAAGAATTATATAATCATATTTTCGATGAGCAAAATTCGATTCACCGCAGAGGCAATTGGACAAAATTAGCCGATTATAGTTATGACGCAGATTCAGAAAAAAGTGGTGTGGCATGTGTTGCGATTTTGGAAGCAATCCGCAAAGCAAAATCGGAGAAAAAAGTATCGATCAAATTCCCGATTAAACAAGTCAATCTGTCGCAAGGCAGCAAAGGCGGTGATTTTGCGTTGATTGCAGGCTTGCTCGAAGACCTCAAAGCAGCAGGTAATGTCGAAAATCTCGATTGGTCGCAAACCGCAGTTTCACAATCCGAGACCGAAGACAAACTATTTGCAATTGAGATTATTTTTGCCGAAGAAATAGCAGCTTAGCTGAGTTTCTTTATAATATTTGTAGTGCTGTAACCCTCTTTGAGCGGTATCAGCACTACTTCACCGCCGTAGCTTTCGACGATTTCATGCCCGACTACTTGATGTTTTTGGTAATCCGCTCCTTTGGCAAGCACGTCGGGTTTAATCGCCCCGATCAATTCAAGCGGAGTATCTTCGCTAAAAATCACCACGATGTCGACCACCGCCAAAGATGCGAGCAGCAATGCACGCTCGATCTCGTCGTTAATCGGTCTTGTTTCGCCCTTTAAACGCTTAACCGAGGCATCGGCATTCACCCCGACCACAAGCTTATCACCGTGCAATTTGGTGCGGTTGAGCAAAGTTAAATGCCCGGAGTGCATAAGGTCAAAGCACCCATTGGTAAAGCAAACTTTTTTGCCCTCATTTTGCCATTGTTTTGCCTGTGCGGCGGCATCACCGAGCGACATTATTTTATAAGTTGCCGAGGTGCGGTCGTTAACCAATAATTCGGTTTTGAGATCTTGCGGAGTCACTACCGCAGTGCCGGGTTTACCGACCACGATTCCGGCGGCAAGATTGGCAAGCCGTGCCGAATCGGCAATCGCAAGACCACTCGCCATCGCCAAAGCGAGGGTGGAAATTGCGGTGTCACCTGCTCCCGAAACGTCAAAAACCTCATGGGCTTTGGCGTGGATATGATGTACGCCTTCGCTTTTGCTGACTAAAGTCATGCCGTCTTTACTTCTGGTGACCAAAATATTGGCGATATTATGCTCATTCATCAAGGCAAGGGCTGAGTCGACAATGTCTTTTTCGCCTTTTAATTCATGGGTCGAAGCATTGCCGAGTTCGAGCAAATTCGGACTCACCAATGTCGCACCGGCATAAATGCTAAAATCTTTAGATTTCGGGTCGACGATTATCGGCTTATTCGCTGCATTTGCCGCAGCAATTATCGCCTTAGTCGCTTCACGGGTGAGCAAGCCCTTGCCGTAATCTGATAGGATTATAATATCGACTTCGCTGATTGATTGCTTAACGCTGGTGAGCAATTCGCCGAGGCTCTGCTCGGAGATCGGGCTTTTAACCTCTTTATCTGCCCGAAGCAATTGCTGATTGCCCGAAACATAGCGGGTTTTGACGGTAGAAACCCGACCGCTTTCGCTGATCAAACGGGGAATTATGTTTTTTTCCTTACCGATCATAGCAGTAATTTCATAGCCAGAAGCATCGTTACCGATCAATGAGATAAACTCGCTTTTTGCCCCGAGCGAGGTAAGATTGCGGGCGACGTTGCCTGCACCGCCGAGCATCGATTTTTCTTCTTTCATCGAAAAAACCGGAATCGGAGCTTCGGGAGAAATCCGCTCAACGCTACCATAGACGAATTTATCTAACATTACGTCGCCGATACAAAGCACACGGCATTTAGCAAAATCGGCAATAGATTGCAAAAAATTCTTATTCATTTGTGACCTCGGATTTAATCGCAGGCGACTCACTTGTCGGAGCCGGCTCGACGGAAGGTTGCGGCAATGCAAGCTGCTCCGGCTCTTGATTTGCCGTAACGCCTGCGTCTTTATCTTTTATAAAATCAGAAATATTATAAATCCGGTGAAAATTACCTTCGGCATCTTTAATATAACGCACTTCCTCTTCAATTTCTTCAAGATCTTTTTTAATCCCCGAAAATGAAGTTTCGTTCATAACATTTTGAAAACCGAGCTTAAATTCGTCGGTTATGGATTTAAACTGTCCGAACCATTTACCTATAGTCCGCATAACTACGGGCAGGTCTTTGGGTCCGACGATAAATAAAGCTACCGCCATAACGACCGCCAATTCGCCGAAAGAAAAATCAAACATAAGGCAAGTCTTCTAATTTATTGATTATTTATAATATTTAAGTATATTTTCTTACTAAGTGCAATTTAAATAACATAATATTGATGTTAAGAAAATTAAAAAATATTTTGCCGACCAGTCTTTTCGGGCGAGCGATACTTATTTTGGTATTGCCGGTCTTACTGATGCAGGCATTATCTATTTATGTTTTCTACGACAAGCACTTAGATAACATAGAACGCCATTTGGCTCGGGCATTGATCGGCGATATTGCATTTTTGACGTATGAAATTCAACATTCAGACGGCGAACGCAAGAAAGAAATCGAACGCCTTGCACTTAATCACATGAATATCAAAATACACTATGAAGCGGTTGAGAAAAGAAAATTTACCAATAGTTCTGAAGATCCTGCATTAGCTAACTTTGCAGCATTGCTTGACGATGCCTTATTGGAAGATTTTAGTGTCAATCGCACCGTTTCAGAAGGCAATGCAATATTACGGATAAAATTAAAAGATAATTTAGTCTTAAAAATGCAATTTTCAATGAAACGCATTGCAAGCGTTACCGCAAGCGTATTTGTGTTTTGGATGTTGGGTTCTGCAATAATACTTTCGGCAATTGCGACGATATTCTTACGCAATCAGATCCGCCCGATTCGAAAACTCGCTAAAGCTGCCGAAGATTTCGGTCGTGGAATAGAAAATGAAGAATTCCGTCCACACGGTGCGAGCGAGGTTCGCCAAGCTGGATTTTCATTCCTAGCGATGCGAGAACGCATTAAACGCATGATGAATGCGAGAACCGAAATGCTCGCCGCAATCTCACATGATTTACGCACTCCGCTAACCCGAATGAAGCTCGCTTTGGCGATGCTGCCCGAACAAAAATATGCCAAGCCTTTGATCGGCGATGTGCAAGATATGGAAAAAATGATCGGGGAATATCTTGATTTCGCCGGCGGAGTCAGCGGCGAAGAAGCAAAAATCACAAGCATCGGCGAATTACTCACCCAAATAATCGGCAAATATAAAGACATCGGGTCAAATGTAGATTTAATCATCAATCAAGATTGCAATATTGCTTTGTTTGAAAATGCAATCCGGCGTTGCTTTTATAATCTGATCGATAATTCATTACGCTACGGGAATTATTGTCGTATTTACTTATATGTAGGCGATAAATATTGCGATATTTTAGTCGATGATGACGGAATCGGCATACCTCCCGAGCAGCGTGAACTTGCAATGCAGCCTTTTAAACGCTTAGATGCAGCCCGTAATCTTGATAAAAGCGGAGCCGGACTCGGACTCTCGATCGTACAAGATATAGTTCTGCGACACGGCGGCGAAATGTTGCTAGGAGAATGCGATCTCGGCGGACTTAGAGTTCATATAAGATTAGCGTTGTAAGCCTGTTTTTTAATGACAAACATATGTATATTGCGTATAATGCATATATAACATAACTATTAGGAGATTATATGGTTACCGTAAGCTCTGCCGAACTACAAAGGCATTTAGGTCGCTATCAGGATATGGCGTTGGTTGAACCGGTTGCGGTTACCAGAAACGGACGTGAACGGGTGGTTATTCTATCTGCCGATGAATATCATCGCTTAAAAAAACGTGATCGCCGAGTATTAAGCCTTAGTGATTTTACTCAAGAGGATATTCAAGCAATCCTTGCTTGCGAGCCGCCCAAAGAAGCAGATTCTTTTAACTCTGAATTGAACGGTTAAATCGGTGGATTTCCCCAAGCCGGTTCCTGGTCTAGTAATTCGCTATTCGTATCTTTGGCACTTTGAACATTTGCGAGGACAAGAAGAAGGCGTTAAAGACCGTCCTTGTGCAGTTATATTGGTCACAACCGATAATGAAGGCGAAAAAATAGTAACGGTTTTACCTATTACCCATACCCCACCCTCGGATCCTAATCTTAGCGTTGAAATTCCAAGCTTAACCAAACAACGACTAGGATTAGACGATCAACGCTCTTGGGTAGTGTTAAGTGAAGCAAATCGCTTTATTTGGCCCGGCCCCGATTTAAGATTATTTAGCTCAGGCGATGCTGCAAGTGTTTCATATGGCTTATTACCGAGCAATTTATTTAATGAAATCAAGGGCATAATGGACAAAGTGTGTGGGTGGATTTAGCTGTAAGTTGATGATAAATATTCTTAAAAAGGATATTTATATGATTAACAAAAAATTTGTTCAAAATGCGGAAGAAAATCTTTTTACAAAGACGGCAAATTTCGTAATCGTCAACGTTATCGTTGTAAGCAATGCGGATATGTTTTGTTACAACCCAAACGGGAAAAATCTGTTTGTGTAGAACAAATTTACCGAGAATATTCTATCGGCAAACAGACCTTGGCTGAGTTAAGCCTCAAATATCACAAATCAGAACGCACAATCCGTCGTTATTTTGATAAATTCACTCCGAAAACTTCCTTGCCAATCCCTTGCTCGCAGCCTGTTTCTCTCGTATTTGACGGCACATTTTGGAAGCGTGGCGAAGGCTTAATGATCTATCGGGTAAACGGTAAAAATATTTATTCACGGGCAATCGATAATGAGAAATTATCTTATATAGAAGAAGATTTATTGCATTTACAATCAATAGGTTGGAAGTTCTCTAGCTTCACAATCGACGGCAGAAGGGGGGTGATAAAAACACTTGAAAAAATCTTTCCGAATGTGCCGATTCAGATATGTATTTTCCACCAAAAAAAGATCGTGCAACGTTATATGACGCTAAATCCCAAGACTGATTGTGGCAAAGAAATCAAAGAGTTACTAAGCCAAATACTCACCTTGCAACACGAT
>Ga0247844_1000580_pt1 | contig 77199 bp, 66 predicted proteins | sample LaCtaG_FD_192421 | JGI IMG/M metagenome (GOLD analysis project Ga0247844, IMG submission 192421) | Freshwater microbial communities from meromictic Lake La Cruz, Castile-La Mancha, Spain - LaCruzMarch201714.5m_1 | ecosystem: Environmental > Aquatic > Freshwater > Lake | place: Spain: Castile-La... | reverse complement strand
AATACATCGTTTACTACAGTTGCTTTAAATTCTTCACTGTAATTGGTTGGTTTTTTTCTTTCCATTTTGTCCTGATTTTAGTTGACTTATTAACATTTTTGGAGTCAACCTATTTCAGGACTATACAAGCTTTAAACAAATTAAAGTAGACCCTTCGTTTAAATGGAAAAATACTAAAGTAGTTTCACTAAATGTAATTGCTGCCAATTTACCAACTGAGATTACAAACACACTTATTGTCAAGTCGGAAAATGGTGATGTATTATTTAGAAAAGTGCAAAATATGAATGAAGCTTATATTGGAAACTTAACAGTTCCTTCTAAAACAGAGAAGGTAATTATTAGTTACGGAACTATTGTAAAAACTTTAAGCATTGCTAATGGCAATTTAATAATGAATTATTTCAAATAAAAAAAATAAAAAAGTTATGAAAAAAATATTCCTATTTATAGCTGTAGCTATATTGGTAAACACAACAAAATCTCAAGTTTCGTTAAACGGAGAAAACAACAATATTGAAGAATACAATAAACTTGGTTGGGAAATTTCTAAATCGATTAAAATTTCGGAAACCGAAAATTTGTTTATTTCTGGCAAACACTGTTTCGAGACAAACTCAGTTAATACAAAAACAATGACTGATATTTATATTAAATCGCCATGGTTAAGCAATGGTGTAGGATATGTAAAATTTGACGCTCGATTAAATGGTAATAAAGGAGAATCTAGATTAATTATATTTTCGTATGCGTTTTATGATGAAAGTAGCAAAAACGAAGACCTTACAACCGATTACAGTAATTTTTATAAAGAATACTTTACTAATAAGAGCAGTTCAAACATAGTTCATTTTGCTTCCTCTTTACCAGATGAAATTAAAAAATCAACTCGACCATACAAAATTAGAATTAGTTTTTGGGGAGATGAAGGTGATGGTACCATCATTTTTGATAATGTTGAAATATCAGGAGCCTATTCATCAGATCCTTCAAATAATTACACACCAAAAAAGACAAATGAAGAAATAGCAAAAGTAGATGACGACAAAGATAAAGTTGTTAACAAATACGATGATTATCCTGTGGAAGAAGTAAAAGCATTTAACAACTATTACCCTGAAAAAGGAAATGGTACCATTATGTTTGAAGATTTATGGCCATCAAAAGGTGATTATGATTTTAATGATTTAGTAGTTGGTTATCGTTTCAATGTTGTAAGCGATGCAGACAACAATATTGTAGAAATTAAATTTGAAGTTACTCCAAGAGCTATTGGTGCTGGATTCAACAATGGTTTTGGATTTATGTTAAACAACATTGCTTACGATAAAATATATTCGGTTGAAGGTTTAAAAACAGATGCAAAATGGTTAAGTTTAAACAGAAACGGAACTGAAGCTGAGCAAAAAGTTGCAACTATTATTCCTTTTACAAGCGCAGCAGATTTTTTAAAAGGTCCAGGTGGTTCAACTGGTGTGAATGTTGACCCAAAAGCTGCTTATGTTGAACCTAAAACTATTTATTTTTCAGTGAAGTTCAGAGATGAAAATGGAAAAGCACCCAATGGTTTAGTATCAATGAGTGAATTTACTCCTGATGATTTCAATCCATTTGCTATCATCAATCAAAACAGAGAAAATGAAATCCATTTGCCAGGTTACGAACCTTCGGCAAAAGCGAACCCTAAAATGTTTGGTACTTTTGATGACAATAGTGGTGAAGGAAATTATTACTTAAGCAAGGAAAATTTACCTTGGGCTTTGAATATCCCTGCTGAAATTCCTTACTCAACTGAAAAAGTAGATTTTATCAAATCATATCCCAAATTTGCTGATTGGGCAAGTAGCAAAGGCGAGAAATACCAAGACTGGTATGAAGATGTAGAAGAGTATAGAAATTACGAAGCAATTTATAATGTAAAATAAATAAAAAAGGCTACTCCAAAAATTATTTGAGTAGCCTTTTTTTTAATGAAATAAATTTATTCAACTTATAAAGCTTTCGTTTTATTAGTATTTAAAACTTGGTAATCCATTTTCAAATCGTCAATAGCACCTTGAAAATAATAGTTTTTACCATTTCCACCTCCATTACTAAATTACAAAAGGTTTATTAGTACCAGCAAACTATTGACCGTTTTTATTTTAACGGAAAAGAACTTGACCACACTCCCTATCATCTTGCTGCTTAATGTTTGAAACAGCACCTTGCTGTAATTTTTTATTAAAAACCTTTATGTGTCTCAAACTTATATTTTTGAATTTCATTTTAATAAATCAATGCCATTTTTTTATATATTTGTTAGTAATTCAAAACTCATTATTTAATAAATAAAAATAAACCATATAATATGGAAGCAAACTTTATCACAACAGTATTTTTACCTTTTGCATTAGCAATTATTATGTTAGGTTTAGGTTTGACATTAACCATCGATGATTTTAAACGAGTAATTACTTTTCCAAAAGCAATCATTATAGGACTTTTCTGTCAGATGATATTACTTCCAATATTGTGTTTTTATTTGGCCATTTCTTTCGGTTTAAACCCTGCCTTGGCAGTTGGATTAATGCTTTTGGCAGCTTCTCCAGGAGGGCCAACTGCTAATTTATTTAGCCATTTAGCAAAAGGTGATGTGGTACTTAATATTTCACTTACTGCTTTAAATAGTGTATTATCTCTTATAACGCTACCTTAAATAGTAAATTTTTCAATTAACTACTTTATGGAATCTAATCAAGCAATAACAATGCAGTTTAGTAAAGTAATGGAAGTATTTGCCATAGTTTTAATACCTGTTGCCATTGGAATGATGCTTAAATCAAAAATACCAAATTTATCCGTTAAATTAGAAAAACCACTTAGAATTGTTTCTGCAATATTTTTAGTTTTAATTATTATAGGTGCTATTTTAAAAGAAAAGAACAATGTTATTTTATTTTTTGAACAAGTAGGTTTTGTTGCGTTAAGTTTTAATGTAGGCAGTATGCTTATAGGTTATTTTATACCGCGTTTTTTCAAAGTTGAAAGTAAACAAGCAATTGCAATAGGAATGGAAATAGGCATACACAATGGAACTTTTGCAATTTATATTGCACTTTCAGTTATTGGTAATAGTGCTATGAGTATTCCACCTGCAATTTATAGTTTAATTATGTACTTTACAGCTGCAATTTTTGGCTATTTGGTAAACATAAAAAAAAGTAATTCTTAATATTGCGATTGGTTAATCCAAACTTGAGCGCTATCAGGTACTGCTTGAATAATTACTCTAGAATGGCCTTTTCCAAAAATTCCTAAATGCCTTGCAGCCCGCTCCGATAAATCAATAATTCGTTTTCGATTGTATGGGCCTCTGTCGTTAATTCTAACTATTACCCACCTGCCATTGGCTGGATTGGTTACTTTTAACTTGGTATTAAAAGGCAAAGTTCTGTGTGCTGCTGTTAAAAGTTTTCTTCTGTATCTCTCTCCGTTAGCTGTTTTTCGCCCTTCAAATTTACGAGCATAATAACTTGCTCTTCCTTTTTGTACAAATAGTTTTTTTTGTTCAATAGAATCAGTTTGAGAGAAAGCATATTTATTACAAATAAATAAACCTAAAAAAAACAATATATATTTAATTCCTTTAAACATTTATAATTGCAAATTAATAAGTAAATTACATTTTTTAGCAATAATTTTAAGTTAATTATTTTAAACAATTCATTTTTAAGCAAATTAAACAACTATTTATATGAGATTAATATTGTTACTATTACTATTTTTTTTTAACAGTTTTAAAATTTATTCGCAAAGCAACAACCCAATCAAAATAGCATTATTAATGCCATTTTGTGCTAAAGATTTGAATAAAAATCCGAACCATAAAAATGCTGAATTAGGCAATGCTTGTAGGGAATATTACCAAGGATTATTAATAGCTACAGACAGTTTAAAAAATGCTGGTTTTAATATAGAAATTTCGGTTTTTGATACTGAGCGTGATACTTTAAAGTTTAAAAAAATATTGAATAATGATGCGGTAATGAATGCCGATTTTATAATTGGCCCAGTTATAAAAGAAGGACAAATGATGATGCAAAATTATAAAAACAATAAAAATGCATATCATTTATCTCCATTATTTACTTTTACTAAAACCAAATTAAATGATGAAAGAATTATATCTGGCTATCCTGATTTAACTTATTATGCCGATTATTTTATAAATTATTTAAACGAAAAAACCATAACTGGTAATTTAATTGTATTAGTTGGTAAAGATGATGCTGGTAAAGTATTGTCAAGTTATTTTAAACAAATAGTTAAACCTGAATATTTTTATAGGTTAAAATTACTTGATATTACTAAACATACTGATATTTATAAAATAATAAATACAGATAAAGAAAACACCGTATTTATTGCTTGTAACGATGAAAATCAAATTAATGCAGCCTTAAAAACCATAGCAGATACCAGTATGTTTTATAAATTTACTACCTATGGTTTAAAAAAAATTATAGACTTTAAAGTATTAAATACTGATTATTGGATAAATGCTAATTTACATGTTCTTACATCATGTTATGTGAATTATTCTGATAAAAATGTAATTAGATTTATAAACACCTATCGCAATTATTATGAAACTGAACCAAACGAATATGCATTTATGGGCTACGACCAAATAATTGCTTGTTTATTTACTATTAAAGAGAATGAGGGCAATTTTAAAATTAGTAATAACATAAAACCAATAACACTTTTAACCAATAAGTTTTTGTTTAAACCTAAAACAAATGGATTTGGTTTTCAAAATTCATTTATTCATATATTAAAATACACTGACGAAGGTTTAGTTGAAAGTAATTAATATCTTTAATAGTAATGGTTTAAATAGTTGCTCCTCAAATATTATATAAAGTATAACAAAATCAACAAACTTGGTGAAAAATATTGTATAAAATTCTACAAGAAATGAGTTAAAAACAAAAGAATACTTGCATAAATTTTAATATTGCAAACATTTTATTTAAATTATTAATAAACTAAAGTTGAAATTGTAAGGAAAACTATTCCATTAACTACGTGCGTGGCGACGGCAAAAAGGCGGGCCAGCCCTAGCCTAGTGCGTGGAAGCTTTTTTTTGCCTTGATTTTTTGTTTCTTTTTCATCTAAGGAAAAAGAAAGAAAAAAAATTGAAGAAGATGACTTTTTGAGGGTCGACTAAATAGAAGTTTATTTTCTATTAATATTTTTTTTATAAAAAAAGCCACGAACTAAAATTAATTCGTGGCTTTTTTAAATTAAAACGTTAGTGCTTTATCATTTTTATAGATTTAGAAACGATACCATCGCTTTCAATTCTTGCAAAATAAACTCCTGCTTTTAATAATTCCAAATCGTTAATGGTTACATTATTTGTTCCTTTAACAGATTGAATGGTTTTATTTAAAACTTGTCTACCCACAGCATCAATAAGTATTAAATTAACGGCAGTCGCATTTTGTAAACTATATGTTACTTGTAATTCATTATTGAAAGGATTAGGTGAAATAACAATATTATTTTCAAAAACTATTTCTTTTATCTGTTTAACTACAATGGTATTAGAATATTCAAAATTGCCATCAAAATCTAATTGTTTCAATCGATAATAAATAGTTGGTAGTTGATAGTTGTTAGTTGATAGGTCATCAATAAATGAGTAATTGTTTATATCATTCGAATTACCTTCACCTTTAACATAACCAACTTTTTCAAAATCAACTCCATTGAATGAACGTTCTACCTCAAAACCTTTGTTATTAATTTCACTTGATGTAGCCCAAGTTAAATAGGTAATTTTATTTTCAATACTTCCCGCAAAACTTATTAACTTAACAGGTAATGTTCCGCCCGATCCAACACCAAAAGCATTGAGTGTGTTAACACCAGTTAATGTTCTTGTAAATGGATTTGTTCCTGAAGCAGAACCCGATGGTGATGCGAACCAAGCACTTCCGCTATTTCTTGAAACATAACTATTGGCATTTGAAAATCCACTTAGTTCATCTAACGAATTCCATTGGAGTGTAATAGTTGAATTAGAACCACCTACAGTTTCTTCTTTTATAAACCAAGTTTTATTTACAGCATTGTTATTTACAAACAAACTACCTGTTTCTCCAATATAACTATCAAAAACATTATTAATTACCCTTACGCTAAAGTTATCAATTGTTCCAGAATTGGTTAATACAATTGGATTAAATGAAGTACTAGTTCCAACAGGGAAAGTAACTGATCCCGCACTTCCTGTGGCTCCCAATCCATTTTGAATTAACCTACCTACTATAGTTTTAATATGTGAAGTTGAGCTACCTCCTATTATACTTCCGGTTGAAGAAATAATCAATGTATCGTTTAATAAAATATTTACATTCGACAAATTCAATGAATTTACTACAGTAGTTTTTAAATTATCAAAAGTTTTATCGCCTATTCCACCAATATTTAAATTACCAATTGAAGTATTTGCTTTTACTAATGAAATATGAAATGGTGTGCTAATAGTTTGAGGTACATTGCCAGAAATATTAACTGTTCCATTTGTGGCAAATAAATTACCAACCCCATTAACTCCATAATTTAAACTTAAGTTACCAAAAAATGATAAGTTGGCACCTGAATTTACAGTTAACGAACCAGCAGGAATAGGATTTACACCACCATAAATATCAATGTTTTTTGCAAAAGCGCTTGTAAAAATTTGTGGTTGACCGAATGATGGGGAGTTTCCTCCTATAATCACATCAGTAGAGCTTGTAGGTATACCACAACTCCAATTAGCAGCATTGTGCCAACTATTACTAACCGAACCATTCCAAGAAGTATTGGTGTTTACAACAACAGTATTTTGGCTTGAAATAACTTCAGGGCAAACTCCATTTTTAACTACAACCCTAAATTGAGTACTATCAGTGATACTTGCCGATGTATATGGATTTGAAGTACTTGTTATATTTGTCCAAGATGTAAAAGGACTTATTGCGCTTTCCCATCTTATAATATTTCCATTGTTTCCGGTTAAAGTTAATGTTGCATTTGAATTGATACAAACAGGGCTATTGCTTGATATAGTTCCTGCAACAGATAAAGAATTAACCAAAACAACCAACGAATCGGAAACTGCTGAACCGCAGCTACCACTTGAAACTAAAGCTCGGTATGCTGTATTAACAGTGGCTGCGCTTGGTATTATACTCGATAAATTGGCTGAACCAGAAATATTTGTCCATGTGTAAGGAGCAGTTCCAGTAGCCAATTGCCATGAAGTAACCGTTCCTGAAAATCCATTTAAGCTTATGCTTTGTGTTGGTGTTATTCCAGTACAAACTGACGAGAAAGGTGCTGAAACATTTCCACCTGAAACACTTGAAGAAATGTTAATTACCAATGCATTAGTTGTAGCAGAAGTACAAGAACCACTTTGAACAACTGCTCTAAAATGTGTTGTTTGGGTTAAAGCACCGGGGCTGTATGAATTAGTAGTATTGGCAATAGTAGTAAAAGTACTAAAAGGCGAAACTGCACTTTCCCATCTAACTACATTTCCAGTATTCCCTGATAAAATTAAATTTCCTGGATTTGAACCAGTACATAAAGTGCTTGGACCATTAATAGTTCCTGCAATGGTTGAAGGAATTACATCAACTGAAGCAATTGAAGATGTTGCTACTGAACAATTTCCATTTTGTACAATTGCCCTGTATTTTGTTGAATCAATTAAGTTTCCTGTAATTAATGAATCAGTAGTATTTGCAATTACTGTCCAAGTAGTAAATGGTGAAGTAGTTTTTTCCCATCGTAAAATTGAACCATTTTGACCAGACAAATTTAGTGTTCCACCTGTGCTACCCGAGCATATGGATGTAGAACCTGAAATACTTCCTCCAACACTAGTAGAATTAACAGTAACTGTGGTTGATGATGATGTTGCATTGCTACAACTTCCATTTAAAACTACTGCTCTAAATTGGGTAGTTTGTGTTAATGCACCCGATGTATATATAGTTGATAAGTTTGCTATAGATGTCCAAGTTGTAAATGGTGAAACAGCACTTTCCCAATTTAATACATTTCCAGTATTACCAGAAAGCTGTAACAAACCACTTGTAGAACCTGCACAAATTGTTGTTCCTCCTATTACTGAGCCACCAACAGAAACTGTGCTAATTGTTACAGTAGCTGTATCAGTAAAAATTGGCAAGCAAACTCCACTTTGAACCAAAGCCCTGTATTTAGTTGTTTGTGTTAAAATACCTGGACTTAGTGAAAGCGAAGTATTTGTTATTTGTGTCCATGAATTGTAGGGAGCAATTGCACTTTCCCATCTTACCACCGAACCATTTGTTCCATTTAAGGTAAGTGTTCCTGCAGTTGAACCTGAACAAACTGAAGAAGAACCTAAAATATTCCCAGCAATGGTTGCATTATTAACCAAAACTGTTGTTGGCGATGATGATAAGGAAGGACAAACTCCACTTTGTAATATTGCTCTAAATTGAGTTGTTTGAGTTAACGCACCTGATGTATAAGTTGAATTAGTATTTACAATTGGAGTCCAAGATGAAAATGGAGCAATTGAGCTTTCCCAATTTAAAACACTACCTACATTTCCTGATAATGTTAAAATACCACTTGTAGAACCCGAACAAATAGCTGTGCCACCAGAAACTGAACCTGAAACTGTACCTGAACTAACGTTTATGTTTGCAGTATCAGAATACAATTCTGCGCATACTCCACTTTGTATCAATGCACGATACCTAGTATTTTGAAATAAATTTCCTGTACTTAATGTACTTGTTGTATTGCTAATATTATTCCACGATGTGAATGGTGCAGTAGCAACTTCCCAACGTAATATATTTCCGTTAAAACTTGATAAAGTTAAATTTGATGGAGAAGTACCTGAACAAATTGTTGTACTTCCACTAATAACACCTCCAACAGTTGGTGAAGAAACATTCATTACAACAAAATTTGAAGTAACAGTAGGCACAATAGCACATGATAAACTAGAAGTAAGTTGACATGTAATGGTATCATTATTCGATAAATTATTATCTAAATAATTAACTGAATTACTACCAACATTTAATCCATTTTTTTTCCATTGGTAAACTGGTGTCAATCCTCCTGAAGTAGAAACTGCTGTAAAAGTTACACCAGTTCCTGAACAAATATTATTTAAATTAGATGTAATAGAAACAGTAACAACAGTGCTAGCAGATTCTCCTAATTGAATAAAACCATTACTTGTAATGCCATTAATTACAGTATTTGTTCCACTTACAGAAGAAAGAGAAGTATTACTCCAAGTTGAACCATTATAAGTTTTACCAATAATATTTAAAATTGTAGTTCCAGAATCAATATCTGCGCCTAAATATGATAAATTAGCATTAACGACAAATGGCAATGTACCAACATTTGAAAATTCCCAATTTTTATTAATTGATTTTTCATTGTTTAAACAACCTGCTGATATTTGAGGATGATCAGTGTTACTATTTGTTACTCTAAAATCGCCAGCAGTTGAAACAGTAGGAAAAGTTAAAATAACTGGCGCATAACCAGTATTACTTCCTACAAAATATGTTTTAGAAACATTTACTCCAATTGGAAAATTCAACTCTAATGAACCATTTGAAATATAACCAGAAGTTCTAGTAATATTTCCAGTACTTAAAATTTTAAAAGTATTGCTAACAGCATCTACTTTTCCATTTAATAAGCCCAATAAAGTTGAAACCCTAAAAGTAGTATTAGTAAAATTAAAAGTAGTACCACCATTGTCAATATTCAATGTTTTAAATTCGGCAGTTGGTGCAGAAGTAGCATTTCTAAAAACACCAGTTCCACTAATAGTTTGGCTAGTTGCAACTGTATAACCCAATCCACCAAAAGTTAATGTTTGGGCATTGGTTAAAATTCCATTATTTACCAAATTTCCACCAATTACCAATTGACTGGCATTTGTTTGGCGCAACTCAGAACCCGAATTAATTGTTACATTTCCTTTCATATACATTCCAAATGAACCAGACGAAAAAGAAGGTGACACCCAACGACCTGATGCATTGCCAGCGTTAATTATTACGTTTTGAATTGGAACAATTCCGCTTTTTCTATTGTCAACATTAAACCCACTATTATTTCCGGTTGTTGAGCTTGATCCGTTACCAAAAATTACAGTATGCGAACCCGAAAAAGCTGAAGTATTTGAAGTAGCATTGATACGCAAAGTATGAGTTGAAAGAACGCTTAATGATACATGAGGTGGATCTACAAATAATATATTTCCTGCAGTACAATTTACATTATTTGTATTTATATCAAGCAAATGAATTCCTTGTAAAGTACTTGTAAATGCTGTTCCAGAATTACCATCTATGGTTATATTACCACCACTTTGATTAAATGTAGCTGTTGAATTCATTAAAACATTTCCATTTACATTTAAATTAGCTGTATCCGATACCGTTAAAGTTCCGTTTACTAATAAAGATCTATTTGAACCACCAGTATTTCCAATAGTAAATGTACCACCTCTTAAGATTAATGAACCAGTTGAAGCACTGATATTAACACCTGCATAATCTAGTCCATTTGTATTAATAGTACCACCAGTTTGAGTTATATTTCCTTCACATAATATATTTTTAGTTATGTTTAATGTATTGTTAGCAACACTTAATGTTCCGCCAGATAAAATGGCAATTGAATCGCAAGCATTTGAGCCAGTTGAAGTATTTAAATTTACTACAAAAGGCGATGGAATTACAACTGTATTACTTGAAGTTGGCACAGCATTGTTATTCCAGGTTAATGGATTATCCCAACTGCCATTTGCTACAGCTAAGAATGTAGGAGTTAAAGAATTTGATGCTGTATTTACACCAACATAAAAAGTATCGTTTTGAATTCCCCCCAATACTTGTATTTGACTAAAAAGGCGAGAAATAACAGGAGCATTTAATGATCCAGTTCCTGTACTTGTTCCACCACTGCTTAAAGATGGCTTCATAAAACGCAACTGAGCTAAACTAGAAACAGCTCCCAAGCCTTGCAAATTTGCACTTATTTGTAAACCAAAAAACGATGGAACAGTTATTCCTGAAGAGTTAAAAATCCAATTCGAATTGCTTATTCTATTTATACTATCTCCACCATCTAAAACACTTGGACTAATATTGGTATTTCCAGAAACGTTTATGTGTCGTACTACAAAGTTTCCACCTGTAGTTATTGGGTTTCCATCTGAGTTTAAGGTTACACTCCTGTCTTGATTACTTGATAAAATTGGAAATCCATTTATAACAGAATTGTCTAAAATAGATGAAGTAGCATACCATCTCCCAAATGTTCCATTATTTCCCATTTGTACATACCCTGAACTTCTAACTAATAAACCTGTTTGTGTTATATTACTTCCAATATTTAAATTATTGTTTCCAATATTTAAATTAGCACTTCCTAAATTTAAAGTGTCTAAAACTGTAACATTTCTATTGATTGTTAAACCATTCAAATCAGTTATAGTTAAACTGCTCAAAGCAATTGAACCAGTTGGCATTTCGTTGTAAGAACCAGTTTGGTGGCTTGAAGAAGAAGGGGCATAAATGAATCTATGTGAAGTAAATGTAGGATCAAACAATGGAATAACATTAAATGAACCAGCAGGAGTTAATTCATCAACACCACCAATTTGTACTGTTCCTCTCGAAATAGTTGAACCAATAATTAATGAACCATTTGTGGTTAAAACTCCTCTTAACAAATTAACTCTAATTGCTTTACCAAAACTAGTTAATGAACTTGTAACTCCATTTGGATTGTTTATAGTTAAATTTGCTAAATTGTTAAAAGTACCTGCACCCGAAATTGTTTGGTTCACAGATCCATTAAAATTTACTAAACCTACAATTGGAGCTGATGTAACTGGAAAGTTTCCTATTATTTGACCGTTTAAAACCAAGTTTCCTAACAAAGTTAAATTTCCTCCAGTTACTCCTGATGCTGGCAACAATGAAGTATTACTTTCTATTGTTAAATTATTAGCTACAATAAAAGTCCCTATTATTCTAGCTAATCTTCCAGAAGATAAATCAAAACGACAATCTAAAGTAACATTATACAAAGGAACAGTAGAAGTTAATCCAAAACCCGCAGTATTCAATGCACTTGCTGCAGTGCCATTTTGCAAACCATTACCAATTTTCAATAATCCACCTGTTATACTTTTAACTCCTCCAGCTAAAATATTAACAGAAGTATTGTTATTTAAAGTTTGTGGACTAATAACATTAATTGTTCCTCCAGTCCAATTTACATTTGAATTGGCTCCAAAAAGTAACGCAGCTGTTGTATTTGGTAAAGCATTAGCACCACTAATAGGATTTATATTAATATTACCCCCAGTCATAACTAAAGTTCCTGTATTATTATGCGAAAAGCCACCTAAAATGTTAATAGTACCACCATTCATTCTTAAAAATGTATTATTTAAAGTTAGAGTAGAATTACCATTACCAATATTCAGCGTACCACTATCCATTTGTAATTCACCCGTCAAATTATAGGGAACTGTAAAAGTAAATCCGGGAGGTGTAATAGTTGAATTAATTATTGCACCACTATGGTTCATCCATAATTTAGCATTTGTACTACCAACTATTGTGGAACCAAAAGTGCTTCCATAAGGAGTAATATTTAATGGACAAGAAATTTTTAAAGTGCCACTGTTTATATTTAAAGTACTCGCATTGTTTGATACAAAAACAGTGAAGGGAGTTAATACTTCAACAATATTATTAATATTATTATTTTTTTGAAGTTGTAAACTTCTTAGCTGAAAAATGGTGGGAGAACCAGAAATTGTGGCATTTCCATTACCAAACATATTTAAAGCAACTCCATTTGTGCCATTATCAATATCAATAATTCCATTATTAATAATTCCACCATTAGTAGTTGATGCTGCACTAGCACCACCAACTGACAATGTATTATTTCCTGTTGTAGTAGTTAAACTTCTAACTGCACCAGTTGAATTTACTTGTAAACTAGTTAATATATTTAAAATATTTGCAGCAGCACCTTCAAAATGCAAAGCACCATCAACAGCTAAAAAAGTACTGGTAGCATTATTTATATTTACCAAAACTGTATCACCAGCAGAAATTAAAACACTGTCGTTAGCAGTTGGAATAGTTCCTGAACTCCATGTAGCAGTGTTATTCCAATTTCCATCAGCAACACTAGTTATTACTGATGATACTAAAGTAGTTCCAACATTATCTTGTTGTGCACTTAAAGACTCTCTAAACGAAAACAAACGCCAATAAACATCGGTATTACTTGGTAATCCAGTTGCATTAAAAATTGTAGTGTTTGCAGCTAGTTGTTGCACAAAAGTATAAGTAGAACCGCCATCAACCGATCTGTATAAAGCATATCCAGTTTCATTGCTAGCATCAGTCCATGTTAGTGTCATTGCACTATTTGTAATATTTGTAATATTAAAATTAGTAGGAGGATTGGGAGGTGTTGGTGTAAATCTATAAGCTCTTTGAGAACCACCAGTATAATTATGCAAATTTGGAATAAATGTATTGGAAGTATAATTATTTGTTGTAGTTGATGTTGTAGATGAAGTATTGTTAGTTGCATTTACACTATGAGCACCTGATGCTATTTTAAATCCAATATTAAAATCTAATGGGGCTCCAGCAGTAATTTTCATCCTTCCATATACATACTCAATAGCACCGTTACTTTCATATAATCTTACTTGAAAAGTATTGGTATCATCAACTACAGAAGAATTGATTGACATTCTTAAAAATTCAATTACTCCAATTCTGGAAGGGCTAGTTCCAATTAATTTATAATGAACACGTCCAATTGAACTGGTAGTCATACTACTTAAAGGAGGGGTGTTTGTGTTTAACAATGGCCCTAAAAAAGGAGCTAATCGAGTTCCTCCAAATACAGCTCCTGACCATAAAATTGTTGGTGCAACGCCACCTCCTAAACCTACCCAGCCATTTGGAGTTACTGTAAAGTTAGTAAAACGTTGTCCGCCAGAATAAAAATCGAAATTTAAGTTAGCAAAAGAGCTTGTGGTATTTGTTACCGCACTTCCACCTAAAACAACTGTTGTACCAGTGGTCATATCAATATCATCTATCAAACTTCCGTTCGATCTGTTTAAAGAGGCAGAATTGCTAGTGGTATAATTGTAATTATTAATGCTTACTTGAGCATTTGTAATTAAACTTAAAAATAAAATTGTAAATAATAGTAAGTTTTTTTTCATAATAAATATAATAAAATATCGAGCAATTTATTATTTTATCTCTTTAATTCAATTTATTTACGTAAAGTTTAAGTTTGTTTTAAGTAAATTTTCATAAAATAGTTATTATTGAAAATGAAAAAAATTACACTTTTAGCATTTTTTATTACTTTAATTTTCAAGAGTTATGGGCAAGACATTCGTTCAACACAATTTGATATTTTAAACTATAACATTAATTTAAATATTAGAAATTTAAGCGCTAAAACCATTTTTGGAAATACTGAAATCACTATTAAATCGGTTAAAAATAATTTAAATAATATTACATTAGATTTAGCAATTTTAAAAGTTGATTCAATTGTAATAAACAAAAACAAACTACCATTTACGCAAAACGACTCACAAGTTTTTTTAAATATTACCAACGCTTTTAACTTAAACGACACTTTTTTAATCAACATTTATTATGGTGGAATTCCAATAACCGATCCAAGTTGGGGAGGGTTTTATTTTACTGGAAATTATGCTTTTAATATGGGTGTAGGTTTTAAGGTAAACCCTCATAATTTTGGTAGGGCTTGGTTTCCTTGTGTAGACAATTTTATCGAAAGAAGTACGTATGATTTTCATATTACTACCGATAGTAATTACATGGCTATTTGTAATGGAACTGCTTTTCCATCAATTGTCCAACCTGATAAATCTATAACTTGGAACTGGAGCTTAAAACAAACTATTCCAACCTATTTAGCCTGCGTTGCTGTAAGTAATTATACCACTGTAAAGTATGTTTATAAAGGAAAATCAAAGGATTTTGAAATTACTTTAGCTGCACTTCCAAGTGATACTGTTAAAGTAAAAGCAAGTATGATAAATTTAGACAAAGCATTGCAGTTTTTTGAAGATAAATTTGGCGATTACCCATTTGACAGAGCAGGATATGTAATGGTTCCGTTTAATGGAGGTGCTATGGAGCATGCCACTTGTATTACTTATCCTTTGTTTGGTGTGGATGGAACATTAAATTACGAAACTTTAATGGCACATGAACTAAGCCATATGTGGTGGGGAAATATGGTTACTTGCGAAAACGAAAAGGAAATGTGGCTAAACGAAGGTTGGGCAAGCTTTTGCGAAGCATTGTTTTTACAATTAATGTATGGTAAAGAAAAATATTACGAAGACATGAACGAAAAACTTTTATTGGTTATGCGTTCAGCTCATTTAAGAGATGGTAAATTTTTAGTTTTAAACCAAATACCAAGTAATGTTACCTATGGCGACCATGTATACAAAAAAGGTGCGCTAACAGCGGCTGCATTGAGATTTTATATGGGCGATAACGCTTTTTATAAAGCTTGCATTAGTTATTTAAAAAAATACAAATTCCAATCGAGTAATTCGATTCAGTTAAGAGATGAATTTCAAAAATTTACTGCTGTTAATTTAACAAACTTTTTTAACGAATGGGTTTTTACTGCTGGAAGCGCTGCTTTAACCGCTACTTCATATAAAATAATACCCGGAGATGCAGCCAATTTTATAGAAATAAATTTAAGACAACACAGTAGAGGCAATGATATTTTATATTCAAATATTCCTTTTAAAATTACTTTGTTTGACAAAACTGGAGCAAAGTTTATTTATAACGACTCATTAAACAGTTACGAAAAACAAATTGTAATTCGAGTGCCATATACTTTTAATCCTGAATTTTTATTGGTAAACGAAAATAACGAACTGCCATTGGCAAGAACTTATAATTTACAAAATATGAAAGGCACTGGTTTAAAAACTTTACCTGATGCTTTATTAAGTTTGAATGTGCAACAAAATACTGACTCTGCTACTATTTTAGCCGAGCATTATTGGGTGGGTGCTTCGCAATATGAAGTTACGCCAAAAGGAGTAAGAATTAGCAATTATAGGTTTTGGAATATTGATGGAAATTTTGAATCCAATAAATTTAAAGGTCAGTGTTATTTTAATTACGATGGTACTACACCAACTAGCCCAAGTGCGGGGCATTTAGACCATACCTTACCATTTACCAATGAAGACAGTTTGGTGCTTTTATATAAAGCTCCTAGTGCAAATTCGTGGGTAATTCATAGCGACAATACAAGAATAACAGGTGGGAGCAAAACCGACAAAACCGGCAGATTTACAACCAATAAAATTGAAAAAGGCATGTATGCATTTGGAGTTTACGATTATAAAGTTGGTTTAAAAAATTTGATTAAAAAGGAGACTGGATTTTTAATTTATCCTAATCCAACAAAGCATCTTTTAAATATTGAAATAAACGAAAATTTACTGAATTGCAAAGCAATTATTTTTGATATAAATGGCAAAGAATTTAACAATATTATTTTAACCAAAACCAATCAAACCATCAATATTGAACACTTAACAAAAGGCACTTATTTTATCAATATAGAGAACTTAGAAACTAGTACTTCAAAAAAATTTATAGTAGAATAGGGTTTTGGTTATCGCCCATGTTTATCGAAGCGACACCTACAACTTTGCCACAGATTTTACAGATTACTCTTGCCCATTGTTTTAGCGAAGCGGCACCAACAAGATAGCTCTTTTCTACCCCAACAACACTTTCCAAGCATCAGTTACTTTATTTTGCAGCAATAAATGATGCGCATAACGGTGTAATTCTAATTGAAGATGTTCTAAATCGTGAGCAAAATGAGAATGAATTTCTAAAACTTCTTTGTTCATTCTTTTAAATATTTCTACGCTATCAGCATCTGGCATATTTTGTTCATTGGCCAACATGCCCAAATCGTTTCCTGTTAAAATGGTACTTAAACGAATATTTTCAGGTAAATTATCAACTCCCATTCCTAAGTTTTTATTCGGTTTTGGTACTTCAAACAACGAATCAGCATTTGCCCTTACATACCAATCACTACCCAATCGTCCTACCAAATCCAATTTATGTTGATCTATTTTTCCATCTAAATTTAAAACAGAATCATCAATATGCATTAAAACAATTTCACATATTATTAAATTTCCTGCCCCACCTTCATTGCCCGTTTCTATAATTTCACGCACTTTACACTCAAACTGCACCGGACTTTCTTTAACCCTAAATGGTTTTACTTTTTCGGATGCCAATGCAGTAAAACCAGCTTTTTCAAACTCATTAATGCCCTTTGGATACTCGCAACTAGCCAAACTCATTTGTTGCACCATGTTATAATTCACCACATTAATTACTACTTCTTTGGTAGCCCTTGCATTTTCTAAAGTATGCTTAATGGTATTGTCGCGCACCCTGCGAGCAGGCGAAAATATTAACGTTGTAGGATTTGAACCAAAAATATTAAAGAAACTAAACGGACTTAAATTAGCATTTCCATCTAAATCTATTGTGCTTGCAAAACATATAGGGCGGGGTGCAATGGCAGTTAACAAAGCATTGTGAAACTCAGCTAATGGAAGTTCTTTTGGTGTGATGGTTTTCATTTTTTTTATTGAAAAATTGAAAGATTACAAGATTGAAAAATTGTTTTTTTATTTTTAGTCAGTTCGAGCGTAGTCGAGAACCGTGCTCGACTACGCTCGAACTGACTTTAGATTATTTTTAATTAATTGCTAAAGGCTAGAAGCTAGCGGCTAGTTGCCAGCAACCCTTCTAACTCACCGTTATTAGAAAATAATTCTTTTTACCTTTTTGGGCTATTATAAATTTGTTGTTAATTAAGTGATTGTTCGAAATAGTTTCTGTTTCATTTTCAACTTTTGTTTTATTGATGCTTACTCCTCCTCCAACTATCATTTTTCTTGCTTCGCCTTTTGATGGAAATACTGCTGTTTTATCTACTAAAAAATCAACTATATTAATTCCATTTTCAATATCGTTTTTAGCAATTGAGAATTGAGGAACACCATCAAAAATATCTAAGAAAGTTGTTTCGTCTAATTGCGCAAACGCTTTGGCAGTTGCATTTCCAAACAAAATATTAGATGCTTCTACAGCAGTATTGTAATCTGCTTCGCTATGTGTTCTAATGGTAATTTCTTTGGCTAATGCTTTTTGTAAAATACGTAAATGTGGTGCTTTAGCATGTTCTTCTTTTAAGCTTTCTATTTCTTCTTTGGTTAATAAAGTAAAAATATAAATCCAAGTAGCGGCATCGCTATCGCTGGCATTTAACCAAAATTGGTAAAACTTATAGGGAGATGTTTTTTTTCTATCTAACCATACTGCACCACTTTCGGTTTTTCCAAATTTAGTACCATCGGCTTTTTTAATTAATTGTGTGGTCATGGCATAAGCCTCACCAGCGTCTTTTCGCCTAATTAATTCAGTGCCTGTAACTATATTTCCCCATTGGTCGCTACCGCCCATTTGCACTTGGCAGTTAAGGTTTTTCCATAAATAGTAAAAATCGTAGCCTTGCACCAATTGGTAAGTAAACTCTGTAAAACTCATGCCGGTATCGCCTTCCAAACGTTTTTTAACCGAATCTTTGGCCATCATGTAATTTACAGTAATGTGCTTACCAATATCGCGAATAAAATCAAGGAAGGTTATGCCTTTAAACCAATCGTAATTATTTACTAATATAGCTCCATTTTCGCCAGCATTAAAGTCTAAAAAATGGCTCAATTGTTTTTTCAAACAATTTTCGTTGTGTCGTAAAATATCTTCTGAAAGTAAATTGCGTTCATCGCTTTTACCCGAAGGATCTCCTACCATTCCAGTTGCTCCACCCACCAAAGCCACAGGTTGATGACCAGCACGTTGAAAATGAATCAATGTCATTATTTGAGTTAAATGACCTACATGCAAACTATCAGCAGTTGGGTCAAATCCTATATATCCGCGCGTTACTTGTTTACTCAATAATTCTTCTGTTCCGGGCATTACATCGTGTAACATGCCACGCCAGTTTAGTTCTTCAATAAAATTCATGTTTCTTAAAAAATTCGAGTGCAATAATAAGGGTTATTGTTGAATTGATGAATTGTTGAATTTTTATATTGTTGGATTGCTATGATTCGAAAAGCTCATTATAACGTTTTTGAATTTTGAGCAAATCGTCTGACGCCTTTCCAATGCCAAGTCCAACCAATCGTCTGACGATGTTATCATTCATAACTTCAACATTCATAATTCAATGTCGTTTACTTAAAGAAATTCGAAACTTTCAGTGTGCATATTCTGTGCTCTAATAACCTCGAATTTCATTCGGGGTTATTAATCTTCTATCCTTTAAGGATTGCTTGTTTATCCAAAACCCCAAAGTGGTTTAATTTAAATAGCCCCGAATATAATTTCGTGTTATGGTATTGAGTAATATTGCCAACTACGAAGTAATTGAATATAAAAACACCTTAAATAAACTTCATTGATTCATAATTTCTTATTTAACATTCGATATTATTTTACCATAAAAAAAATGCCTCCATATTACTGAAAGCATTTATAAGTTTTTCGAATTATAAAATTAAAATTTAGAACGCCAATCCAACATGCCACCTAATAGGTTTCTTACATTTGTAAAACCTGCATCTTCTAAAAACATTTTGGCATTATTGCTTCTTGCACCACTGCGGCAATGCACTATTATTTCTTGGTCTTTCAAGTTTTCTAACTCATTAATTCTGCTTGGCAATTCGCCTAAAGGAATTAAGGTTGCGCCAATATTAAACTCTTCATATTCGTGTGGTTCACGAACATCAAAAATATTTAATACTTCCCCTGCATCTAAGCGTTTTTTTAGTTCATCGGTTGTAATATCACTCATATTTTATTCTATAATTAGTTTTTTAGTGGTTTTAATTCCAGTTATTTCATCCATAACTTGTATTAAATAAATGCCTTTTTGTAATTCGGGTAAATAAACAGTATTTATTTTATTTTCAATAATAGTTTGTAAAATTTGTTTTCCCATTAAATCGTACAAAATAACATGGCATAAATTATTACAATTTGTTTCAATATTTAATTCTCTTTTAGCAGGATTTGGGTAAAGATTAAATGTAAATAAATCTTTTGTTTTTGGATTGATTATAGAAGTTGGGACATCAACAATTTGACCTAACAAAGGACGAATCATTAAAGCACCAGGAATTTCAGTTGGTAACCAAAATCCATCAGTTTTATAAAACATATTTGGGTTTAATATTTTTTGGTTTTTATCGTAATAATTTTCGTCTAAACCAATATTTAATACAAATTGCCCTACTTGTTGCCAACCTACATAAAACCTTTTAGGAACTACAATGGCACTATCAAAAAGTATGGTAGAAAAACCATTTATAGTGTTGGTATAAGTGGGAGATAAATTGTTTTTTCTGTAAATAACTCTATCTAATGTAGCATTTTGGCCAATTGGTGTTATGTAATCCCAAACCATTAAATCGAACTTGCGGGTGCTAACATTAAACTCCGATTGATTAAAAAATATTTGAACACCATAAATAGTATCTACTTTTTCTAAATCGAAAGCCAAAGCCAACGAAGCATTGGTTTTTAATTTAAACCCATATCCAGCTTCTGCGGTTCCATCATCGTAAGCAAAATAATTGCTAAAAGTTGTAGTAGTTACTATAGAATCATTGCTTGGAACATCATCGTTGTTAGCAAAGCCATTATTACTTACCTTTACAGTATTGGTAAATTTTTTAACTAAATTAGCAGTACTTGAATTTAAATTGGTGGCATTGGAACTTACCAATTGCGTTACTCCATTAAACGGCACACTACCTATAACTTTAGCATCTTTAAAAACTAAACTATTGTTTTCGTCTCTTAGTTCTCTCGTATAATCAACCGAAAAATTTCTTTTATCGTTATTAAATATTTTATAAAATACTGAGTCAGTAGTATATTCTTTTTTATTCAATTCAAAATGTTTCCAATGCATACTCCTGTATTTTCTAAGCATAGAAGTAGGAGTGGATGAAATGGCTATATCGTTTATAAAAGTATCGTTTTTGTTCCTTCCTGCATCAAATTCAATGTAATCAATATGCCACTGACTTACGTTTCCGCTTAAACTACCAATGTTTTTAAATCTAAATTGAAAATCATCGTGCAAATATTTTTTAGGTATTGCAATTAAAACCCTAGTAAAAGTGTCGTAAGGCAAAGTATCTAAAGCCGATTTTTGCCAAACAATATCAAACGAATCACGGTCGTTGGGTGTTGACCTAAACTCTAAGTACAATGAATCGGTGGGTTGAATTTGTCCTGTAGTTCCTTGTAAATGATATTGGTAATAAAAACTTAAATAAATTGAATCGGCCAAAGTATTTGTTGCTAAATTAAAGCCTCTACTTGTTAAAATATCGGCTACTGTTTTAATTGGTTGAGTACTGTAAGCATTTCCATTTTCATCTAATCCATCAAAAGTAGCAACATTTAAACTTGGCTGATTTATAGGAAAATTATTATTGATAAATACTTTTTTATCTTGCCATAAATTAAAGTTTGGATAAAATCCTAAAGTACTTGAAAAATCATCGAACAAAGGCATTTCAATTTTTTCGGTAATTTTTAATGCACCTACAGCAAAACTTAGGTTATTAGTATTTAAATATGTTCCTTTATTAATGAACCTAACCATAAAAAAAGAATGAAAAAACCTACCATTTATTAAGTTAATATTTATCTTTTTGTAAACAGTATCAAACTTATTGGTAGCCCAAATCCGTTGCCATCTTCCTTGGTTATCCAATCCTTCCAAGTATAACGAGTCGTTTATTTTGGTTTGTGCAAAACACCTAATCCAAAAACTTAATACATGCTGATTATTTGTATTTAATTTTGAAAAATCAATAGGATTTAAAATTAAAGTATCTGCATTTCCATACAATCCATTATTATTAAAATAACTTGAATCTTTTATTTCGGTTAACGAATTGAAAATAGCAGTATTTCCCCATTTGAAAAAATCAGAATCATTTGGGTTTATAGTTGTTGTAAATCCACTCCAATTATTTGTTAAAGGTAGTTGTGTTAATGGGTTAAGTTGTCTAAACGATTCATAAAAAGGCAAGCTATTTTTGTAAGAAACCACCAATTGGTGTACTTTAAAAACCTCTGTTTTTAAAGTATCGGTATTACAGTAACTGGAAAACCTAAATTGTAAAATATTACTTTTTAAATCATTTATAAAATCAATATTTAATAGTACATCCTTATTGTTTTCGGGGTTGTTACTCGATTTCCATAAAGTACTCCAAACGCCATTGTTCCCTTTTACTTGAAATATTAGTGAATCGTTTAAAATCCAATTAATTCCAGTTGAATAATTTATTAAAACAAAAGCATTTCCGCCAGCATTTAAAGTATTAAATTGTTGTGTGGTTAATACATCGGCTTGCGAAAAACCTGTATTGTATAAAATATCGTTATTATTTTTCGAGTCGAAAATGGCATTTAAGTTATTTACTTTTACGAACTGATCTACCCATTTTAAAACATCGGGTTTATTTGATTTTGTATTGGTAAAATATTCGTTAAAAGGAATAGATAAATTACCCGCTTTATTTAAACTAATTGGTTCATTAGCAACAATTGTTTTATTTAAATTATTCAATAAAACATTATTAATTAAAGGTACTTTCACCTCTTGCGCATTTAATTTTAAAATAAAAAAAACAATCGCAGTTAGTATATAAAATCTCATTTTGTATTAATATTAAAATAGGTATAAATTGAAAATACAACTGTTTAACGATGTTTTTGTGTTTTTATTTAGTTAGCCAAAAACAAGTCAACTACTTGACCACTTTTAATTTTTACACCTTCTTGATATGAAGGCGATTGTCGTTTAATAACAGCATTTAATGAATCAATTTTACCTTCGTAAACTATGCTTCCCACTTGTAATAAATTACTTTCCAAAACCCCACGTGCTTCGTTTAATGTTAAATTTGTTAAATCAGGAATATCCACATCAGTGCTACCCATTCCATCTCCTACAATTAAATCAATGCTAGCACCTTTGGGTATTTTAATATTGGGTTGAATACTTTGATTTTTATATAACTGATCCAAAACAGCACCAGCTGCTATATCGGGTTTGTAAATTACGGTTCCTAGTTTTAATCCCGAACTATTTAAAACTGTTTCAGCAAAACGCAATGAATTATTGATTAAATTAGGCATTAAAACACCAACCGATGAATTTGAATTAAGTGTAATATATATAAATCGGCCTTCTTTTACCTTGGTATTAGGCAATGGATTTTGTTCTACCACGCTTCCTTTAGGCATACTATCAATAAATGCAGTATCGGTTATTATGTATCTTAGTTTTTTTTGTTCTAGTATTTGTTGAACTTCTTCAAAGCCTAGTCCTTTTAAATTAGGTAATGTTAACGATTCGCCATGCCTTGTGTATGAACCCAACATTAAAGAACCTAACCAACTAATTAGGTATAATATTATTAAAATAATTAATGTGTTTAATGCTAAAGTTTTTATTAATCTCATTTAAAAATTGTACTATTATAACAACCTTTTTAAGTATGTTCTTTTTTTACAATACTAATAAAAAAAAGGAAATGATAGATTTAATTTTTTTTAACAATTTGTAGTAAACAAAATTGTTACTTTCCGTCAATAATCATTGGGTTATTGCCTTTACCTAAAACTATAATTTTAGCATTTGACGATTTTGCTAATTCTAAATTTGCTTTTATACTTTCATACTGCAATTGTTTATCGCTTAATCCAGTTGAAATGATGCGTTGGTAATCAGCTATACCTTGTGCTTCCACCCTTTTGCGTTCTGCTTCTTGCTTTTCCTTTTGCAACACAAATTGCATTTTTTGAGCATCTTGTTCTGCATTAATTTTCGATTCAATACTAGCCTTAACAGAAGTAGGTAAAGTTATATTGCGCACCAAAAGTTGCTCTAAAATTAATCCACGGCTTTTAAAATCTTTTTCTATGCTATTAAAAATACGCATTTGAAAAGTATCTCGCTTGCTGCTATACAGAGCCACTGCATCGTAATAAACTGCATTGTCGCGTATTTTGGTTCTTGTCAATGGTCTTACTATTTTATCGTTATAGTCAAGTCCTGTTTCTTTTAGCAAACGAGGAGCTTCAGAAGGAACTACACGGTACAAAACAGTTAAATCAATGGTAACCTCCAATCCATCTGCAGTTAATACCCTAATGGCATCATCTCCTGCTTTTTGGCCTTCATCATGAATTCCACTCATGGTGTAATTTTGGGTTTTTATATCAATAGTTTTTACTTCAACCAATGGATTTATAAAATTTAATCCACTCAATAAAATATCGTCTTCAATTTTACCAAACAACGATTTAACACCAATTTGACCTGCATCAATTTGTTTTAAACACGAATTTAAAAAACCCACTAAAATAAGAACGACCCCTACAATTTTAATGGGTTTACTAAATTTAGCATTGATGTTATTGGGGTTAAAAACAAATGTTGCTACTGCAATAAAAATAAGTCCTAGAAAAATGAGTACCATGCTTTTTGAATTATGAATTATGAATGTTGTCCTTCGACTTCGCTCAGGATTAAAATGAATTATGAAATGTTTTATTCTTGATTATAAAATTTTACTATTCAAGATTACGACTTTATACTGAATTTATATTAATAAATTTATGAAAGGCTAAACGAATGTTTGAATGAGGTAGATTTATTGATGAAACTTTGAGTACAACATAGAGTATACTTAAAAAAATATTTATTTTACTCGATTGTTGGAGTGGGCATAAATAAGTTTTTATAAACTTTGCTCGCTTATTTGCCTTAAATAATATTTTTTAAAAAATTAAGTGTTTGAGAAAATAGCAATATAGGCTAAACAAAAATATTACATATTAATTGGCCAAGTAAAGTAAAAGGTAGTACCTTCTCCAAGTTTGCTTGTTATCCATATTTTACCGCCTTCTTCTTCTACAAATTTTTTAACAATTGATAAGCCAATTCCTACGGATTCCTTGCTATCTCTTGAATTTAATGTTCTAAAAATTTCAAAAATGGTTTCATGAAATTCTTCAGCTATTCCTGGTCCATTATCTGTAATACTTATTTCAATTTCATGCTCTTTTTTAACAGCATTTATTGTAAGTTTTGGAAACTCGTAGTTATTAAATTTAATTGCATTATTTATTAAATTATAAAGTACTTGTTCTAATTTAATTTTTTTTGTAATAAATGATAATTCATCTACATTAATTGAAATTGAAACTTGAGGTATAATATTATTTAATGCAATTGATTCTTTAATCAATTCATTTAATTCAACTTGAACCTCTTCGTATTTAATTTTGTTTGCATTTGAATATTCTAAAACACCATCAATTAAAGCTTCCATTCTATTCACCCTACCTTTTAATAAGACTAAATGGTTTAAAATTTCTAACGGAATAACTCCTTCAAAATCTTCTTCTATCCAATTAGATAAGTTTCTAATGGCTCTTAATGGCGATTTTAAATCGTGAGAAACAATGTAGCTAAATCTATTTAACTCATCATTTTTCTTTTTTAACTCGGCAGTATATTGCAGTAATTGACTGGTTCTTTCATCAACAATATTTTCTAACTCAGCATTTAAATTAAGTAATTCTAAGTTTTTATTATAAAGTTCTAACGACTTTTCTTCAATAATTGCTTCTGCTTGTTTTCGTGCTTTTCTTTCACGCTCATTCATTCGTTTCAACAAAACATTATTTTGTTGCAAAACTTCTAAATCTTTTAGTAAATCAATATTGTTATCAATTAAATTCAAAACTTATTTCTTTTCTAAAATGAACTTTACTTTTGAACCATTTTCATTTATTAATTTTTTGTTTAATGAAGTATTTTCAAACTCATTAAAATGTTTTAAACAGCCTATTATTAAACCTTCAGCAAAATCATACAATTTCCTTTCAGATGAATAAATCATTTCTAATTTAGTGCTGGTGTGTGTAACCATTTCAAACTTGGGTAATTCAGCATCTGGGTAAAGCTTTAAAACTTCCACATGAATGTAATTTTCTATTTGCGATAAAAAATCGAAAGTGTTATTAACACTAGTAAAAAATTTAGCATAACCAATAGCAAACCTGCTAAACAAATACTCACCATAAACATTTAATAAAACCGAAACTTCTATACCCGAATTTTTACTTAAATTGGCAACTAACGAAAACATTTCAGTTGGCTGATAAGTTCCTACTGCGGTATAAACTCCTTGAGAAGGCAAATCAGATTCATTGATAATTTTATCTGCCATATCTAACCCAAAACGATCTTCGACCATTTCTAAAAACTCAGTAAAAACCATTCCTTTCATAAGTGTACTTTTTTAAAACAAATATAATAATTTTTTATTTTTTCTAATAAAAAGGAGAAAAATCTGTCCAAATTATTTATAATATTCCTTCAATTAAATCTTCAATTTTAATTCCTTCGGCTTCGGCCCTGTAATTTTTAATTATCCTGTGCCTTAAAACATCTTTTGCTATTGCCTTTACATTTTCAATATCGGGCGAATATTTTCCATGTATCAATGCATGTGCTTTGGCTCCAATTATTAAAAACTGTCCTGCTCTTGGGCCTGCCCCAAAATCAACATATTTTTTTATTTCGTCAGTAGCAAACTCGCTTTTTGGACGGGTTTTACTTACTAGTTTCACTGCATAATCTATCACATTATCGGCAACAGGCGCTTTTCTTACTAACTCTTGAAATGCCAATATTTCGGTTGAATGAATAATTTTACTTAACTCCACTTTTTTATTGCTTGTAGTTGCTTTTACAATCTCTACTTCATCTGCAAAACTTGGATAATCTAATAAAATATTGAACATAAAACGATCTAATTGTGCTTCGGGTAGTGAATAAGTTCCTTCTTGTTCAATAGGATTTTGGGTAGCTAATACAAAAAATGGATTCGGTAAAATATGTAGTTGGCCATTAATAGTAACTGCTTTTTCCTGCATGGCTTCTAACAAGGCAGCTTGTGTTTTTGGTGGCGTTCTGTTTATTTCATCGGCCAAAATTATATTAGAAAAAATTGGACCTCTTAAAAATTGAAACTCTCTTTTTTCGTTCAATATTTCAGTACCAGTTATATCACTCGGCATCAAATCGGGTGTAAACTGAATTCGGTTAAAATTTAAATCTAAAACTTCACTTAGTGTTTTTACAAGCAAAGTTTTTGCCAAACCCGGCAACCCAATCATTAAAGTATGTCCGTTACTAAATATGGAAATTAGTAGCGCTTCTACCACATGGTTTTGCCCAACTATTACTTTACTAATTTCTTTTTTTAATTCATTAAATTTTTGGTGTAAAGCTTCAGCCGCTTCTACATCATTGTTATATAACATATTTTAAATATTAAATTTTTTTATTGATTTTGACTTTGCCAATCATTTAACGATGGACAAGATTTGTACTCATCTGCAACTTGAACATAAAATTGCTTTCTGTTTTTTTCAATCCAGCGAGCCAATGTTTTTTGTTTTTTGTCTTCCTCGGCAGCTATTTGCATTTTTTGGTAATCATCTCTCAAATTAGCTATATGCGGCTTGCTTTCCGATTTTAAATAAAATACTCTCCATACTTTTATAGGTTCACCGTTGGCGCTATGAATAGTTGTTAACTGCATTTCGCTTATTTCGCCTGGTTTTAAACCTTGTACAATTAAAAATACATCTTTTGGTAATTCATCAATTGGAATTTTAGAATTTCCGTTATTGTTATCAGCTAAAAAGCCCCCTCTAGCTCCAGTTCTTTTATCAGTACTGAATTTTTTAGCAGCATTTTGAAATGTTAAAGTATCTATTTTTATTAAATTAATTATTGAATCTAAAAATAATTTAGATGCTTCAATATCGGCTTTATAGATTTGAGGCCTAATAAGCACATGCCTTGCATTTACTTCATCCCCTCTCCTTTTTATAGGTTGTATAATGTGGTAACCAAATTTAGTTTCTATTACTTTCGATATACTGTCCTGTGGAGTTTTAAATGCTGCTGCTTCAAACTCAGGAACCATCATACCTCTTCCAAAAAAACCTAATTCACCTCCTTGAACAGCGCTTCCTTTATCATCGCTATATATTTTGGCAATGGTTCTAAAATTATCACCATTTATTAAGCGGGTTCTTAACTCATTAATTTTTTGTAAAGCAATGTCTTTAGCCTCTTTTGAAACCTTTGGTTCAATTATAATTTGTGCTATTTCTACCTCCGCACTAAAATAGGGTAAGCTATCTTTGTTTAATGAATTAAAATAAGTTTTTATATCAGTTGGAGAAATTTTTATATCCTTTAAAACTTTCTGTTGCATTTCCTGCATTAACAAACTGCTTCTTATTTTCTCGCGGTAATTTTGTTTTATTTCAGAAATGTTTTTACCATAAAATTCTTCTAACCCTTTTTCACCATTAAATTGCCTTGCAAAATATTGAATTCTTTGCTCCAATTCTCCTTCTATTCTTTCCTCGCTCAATGGCAAACTATCAACCTCGGCTTTGGTAGAAAATAATTTTTCGGTTAATTTTTGTTTTAAAATATCACATCTAATCGAATCATTTCTTTTTTCGGGATATTCTTTTAAAAATTGCTGGTATTCAAATTCAATTTCAGAATGTAAAATAATTTTATCAGCAAAAACACCAACTATTCCATCAATTGTCTCTCCTGAGCCTGGTTGCGCAAAACATATTTTAACTATAAATAATAAAGTTAATAATGAATATATTTTAAAATTATTTAACACTTATTTTATTTGATCAATTTTTATTTTTACAAAAGAGTATATAAAGAACTAGTATTTAAGCTTACTAGTATAAACTTTTAACAGTTTCTTCATTTACATTTATTACATATTTAGCTCTTAATTCCTTAATCCAATCTTTTTCTAACTGGTTTTGAAATTCGCTTGTAACAATTCCTTTTGCTTCTTTTAACATTTTAGTTTCATTTGTTACTACACCATTTACAAAATAAAATTTAAAGTTGCCATCAATATTAGCTATATCAACAATGCCTTTTTTATCCCAAAGCTTATCAGCTGTAGCATCTGAGCGTTCGTTCTTAATTTCTTTGCTACTAATTGAACCTGCAACTTTCTTATTTAATTTTGCAAATATTTCAGTTTCTGTTTTGCCTTTATTAAACATTTTAACCGCTTCGATTTTAGTTTTTTCGTTTAAACAAGTGTACACAGAATAGCTAACTCTGTCTTTCCATTTGTAATTATTTTTATTGGCTTCATAAAATTTGTCTAAACCCAAAGTGTCATTTACTGCTTTGCTCCAAACTTTTTTATCGGTTAAATCAAATAATAAAATACCATCGTTGTATTCCTGCATTACATTTTTAAAATCTTCGTATTTGCTTTCCAAAATTGACTCTTCGTAAGATAAACATTTATCATCAGCCCAATTTCTAAATTGTTTTAAAACTACCATTTGAGTTGAAACTTTTTCTAAAGGCTGTTGGTTATCTTTTAAATATGCAGCAAAATCTTTTACGTTAAAACTTTTAGTTCCAACAGTAAATAAATTGTTTGTACTTATTTTTTCTTCATCGTAAGTCCAAGTTCCATTTATAAAAGTTGAATCAATTGTGTTAACAAAAGCGCGTAAGTTTATGTTGTTTTCGTTATACCCATTTTCTTTTTTCACTCTGGCAATTACAGCCGCTTTCGAACTTTCCGAACGGCTATCTTTATTTGTTTTTTGTTTAATAACGTCTTGCACATCTTTAAATTCGCCCAACGGACGCTTATCAATTAATTTAATGATATGAAAACCAAAGTTTGTTTTAAATGGCTTTGAAACCTCATCTTTTCCTAAAGTAAAAGCAGTTTCTTTAAACTCTTCAGGGTATCCGCTTAAGCTAGCTACCCAATTCATTTCACCTTTATTTTTATTACTTGCTTCATCTTGGCTATATTGTTCAGCTACTTCTCCAAACGATTTTCCACCCTTTATTAGATTATAAATTGAATCAATTTTATTTTGTGCATCTAATATTTGTTCAGGAGCAGCTTCATATTGATATCTAATCATAATGTGTCCTAACTTTACTTCGCCTCTTGCAGTTCTTTTGTCGTTTATTTTTACAATATGAAAACCAAATTGTGTTCTAAATGGCATTGATATTTCGCCTTTATTGGTTTTGTACGATTGATTTTCGAAAGGATAAACCATTTGAAAAACAGTATACCAACCTAATTTACCACCTTGTTTTTTGGCTGATGGATCTTCGGAAAACTTACTTGCAAGCGTGTCAAAATTTTCACCTTTTAATGCTCTTTTTCTTAAATCAATCAACTTATTATAAGCTGCTAAAGTATCAGCAGGACTCGCATTTTCGTTACAAAAAAGTAAAATATGACTGCCATTAATCTCAGTTTTCATTCTCTCGTATGATTCCTGCATTAACGATTCACTCACTTTTTTATCAGTTAAATATGGGTTTGCCAATTGCTTTCTGTATCCAGCTAATTCAGTTTTAAAGTTTGGATTCGTATCTAACTGCAACACTTTTGCTTCTTTTACTTTTAATTTAAAATTTATATACAAGTCCAAATACTCCCTAACATCTTTTTCTGTTAACTTTTCCTTTGTTGTTTTATTTTTATAAAGCAATCTTTCAAATTCGTTTTGTAATACTGTTTCGCTTCCAAATGTAAATACAACTGGATTTGGCTTTACAACTACTGTTTCCTTGACTGCTAATTTAGGAGCTGTTTTTTTGCTTTTTTGAGCAAATGAATTGTAATTAATTGATAATACTAAAATTGATAAAGTTAATAATGCAATTTTCTTCATGTTTTGTTTTTACTGTTAATTTTTAAGGATTGCAAAAATATAAATTTTAAAGAGCCTTACAAGTTTTAAAAAGTATTTGACAAACTCTATTAATCTATTTCCTAGCCTTTTACAAAAATTACAGTTTTAAGACGAATTTTAATTTTATTTGCAGCCCGTGGAAATAGCAATAACATTACTTCTTTTTTGTTTTTTAATACTGCAATTCATACTTTATTTATCTATTTTAAATGTAGAAAATGAAAAGAAAGTGAATTTATCAGAAAGTAATTTACCTCAAATTTCAATTTTAATAGCAGCAAGAAATGAATCGGAAAATATTATATCATGTTTAAAAGCAATTGAATTAATTGATTATCCTAAAAATAAATTGGAAATATTAATTGGAAACGACCAATCGACAGATAATACCAATGAACTAATTGAAGAGTTTATATCCAATAAAGATTATTACAAGCAAATTCAAATTAAAGAAAATAAAGGCAATGCAAAAGCTAAAGCCAATGTTTTAGGACATTTGTTTGATAAATGTAATGGTGAAATTGTTTTTATTACCGATGCTGACATAACAGTAAAACCCAGTTGGATAAAAAGTATTCTTCCTTATTTTAACAATAAAAAAGTAGGTATTGTATCAGGAACAACCATAGTAAATGGAAAAAACTTGTTTGGAAAAATGCAAAGTATTGATTGGCTTTACTTTTCGGGCTTATTGTTTGCATTTAATAATATTGGATTAAAAAGTACTGCAGTTGGCAATAATATGGCTGTTTCAAAAAATGCTTATAATGATACAGCTGGTTACTTTAATTTTGAATTCAGTGTAACCGAAGATTTGACTTTATTTAAAGCCATAACTAACAAAGGCTATTCAGCTATAAGTTTGATGAGCCCCAAAAATTTAAATTTTTCAAAAGCCCAAACCAATTTTAAATCTTTTCTTCATCAACGTAAAAGATGGCTTATTGGGGCTAAGGGTCTGAATTTTAAATGGAAAACTATTTTATTTTTGTTTTCTTTATTTTATCCGCTATTAATATTTTTAAGTTTTTATAGTTTGAAAAATGTTGTTATAATATGGTTATGTAAAGTAGTTTTACAAAGTGTTTTGGTTATAGTTATTTCAAAAAAATTAAAAAATAAAATTAACTTTTTTTACTTATTTTGTTTCGAATTTTATTCCATAGTTAGCACACTTTTAATTTCAATATTTTATTTAATTCCAATAAAAATGGAATGGAAAAACAGAAAATTTTAAATGATTTCAATAAAAAAATTTACTTTTAACGTATTTCAAGAAAATACATATGTTTTATTCGATGAAACTAAAGAAGCAATTATAATAGATCCCGGTTGCCAAGATAGTAACGAACAAAACGATTTACTGCATTTTATACAAAACAATAATTTAAAAGTAAAACAGTTAATTAATACCCATTGCCATATAGACCATGTGTTGGGAAACGATTTTGTTGTGAATACATTCAAAATTCCTTTAACACTTCACAAAGAAGAATTGTTTACCTATAACGATACTAAAAGATGGACTGTTATGTTTAATTTACCTGATTTAATAGTTCCTGAAAATTTAATTTTTATTGATGAAAATTCCGTGATTGAATTTGGTAACTCAAAACTAAGTTGTTTGCTAACTCCAGGCCATTCCATTGCCAGTTTAAGTTTTTACAATATTGAACAAAACTTTGTAGTGAGTGGCGATGTAATTTTTAACTTAGGTATTGGTAGAACCGATTTACCTGGAGGGAATTTTACCATTTTGTTAAATAGCATAAGAGATAAAATACTTAAATTGCCAGAAAATACAACAATTTATAGTGGACATGGCGAAGAAACTTCTGTTGGTTTTGAAAAATATAATAATCCCTATTTAACATGATTCAGTACATAATAGTTGGAGTTATTTTTATAGCTTCCATATTTTTTATAATTAAGAAATTTATTTTTAAACCTAAAAAAAATTGCGGTGGAGCAGACTGTGGTTGCAAATAGATTGAAAGGTTGAAAGGTTTTGAAGATTGAAAATTATTAAATTAAGCTAGAATCCAGATGCTAGAAGCCAGAAGCTAGATGCTAATTGCTTGAAGCCAATAAAAAAACAATGAAATTAAATACAAATAAATATGAAACTGCGTTAACTGTAAGGCCAGATGATATTGACATGAATAATCACGTGCATAGCAGTAAATACATGGATTATGTACTTTTTGCAAGGTACGACCAAATGCACAGGTGTTACAACATGAGTATGGATGAGTTTATTAAAAATGGACTAACTTGGGTTATAAAAAGTACATTTATTGAATTTAAACGTTCATTGATGCTTGGCGAAACTTGTAATATTTTTACTTGGCTCGAAAGTATGGATGGCAACAGTTGTAAAGTTTGTTTCGAAATAAAAAATGGCAAAGGAAAAGAAAGTTGCACTGGTTTTTTTATTTATACCATGATAAATATAGAAACAGGCAGAGCACATACAGTTCCAAATTGGATAATTGAAAGGTATTCTATTTAAAATTTTTTACAAATGAAGTATATATTATTTTTAGTTTTAGTTTTTGTTTTAGCATCAAGCTGTAGGAAAGATGTTGAATTTACAAACTCTCCAGTAAGTTTAACTTTTAGTACCGATACCATAAACTTTGATACCATTTTTTCGCTAAAAGACAGCGGTAAAATTGGTTTACCAAAATCAATTACGCTTCGATTAATTGTAAACAATCCAAATGAAAGTGCAATAAAAACGAGCATTCAAATGGAAGGAAACCAATATGGATTATTTAAATTAAATGCCGATGGGATTAGTGGAGATGGGAATTTGCAAAAAATAGAAAATATAGAAATAAACGGAAAAGACAGTATTTATATTTTTGTTCAAACATATATTAATCCTGATTTAACTGAAAAGTTTTTAGTAGCTGACCATATTTTATTTAACACTAATGGAAATAAACAAAGTGTGGTAGCATTAACTTACTCAATAAATGCAAATTATTTTGTAAGTGAAACCATTAAGAGTAATACAACTTGGAGTGATGTTGACAAACCATATGTTATTTACGATGATTTTTTAGTGGATGAAGGAGTAACTTTAACAATTAATCCGGGTGTGCACGTTTATAGTCATATCAATTCAACAATTTATGTTCAGGGAACTATAAATATTGACGGAACATACGACAACCCTGTAATTTTTGAAGGAAGCAGGTTAGATGACGACTATAAAGATGTACCAAACCAATGGAACGGCATACATTTATTACAAAAAAGTGTTAACAATAAAATAAAAGGAGCAATTATTAAAAATGGTTTTGTTGGAATTAGGGTTGATTCGTTATCAATGAATTTGAATCCTAAATTAGAGTTATCGCAAACTATAATTCAGGATATGGGAGCAGTTGGTTTATTATCTTACTCAGCTCATGTAAAAGCCACCAATAACCTAATTAGCAATTGTGGTCAGTATTGTTTTTTGGGCGATTTAGGTGGCAAATACGAATTCACCTTTAATACTTTTGCAGCCACAGGAGGAACGCAAGCTCGAAAAAATGCCACCTTTACTTTAACAAATACGCCTTTTAAAGATAAAAATGGAATTAACACAGTTTTTCCTTTAAGTTATACTTTAATAAATAATATTATTTGGGGAAGTAACGATGATGAAATAAATTTTGTAAGAGATGAACAAGGCGTGACCAATACTGCAATCGTTAAAAACAACAATATAAAAAGTGAATTATTTAGAGATGAATTATTGGCAAATTCTGCAAACATAAATTCAAATCAAATTACTTTAGATCCTAATTTTGTAGATGCCAATAAAAAGAATTATAAAATAAAAGGAGGATCGGTTTGTTCTGGCCAAGGCAATAAATCAACAGGAATTAATTTCGATATTACTAATAAATTCAGGTCAAATCCTTCCATTGGAGCTTATGAACCTGACTAATTTTCAATAAATTTAATAAATAAAAAAGAGGTTTAAATTTGTTTAAACCTCTTTTTTTATAGCCTTTTATAACGTACCTCTTTCAGCTTGTTCTGCTTCTATCGACTCAAACAAAGCTTGGAAATTTCCTTTGCCAAAACTTTTTGCACCTTTACGCTGAATTATTTCAAAAAACAAAGTTGGTCTGTCTTCTACAGGCTTGGTAAATATTTGTAATAAATAACCTTCTTCATCTCTATCAACCATAATTCCCCATTTTTTTAGTTCGTTTAAATCTTCTGATATTACTCCTACTCTTTCAGCCACAGTATCGTAATAAGTTCCCGGAACATATAAAAACTCCACCCCTCTTTTACGCATTTCAGAAATAGTAAAAACAATATCATCTGTTGCAACAGCAATGTGTTGGCATCCTGGGCCTTTATAAAAATCTAAATATTCTTCTACCTGACTTTTCTTTTTTCCATTGGCTGGTTCGTTAATAGGGAATTTAATATAGCCATTTCCACTACTCATCACCTTGCTCATTAAAGCAGTATATTCAGTCGAAATATCTTTATCATCAAACGTTACCAAATTTGCAAAACCCATGGCTTCTGCGTAAAATTCCGACCATTTATTCATTTGCCCTAACTCTACATTTCCAACCATGTGGTCAATGTATTTTAAACCACAAGTTCCTGGTTCGTAACCAGTATTTAAACTTTCAAAACCCGGTAAAAAAACACCATTGTATTCTTTTCTTTCAATAAAAACATGAACTGTATCGCCATAAGTATGTATACCGCTCATTTTTAATTTACCATTTTTATCTTCAATAGCTTGTGGTTGTAAATATGGTTTGGCTCCTCTTATAGTGGTTTGTTCAAAGGCATCATAAGCATCATCAACCCAAAGTGCAATTACTTTTACACCATCGCCATGCAGTCTTAAATGCTTTGCAATTTCACTTTCTGGATCAAATGGAGTGGTTAAAACTAACCTTATTTTACCTTGTTGTAATACATACGAAGTTCTATCTCTCAAACCAGTTTCTAAGCCAGCATAGGCCAAATCTTTAAAGCCAAAAGCCGTTTTATAATAATATGCTGCTTGCTTCGCATTTCCTACATAAAGCTCTACATAATCAGTTCCATTTATTGGTAAAAAATCTTTGGCCTCTTCAAATATTTTTTTTGCTGAGTAGTTGTAATTTTCAACTTTAGTTAAATCATTCATACTATCTATATTTTAAATCTCTTTTTTAATGGAATTGTCAACCCAACTGTGGTAATAATAATCAAACTCTAATTCCATTGCTTCTTTAGTAATTTTTACAGGATTAAATGGATCAATCATTACAGCTAATTCGTTGGTTGATGTTTTGCCAATACTTCTTTCAATTGCACCAGGATGAGGACCATGAGGCAACCCTCCAGGATGCAAAGTAATTTGCCCTTTTTCAATATTATTTCTACTCATAAAATCTCCATCTACATAATACAAAAGTTCATCACTATCCACATTACTATGGTGGTAAGGTGCTGGAATGGCATTTGGATGGTAATCATACAATCTTGGAACAAATGAACATATAACAAAATTTTTGCCCATAAATGTTTGATGAATTGGAGGTGGCATGTGAATTCGACCAGTAATAGGCTCAAAATTAAAAATTGAAAACGCATAAGGATAACAACATCCATCCCAACCAACTAAATCAAACGGATGACTTTCATAAATGTAAGGATAAATCAATCCTCTTTTTTTAATTTTAATTAAAAATTCACCCTCTTCATTGTGGGTTTCCATATTGATTGGAGTTCTAAAATCGCGTTCACAAAAAGGTGAATGTTCTAAAAACTGACCATATTTATTTCTGTTTCTTTCAGGCGTTTCAATGGGTCCGTGCGATTCAACAATGAGTATTCTATTGTCGTTTGTTTCAAAATTTATTTGGTAAACGGTACCTCTAGGAATAATAATATAATCGCCATACGAAAATGAAATATTCCCATACATCGTTTTTATTTCACCGTTGCCTTTGTGAATAAAAAGCATTTCATCGGCATCGGCATTTTTAAAAAAATATTTATTTGTCCCTTCTATTGGCGCAGCTACTCCAATGGTCATGTCGTCATTCACAAATAAGGTTTTTCTACTTTCTAAATAATCATTAGCTGGCTTAGCATTAAAACTTTGATAGCTTCTATTTTGCAAATTATCTTCAATAGCAATTTCATGTTTTACGTAATAAGGAATTCCTTTTTCTTTTACACGTGTTGGAGGATTTATATGGTAAACCAATGACGACATTCCAGAAAAACCTTCTGTTCCAAACAATTCTTCGTGGTATAAATTTCCATTGGGTTGACGAAAAACTGTATGGCGTTTTTCAGGTATTGTACCTACCTGTTTATATATTGGCATAGCTTTGAAATTGTATTTTCAAAACTATTTTTATTGCTAAATTATAACCACGACAACCATCAATCAAATGAATGATTTTACAAATTAATTATATTGACTTCAATCAATATTATACCAATACTTAGCTCAAAATAGTCCAAAGTATATTTTGAGTTTAGTATTGTAAATGCCGAGAGAGTTTTTGTTTTGTACAAAAAATGCAAAGCAATTATTTTATTTATACAGAATCTGTTTTGGCATTATTTGTTTTAGATGCTAAAATTAAAATGCCATTTCCATTGGTTTTATTTGTATTAAAATCAATAATCATTAATAAAAGGATTATTGGAAACAAAAAAAGTAAAGCTAAAAATGAAACAATTTTTATTGAAAAATTTGCTGAAATAATTAAAGTTGTACAACTGTTAAGTAGCTCGTGGCTTAGTTTACCTGCCCAGCCATAAGTGTATGTCTTCGAAATTATGTTAAAACCAACAGTATTTAATTTTAATAAAATCTCGTTTTCGGTATATACCCTTTTTCGGTTATTTATACTTTCGTACTGATTGTATTTATTAAAGATATAAGGATAAAATTGGGTTATAAAATTCCCGTTTATTGGAACATATAATAAAAATCTTCCTCCGTTATTTAAACTTTTATAAATATTTAAAAGTGCTATTTCATCGTTTTTTAAATATTGAAATACACCAACTGACAATGCTAAATCAGCTTTAATTAAATTTTGCTCTTTTTCTAAATCAACACAAATAGATGTTAGATTTTTAAATTTAAAAGCATCACAAAACTCTTTATTATAAATATTATTATCGAGTGCAATAAAAGATGAATTTTTATAATGGCTACAAAATGGAACTATGTATTGCGCTTCACCACAACCAAAATCAATAGCAGTAAAGCTTTCCTTTGAATTTTTTAATACATTATTCCAACTTTTAATAACATACCATTTTCTAAGTTGAACTAAATAATTAAAAAAATAAATTAAGTAAATTAAACTCGGGAATCGAATTAAAATTTTGGGATATTTATAGTTTAATAAATAAGTTAATTCTTTTTTCAATTATACTTTTATTAAAAAATTACCTATTAAACTTTAATCGCTTGCCTTTTTCACTTTCATTAAAAATACCGTTGTGATAAGTTAAATGACCGCTAACAATAGTGATATCAATGCTCGATTTAAAGGTATAGCCTTCAAATGGACTCCAATTACATTTATATAAAATATTGTCTTTAGTTACCGTTTCAGGTTTATTCATATCTACCAAAACTAAATCAGCCCAAAAACCTTCCCTAATAAAACCACGTCTGTCAATATCGAACAAAATAGCTGGGTTGTGACACATTTTTTGAACCACATTTTCTAAAGTAATTTTTCCTTGTAAACTACATTCAATCATGGCTTGCAAACTATGCTGAATTAATGGTCCTCCACTTGGTGCATTAACGTATGATTGTTCTTTTTCAGCAATAGTATGAGGTGCATGGTCGGTAGCAATAACATCAATTCTATTGTCATTTACAGCTTTCCAAATAGCATCTCTGTCTTCAGCAGTTTTTACCGCAGGATTCCATTTTATATAATTTCCTTTGGTTTCGTAATCGGCATCACTGAACCATAAATGATGAATGCATGCTTCGGAAGTAATTCGTTTTTCGCTTAAAGGAATATTATTTTCAAATAAATCTAATTCCTCTTTGGTACTAATGTGCAAAACATGTAAACGTGTATTGTATTTTTTGGCCAATTGCACCGCATAACTTGATGATAAATAACACGCTTCTCTACTTCTAATTAAAGGATGATGTTTTGCTGTTAAATTATCGCCAAATTCGGCTTTAAATTTTGCTGCATTTTCTTTAACCAAAGGGTCGTACTCGCAATGAGTTGTTATAATAGTTTTAACTTGGCTAAAAATATTTTCAAGCGCAATGGGGTCGTCCACCAACATATCGCCAGTGCTACTTCCCATAAATATTTTTATACCACAAACATTGGTTTCATCTACTTTTAGCAATTCAGCTAAATTGGTATTGGTAGTACCCATATAAAACGAGTAATTAGCCAATGAAACCTCGGCAGCACGCGTATATTTTTGTTCTAATAATTCGTAATTAGTGGCACTTGGAACCGTATTTGGCATTTCCATGTATGTAGTGCATCCACCAGCTACTGCTGCTTTTGCTTCAGTATATAATTCGCCTTTGTGAGTTAAACCCGGTTCTCTAAAATGTACTTGATCGTCAATTACACCAGGCATTAAATATTTACCCATTGCGTCTATCACCACATCGGCAGGCATGGCAATGGCATTGGTATCAATTTTTTCAATGAAGCCATTTTTTATCAATACGTCAGCGCCAAAAATTTTGCCTTCGTTTACTAATGTTGCATTGCGTATAAGAATTGTTTGCATTTTTTTAAAGTTATCATGTTTATGTCGCTACAATAAAACAACTTAATGGGTGAAAAAAATATTGAATATTCATTTCGTTACTGAAAATAGTTTTTCCCAAATTCCTTCATTTTTCAAGTTTGAGGTTAAATTACTTAAGGTTTCATATTTATCAATTGCACCATAAGACTGCTCTTCATCACCTATAATAAAGCAAATAGTTTTCTTGCAATCAAAACGTTTTAAAGTTTTCTCTCCAAATATCGACTTTGAAGTTGTAATTAAAAAAGGTGTTGTTTGATTTACTTCATCATCATTATCAAAGTTAGTTTTTTTACTTACTTCAAATGTGTCATATTTCAATATTACTTTATCTTTATGAATTATGTATTTTCCCTTGTAATATGAATCATCATCCATACAATAAGATATATGCACAAAGTTACTATCGTTTATAAATAATATGTTATCTGAACAACAATCGCATCCAGCATCAATTTCACATTTAATACTGTCAAACCTTGGTCCGAAAAAATAAACTTTTCCTGTAAGTTTAAACTTTGAAAAAATTAAAGAGTCTTTAGATTTGTTTTCATTATTTGTATTTGAGCATGAAAAACTTAAAACAACCATTAAAAACAAAATTATAATAGTTGTTGTTATTTTAGCGCAGCGACACCAACAAAAATTCGATGTAAGATTAATCTTAAAACAATTCATCATAATTTACTAAAAAGTCAAAATAAATTAATTTCAAACAAACTATTTTGCCGCGGATATTCTATTTTTGTTCAAATATTCTTTAAATTGTTCAAAGGTCATTTTTTCAGTTTCCTTGGCAATTTTTTCTTTAATTTCCCTAAATACTTTAACAGTATCAAAAGTTTTTTCTTTTTTAATTATCGTTTTCATTATATACAATTTCTTTTGGTGAACGTATGTCAAGTTGAATATATCCGTTTTTCAAATTTACTGCATTATATCCTCTTATTCTAAAAACATTTACAATATGTTTAAAGTTCCAACTTACTAAATAATCTACTTTATTTAATGTAGCTGTAGCTATATGGCGGCAGTCGTCAGCACTTGTTTTTCCAACTACTTTTTCTTCTAAATATTTTTCAGCTAATAAAAATGCTTCCTCGTTTACTTTAACAAATTCTGTATTTTCTTTTGGAAAATTAATAAAATAATCCCTAACATGTTGAGGAGCATTTTTTAATTAGGCCTCGGAAAGGTCTGAAAAAACACAAATAATTTGACCAAGTTTTACTTTTTCAAACAATAAAGCTGAAATTTCTTCAAACTCTTCGTCAAAAACACCTCCAAAAACGGATGTATCGAAATATAACCTCGGTATCATTTTAAACTTTTATTATAAACTTAATCAATAGTTGCTATCACTTTCAACTCAATAGCAATGGGTGTTGGTAAACAAATAATTTGTATTGTAGTTCTACATGGTTGACTATCTTTAAAATATTCAGCCCACAGTTGATTGTAAGTTTTAAAATCATCTTTCATGTTGGTTAAAAATACTGTAACATCTATCATTTTATCCCAACTGCTTCCGGCATCTTCCAAAATATATTTTATATTCTGAAAAACTGAATGACATTGCGTTGCAATATCGTAACTAACAATATTTCCATTTTCATCTAACTCAACTCCCGGGATTTTTTTAGTTCCTTTTTCTCTAGGGCCAACTCCTGAAAGAAATAATAAATTTCCTACACGTTTTGCATGTGGGTACAAACCAACTGGTTCTGGTGCTTTTGATGAATGTATGGTTTCCATAATAGTTAAATTGATGAATTGTTTTTTAAATAGTTCTTGTTACCTATTGTCGATTGTTATTAATTTACTTCGCACTTTTGTCATTCCGCATTCCGAAATTTTTATTACTTCTTCCACTCTAAACTCTCTATTAACCTAAGCATATCTATTTTTAAAAATGCTAAAACTGGTGCTATTGAATCTTGGTTGGTAGTTGAATTAAAATACAATGAACCTCTTAAAAAATGCTTTGTACTATCCGTTATAAAAAATTGAGCATTGGTAGCTGTACTTCCATCTAACTCATAAAATATTCCATTTTTACCTGGTTTCGAAATATAATTTTCAATAATTTCATCAGCTTTCATGGTGTGTTTATAAACCATCATACGGCTATCGTTTAGCAATTTAAATAATGAATCTCGGTTATAAATAGTTTTATAACTTAAATGTAAGGTTGCGTTAAAGTTTTTATATTGAACATTATACCAACAAGGTTCTGCGTTTGGATATTTATCTATTTCAACAGTGGCATATTCTGGAACATCCATGGTGTAATTACACGGATTAATTGACTTATAATAATTCTTTTTGGGTAAATCTATTCGTTGATAGCCTTTTGGTTTTGGAATCATGACTTCATTAGCACATGAAAAAAAAACTACAATAAAAATGATACCCAATTTTAACTTCATTACTATCTTTCAATTATTACTTTTAATCTCTTAATTCTTCTTTTGTCAACCGCTTCTATTTTAAAAGTAATTGGATGAAATTTAATCTCTTGATTTTGCTTAGGCATATTTCCATTTAATTCTAAAATTAAGCCAGCTAAAGTATCCGCTTCGTTTCTAACTTCATCAAAAAAATCAGGATTTAACTCCATGTATTTACAAGCATCGTTTATTAGCATTTTAGCTTCAAACACAAAAGTGTTGTCATCAAGTTTGCTGTAATAAATTTCATCTTCATCAAATTCATCATTTATTTCTCCAAATACTTCTTCTAAAATGTCTTCCATTGTAACCAAACCACTGGTTCCACCAAATTCATCAACAACTATTGCAATGTGGGTTCTTTTATTCTGAAAATCTTTTAATAGGTCATCTATTTTTTTCGATTCTGGAACATAAAAAGCGGGTCTAATTAATGTTTGCCATTTAAAATCAATTCCTTTGTTTATATGTGGCAACACATCTTTAATAGACAAAACACCTTTGATTTCATCTAAACTTTCCTCATAAACTGGAATTCTTGAATAACCCAACTCATCAATTAATTGCAATAATTCTTCAAAATTCGATTCAATATCAATAGCAGATATATCGGGCCTTTGACACATTATTTCTGTAACATTTGTATTCACAAAATTTACAATTCCTTTTAATATCGATTTTTCTTGTTTTGGGGCATCAGTTTCCGAAGTAATATCTATGGCATGGCTTAACTCATCAACACTTAAAATGTGACCTCTTTTTGTAACTCTTTTATCAATAATTGATGTTGAATTTTCTAAAAGAAAAACCAAAGGTTTAAACAATTTATACATGTAAAACATAAAAACTGCAACATATTCCGAAACCTTTGCGTTGTTTTGAACTGCATATATTTTTGGAATTACCTCTCCAAATAAAACGAGCATAAATGTTACAAAAATTACTTCAGTTAAAAAACCGAATAATGGATTATTTTCAAAATCAAAAATGGTGGTAAGGAATACAGTTGAAACCATTACCATTGCTACATTTATAAAAGTATTACCTATTAAAATAGTAGCTAATAATTTTTTAGGATGGCTTATTAAATAACTAATTGCATTTGACGATGCATTTTCTTTTTCTGTTAAATCTTCTATTTGCGATTTGTTCAAAGAAAATAAAGCGTTTTCAGAACCTGAAAACAAAGCTGATAATATTATTAATAACATTATTGCAACTAAACTTCCTAATATAGTTGGTAAGTCAGACGAATGAATGTCATTGTTTAAATATGATAGTAATAAAATTTTAAAATTAAGCGGGGGTTCCATTAATTTTCGTGTTTTAATTTATTTGCAATTATAAATAAAATAAATTCCAAAAACACTTAACTATTTGAATGTTCAAACTATTTTTCCTAACAAGTGTTAGTTTATTAAATTTATAATATTAAAATAATATAAATATTTATTTATTTTTGTTTCCTTTTTATAAAATCAAATCTTCAATGAATTCATCTATAGATAAAGAATTAGAATCAGTAGTAATACGTTTTGCTGGCGACAGTGGTGATGGAATGCAATTAACTGGTACTCAATTTACAAATGCTGCCGCTTTATTTGGCAACGATTTAGCAACTTTCCCCGATTTTCCTGCCGAAATTAGAGCACCAATAGGAACATTAGCTGGTGTTTCTGGATTTCAAATACATTTTGGTTCCACTAAAATTAATACTCCTGGCGACATGAGCGATGTTTTAGTTGTAATGAACGTAGCTGCTTTAAAAGCAAATCTAAAAGGATTAGTTAAAGGTGGAGTTATAATCGCAAATTCCGATGGTTTTGATTCGAAAAACATGCGTTTGGCAAATGTGCCTGAAGATAAAAACCCTTTAACCGATGGCTCGCTTGCCGATTACGATTTAAAAATAATTGATGTAACTAAAATTACAAGAACCGCGCTGGCTGACAGTGGTTTAGGAACAAAAGAAATTGACCGATGCAAAAATATGTTTGTATTAGGTTTAATTTATTGGATGTACCACAGAAGCATGGATAGTTCTATTGAGTTTATTACCTCTAAATTTAAAAAGAATGAAGCTGTAATAAACGCCAATTTAAAGATTTTACAAGTTGGCTGGAGTTATGGAGAAACTACCGAAATGTTTGCCAACCGCTTTAAAATTGCTCCAGCTAAAATGAAAGCTGGTGTATACAGAAGCATTATGGGCAACCAAGCTGCTGCATTGGGTTTAATTTCTGCATCAGTCAAATCTGGCTTATCGTTGTTTTATGGTACTTACCCTATTACTCCTGCTTCCGATATTTTACACGAACTTTCTAAGTACAAAAATTATAACATAAAAACTTTTCAGGCCGAAGATGAAATAGCCGCAATATGTTCTGCAATTGGTGCTTCATTTGGTGGAAGTTTGGCTATAACAGGTTCTTCTGGACCAGGAATTGCTTTAAAAGGAGAAGCAATTGGCTTGGCTACCATGTTGGAATTACCATTGGTAATTGTTAATGTGCAACGCGCTGGTCCAAGTACGGGTTTACCTACAAAAACTGAGCAAGCCGATTTAATGCAAGCTTATTTTGGCAGAAATGGTGAATGTCCATTGGTTATTGTTGCTGCTCAATCGCCTGTTGATTGTTTTAACATGGCATTTGAAGCATGTAGAATTGCTTTAGAACACATGATTCCTGTTTTCTTTTTAAGCGATGGTTACATTGCTAATGGTTCGGAACCTTGGTTGTTTCCTCAATCAAAAGATTTACAAGAAATAAAAGTTGAGTTTACTCCTGAAAGAAATAGCAATGATGATAAGTTTATGCCTTACCTGCGTGATGAAAAATTATCGCGCCCATGGGCATTGCCAGGAACTAAAGGCTTAGAGCATAGAATTGGTGGTTTGGAAAAACAAAATATTACTGGAAATATTAGTTACGACCCTAATAATCATGAAGAAATGGTACTTTTACGTCAGGAAAAAGTAGATAGAGTTGCTGATTATATTCCTTTACAAACAATGGATAACGGACCAGAAACTGGTGATTTATTAATACTTGGTTGGGGTGGTACTTATGGTGCATTAAAAACTGCAACTTCCATTTTACGTGGTGAAGGATTAAATGTATCGCATGCTCATATTCGTTATATCAATCCATTTCCTAAAAACTTAGGCGAAATTTTAAAAGGATTTAAAACAGTTGTTGTTCCTGAGTTAAATAACGGACAATTAGTTAAAATTATTAGAGATAAATATTTTATAGATGCCATTCCGTATAATAAAATTCAAGGTATGCCATTTATGAGCACTGAAGTAGTTAATAAAATAAAAGAAATTTTAGCGTAAAAATTTTGGATGTTGGATTTTGGATGTTAAATTAAAATAAATTTTTAATGGAAAAAAAAGAGAATTTAATTTTAGATAAAAGCTTTAAATTTTCATTATCAATTATTGAATTGTATAAACATTTAAAGTCAAACAATGAATTCATTATTTCAAAGCAATTATTAAGAAGTGGAACTAGCATTGGAGCAAATATCAATGAATCAACAGCTGCTCAGAGTAAAGCAGTCTTTATTCATAAATGGCAATTTCTTCCAAAGAAGCAAGAGAAAAAAAATATTGGTTAATGCTTTTAAACAAAAGCCAATTAGTTGAAATAAATTTAGATTAGTATTTAAAAGAAATAGATGAAATTATCAATATCTTAACTGCTATTGTTAAAACATCACATGAAAATAATAAAAAATAAACGTTGAGTTTCAAATAATTCAAAATTCAACATCCAAAATTCAAAATTGAAAAAATTATGAACGAAGTTATAGAAAAATTAACATCAAAAGATTTTGCATCAGACCAAGAAGTACGTTGGTGCCCAGGTTGTGGCGATTACAGTATATTAAAACAAGTACAAACGGTTTTGCCTGATTTAGGTAGACCAAAAGAGGAGTTTGTATTTATTTCAGGAATTGGTTGTTCAAGCCGTTTTCCATATTACATGGATACATTTGGCATGCACAGTATTCATGGAAGAGCAACAGCTATAGCTACAGGCTTAAAAGCTACTCGCCCCGAACTTTCCGTTTGGATTATAACAGGTGATGGAGATTCGATGAGTATTGGTGGAAATCATTTCATACACATGTTGCGCAGAAACCCGGATGTAAATGTTTTGTTGTTTAACAATCAAATATATGGCTTAACCAAAGGCCAATATTCACCAACTAGCGAGCAAGGTAAAGTTACCAAATCTACTCCAATGGGAAGTGTTGATTATCCTTTTAATCCAATTGCATTATCGTTAGGTGCCGATGCAACTTTTGTGGCAAGAACAATGGATAGAGACCCAAAACACCAACAAGCAGTTATAAAAAGAGGGTATGATCATAAAGGAACTTCATTGGTTGAAATTTATCAAAACTGCAATGTTTTTAACGATGGTGCTTTTGAAGTTTATACCGAAAAAAGTAGTAAAAAAGAAAATATTTTATTAATGGAAAATGGAAAACCATTAATATTTGGAGCAAATGATGACAAAGGAATTATGTTGGATGGTTTTAAACCAATCATTGTTAACTTAGCTGATGTATCTGCTAACGATTTATGGATTCACGATGAAACTGATTTGGTAAAAGCAACTATTCTTTCTCGCTTTTACGATGATCCAACTCATCCAGACCATAAACCTCGTCCGTTTGGAGTATTTTATGTAAATAACAATAAAAATACTTTCGATGAATTATTTAATGCTCAAATGGACCTTGCTATGAGCAATGGAATGGGCGATTTAGATAAACTAATTGCAGGACGTGAAACTTGGGTGGTTAACTAATAAAAATAAAAAAAGCTGATTATTGAATTCAATAATCAGCTTTTTTTTATTTACAACAACTCATTGGCTAAATTAGCCAACTCGCTTCTTTCGCCTCTTTCTAAAGTAATGTGGGCATACATTGCATTGTCTTTTACCCTATCCATTAAATAAGAAAGTCCGTTTGATTGAGAATCTAAATAAGGTGTATCTATTTGGTGAATATCGCCAGTAAAAATTATTTTAGTCCCTTCTCCTGCCCTAGTTATAATAGTTCTTACTTCTAATGGAGTTAAATTTTGAGCTTCATCAATAATAAAAATAATATTTGATAAACTTCTACCACGAATATATGCCAACGGTGAAATAACAATTTTTTCATTATTTACCATTTCAGTAATTTTTTGATATTCTTTATCCGTTTCCTTCCATTGGTTTTGAATCATTTTTAAATTATCCCAAAGTGGTTCCATGTAAGGATTAATTTTCGATTTAATATCTCCAGGTAAATAACCAATATCTCTATTTCCTAAAGGAATAATTGGTCTTGCTAAATATATTTGTCTGTAATCCGATCGTTGGTGTAATGCACCTGCTAAAGCCAAAAGTGTTTTACCAGTTCCAGCCATTCCTTGAATTGATACTAAACTTATTTTAGGATTTAAAACTGCATTTAAAGCAAAAGCTTGTTCAGCATTTCTAGGTTTTATTCCATGTCCGTTTTGTTTATCAACCCTTTGCATACTTTCTGTCAATGCATCGTAATGACATAGAACTGAATTTTTTTCGTTTTTAAGTATAAAATATTGATTGGCTTTCGGCTTGTTTTTCATTACAAATTCGTAATGAATAAAACCTTTGGCATATATTTCATCAATTATATTCGATTTTACTTTTTCAATAATTGAGTTCCCAGTATAAAGTCCTTCTAAATCTTTAATCTTCCCTGTTTCGTAATCTTCAGCGTGTAAATTTATTGATTTAGCTTTTAAACGTAAGTTTACATCTTTTGTAATTAAAATTACTTTGCAATCAGGATTTTCCTCCTTCATTACAGTTGCAGCATTTATAATTTTATGATCTGCTTTTCGTTCTCCAAAAATTATTTGAGCATCAATACCTTTTGGCTTTTCGTTCATTATAACCTTAAACTTACCACGTTTTGGTCCGTTTATTGGCATCCAATCTTGTATGGTATATTGACCTGAAAGTTTATCTAAATACCTAATAAACTCTCGAGCTTCGAAGTTTATGGTATCATTGCCTTTTTTAAAATTATCTAATTCTTCTAAAACAGTTATTGGAATTGCAACATTGTGTTCTTGAAAATTTTTAATTGCATTATGGTCAAATAAAATGACAGAAGTATCTAAAACAAATATTTTTTTTTGTAAGGGTTTTATTGGTGTGGTGATTTTTTTAACTGCAATTTTTTTCGCAGCTTTTTTAATAACTATTTTCTTCGCCATGTTTATTGTAGTATAAAATTATTTAAATCAAAAGTGAATTATAACAAACTAATTTTCTAAATAAACTTTTAAACACATGTTAATTGAGTATTTTTGCAATAAAAAGCAAACTAAAATTAACAAGCAATTTCATTGATAAAAAAATTGAGAATAAATTTTTAATCCATGAACAATTTATAACTATGAAATTTCAACTAGAATTTAATCAAAAAACGCTTTCAATACTAATAAATAAAGCTGACAACCTGTTTTGTATTGGCTCCTGTTTTGCTGAAAATATTGCCAAAAAACTTGAGCTTTTCCAATTTAAAATTACTCAAAATCCGAATGGAATTGTATTCAACCCAAGCTCAATTTTTAAACAACTAAATGTTATTGTAAGTAACAATAATTTAATATCAAATCAATTAGTAGAAAACGATGGATTGTGGCACAGTATGAACCACCATGGAAGTTTTTCGGGCAGTGACAAACAACAAGTTTTAAATGAAATTAACAAATCAACTGAAAATGCACACCAAGCAATATTAAAAACAGATTATTTATTAATTACTCTTGGATCTGCTTGGGCTTATCAATATTTAAATACAAACGAAATAGTTGCAAACAACCATAAATTAGATGGGAAATTATTCAATAAAATTCTATTAGACATAAACTTATTAAATCAAGAATTTGAAAGTTTATATGCCATTTTAAAAAATGTTAACCCGAAAATTAAAATAATTTTTAGTGTTAGCCCTGTTAGGTATGTTAGGGATGGATTACACGAAAATAATATAAGCAAAGCTGTTTTACACCAATTGGTTTATAGTATTTTGAAAAAATATAAAAACGATTGTTTCTATTTCCCTGCTTATGAAATTGTTATTGACGAACTTCGCGATTATCGTTTTTATAAAGAAGATTTAGTTCATCCAAATCAGTTAGCAATTGACTATGTATGGCAAAAGTTTGTAGAAAACTGTTTTGAAAAAGACTCGAAATTTTTTATTGCCGAATTTGAAAAATATTTATTACTTAAAAATCACAAACCTTTACACACCGATAGTTTTAGTTATAAAAAATATGAAGAACAATTGGTTAATTTGCAAAAGGATTTAAAAGAAAAATATCCTTTTTTAATTTTATAAAAATAATGCTTAAAGATATAATAGAACCTGCATTTGACGGTGTAGGTGTTGCTGTAGTTTACGAAAAAAATGACGATGTTCATTTTGTATGGAATGTATATTTAATAAATTTTAACAACGAAATAATAACAGGTGTATTGGTAAGTAGTAAAGGTTATGGAACCATTAATAATGAAGAAATTAAAACAAGTGTTTTACGACATATGTTAAATGAAATTGACTCATTAGATTATGGAAAAATAGAGCCCATAAACGAAGATTTGTTTGTTTTAAACAACGAATATTGGGTAAGCTTTTATTTAGATGGAAAAATATACGATAGAAAGTTTGTATTTGTAGCAAACACTATAGAAAAAAGCCGCTTAGCTCATATAAATGTAATTGACAAAAAAGGTATTTTGATTATGTAAAATAGAGTGCGGAATGCGAAGTGACAAAAGTGCGAAGTGTAAAAGTGTTTAAGTGCTGAGGTTTTTAAGTGTTTAAGTGCTGAGGTTTTTAAGAGTTTAAGTGTTGAGGTTTTGAAGTGTTGAGGTTTTTAAGTGTTGAGGTGTTGAAGTGTTGAGGTGATTAAGTGTTGAGGTTTTGAAGATATTATTGCTTATTGCATATTGATTGTTGCTAATTACTATTTCTTCACGCCCTGCGTGACAAGTATTGCTAATTGCCTATTGCTAATTGCTAATTGCTTATTTCAATCCTTCAAATAGTTTTTCCAACTTTTGTTTAGCTATAATTTTTTGACCTTGTTCGCCTTCGGCAATAATTCTTTCGCCAACCAAGGCTTTGTAACTACAAATAATTTCATTATTTATTATACTTTTTATTGTTGCAGAAAATAAAACAGTTGACTTTACCAATGCTGGACTTTTATGGTTAATTGTTAAAAAAGTACCAATGCCTTCTTCGTGCTCTTCTTTCATTTCCAATACAAATAAGCGGCAAGCCCATTCAGCATCTCTTCCCAAAGCAAAAGTAGCATAAACAGGGTGAACATTACCGCTTTCAAAAGAAGCACAATCTTCAATTTGAACAAGTTTAGTAAAAGTTTTGGTGTTGCCTATTTCAAATTTATTTACAATCATTCAGTATTAATAGTATCATCTAAATACATAACTATTTTATTTTTATTAGCCACATACTCACTGTGCTTTTTAAAATGTTCGTTAGCAGAATCAATTGCAACATTTAACTCGTAACCTAATAGTAAAATAAAAGTATTGATGTAAATTAACATCATTATTACTATTAAAACTCCAATTGAACCATACACTTTATTATATGCATTAAAATGATTTACGTAGTATGAAAATCCAGTAGTAGTTATTAAAATAATTATACAACTAAAAATTGCACCAGGTGAAAAAAATTTCCATTTACGAACTTTTGCAGGTGCGTAATAAAATAAAGCAGATACAATACTTAAGCATATGGCACCTGCTACAAAATAATTTAACCATTGTAATCCTATTTTTGCAACGCCATGTGCTATAAAATCTTTTTTATCTAGCCATTTTATTCCAAAACTTGCTCCTGTAATCATTACCACAGATACTAATATTAGTATTGAAATAAAAAAAGCCAAACCAATTGCTACCATGCGTTGCTTCCAAAAAGGCCTCGTTTCCTTTATATGGCTATATTTGTTTAGCGAATCCATTAATGAATGAAAACCATTGGTTGAAAAATAAATAGCTGATAAAAAACCAAACGATAGTAAATCACCTCGCTGATGTTTTAAAATATCTTCTAAAGTTTCTTTTATGGTTTCGTAAGCACTTCTTGGAATTAATGTAGAAATAAAAAATAGTATTTTGTCGTGGTCTTGTTTTACAGGCAAATACGCAATTACTGTAAAAAAGAAAATAACGGTTGGAAACAAAGCCAAAAAGAAAGTAAATGAAAGTGCAGAGCTTCGCATTTGAATGTCTTTTTTTGAAATAGACCTTACAAAAAATTCTAAAACGGCATATAATGAAATATTTTTATGCCCAGGAAATGAAACATTTTGCGTAACTCTATACAGCCACTTTACTGGTTTTGATTGAATTATTTTGTTCCTTTTCATATTGACAAATATAATAAACACAATTTATAAATGAAGGAATTGTATCTATGAAATGTATTTTTTAAAAATTTTGCAAATGAAAATTCAATAAATTAAAAATATGATAAAAAAAGGTGATAATTTGTGGAAAAACTACTTCACTTTTACAACGTTAAGTTTAGGTTAACAAGCGCATTAAACCTATATTTACAAACTATTTAATCAAAAATATTTTTAAATAAATTTAATGGAAGATAAAAGCAATTATTCAGCCGATAATATTCAAGTATTAGAAGGCTTAGAAGCAGTTCGTAAACGCCCTGCAATGTACATTGGTGATGTAGGAGCGCGTGGATTACACCATTTGGTATACGAGGTAGTTGACAATTCGATAGATGAGGCGTTGGCGGGTTTTTGTAAAAATATTACAGTTACCATAAATCCTGGGGAATCTATAACGGTAGAAGATGACGGACGTGGAATTCCTACTGGAATGCATGCAAAAGAAGGGAAATCGGCATTAGAAGTTGTAATGACTGTATTACATGCTGGTGGAAAATTTGATAAAGATACTTACAAAGTTTCGGGCGGTTTGCACGGTGTGGGTGTTAGTTGTGTAAATGCACTTTCTACTTTATTGCGAGCTACTGTTTACCGCGATGGAAAAATTTGGCAACAAGAATACTCATGCGGTAAGCCATTATATGACGTAAAAATTATTGGTGACTCAGAAAAAAATGGTACTACAGTTTATTTTGAACCAGATGGAAGTATTTTTACAACACTTGAATACAAGTATGATACCATTGCTGCTCGTTTGCGCGAATTATCGTTTTTAAATAAAGGTATAACCATTCATTTGTTCGATAACAGACCTGATGAAGAAGGCAAACTTAGACAAGAAACTTTTCATAGTGAAGGTGGATTAAGAGAGTTTGTGCTTTATTTAGATGGCACAAGAGATAAAATTTTACCTGAACCAATTTATGTAGAAGGTGAAAAAAATGGCGTTCCCGTTGAAGTTGCTATGATTTATAACAACGGTTATACTGAAAATTTACATTCATATGTGAATAATATAAATACAATAGAGGGAGGAACCCACGTTGCAGGTTTTAGACGCGCTTTAACCCGAACTTTAAAAGCTTATGCTGATAAAGAAGGCTTGTTAAAAAATGTAAAAATTGAAATTAGTGGTGATGATTTTAGAGAGGGATTAACAGGTGTTATTTCGGTAAAAGTTCAAGAACCACAATTTGAAGGACAAACTAAAACTAAATTAGGAAATAGCGATGTAACAGGAGCTGTTGATCAATGCGTTGGTGAAATGTTAAATAACTATTTAGAAGAAAACCCAAGAGAAGCAAAATTAATAGTTCAAAAAGTAATATTAGCTGCTACTGCTAGGGCTGCTGCAAAAAAAGCCCGCGAAATGGTGCAACGCAAAGGTGCATTAACTGGAAGCGGATTACCAGGAAAGTTAGCCGATTGCCAAGAAACAGATCCTGCACAATGCGAAATTTATTTAGTTGAGGGAGATTCGGCAGGTGGAACAGCAAAACAAGGAAGAAACAGAGTTTTTCAAGCCATATTGCCTTTACGTGGAAAAATATTAAACGTAGAAAAAGCCATGGAACATAAAATTTATGAAAATGAAGAAATAAAAAATATGTTTACTGGTTTGGGTGTTACAATTGGAACTGTTGAAGATGCCAAAGCTTTAAATTTAAATAAATTACGTTACCATAAAATTATAATTATGACTGATGCGGACGTGGATGGAAGTCATATTCGTACTTTAATTTTAACTTTATTTTTCCGTTACATGAAGGAGTTGTTAGAGTTTGGATATGTTTACATTGCACAACCACCTTTGTATTTGGTAAAAAAAGGAAAAGAAGAAGAATATTGTTGGACAGAAGCACAACGCGCGGATGCTGTAATGCGAATAGCTAAAGGTACTAACCCCGACACAGTGGGAATACAACGTTACAAAGGTTTGGGAGAAATGAATGCAGAACAATTATGGAGCACTACAATGAACCCGGAAACTAGAACTTTAAAACGTGTTAACTTAGACAGTGCAGCTGAAGCAGATAGAATATTTAGCATGCTTATGGGCGATGAAGTGCCACCTAGAAGAGAATTTATAGAAGCCAATGCTAAGTATGCTAAAATTGATGCTTAGTTTAATTGGCAATGAACTAAAAACTTGGTAAATAAAACCAAGAACTTTAAGTAAAAACCATTTCAATCATTTGAGATGGTTTTTTTATGGTCATAAAATTACACATTACTTCAGGTTGTTTTCTAATGATTATTTTTGATAAATAAAAAGTTGTTTATGAAATATTTTTGCTTGGGTGTTTGTATATTATTTTGTCAATTGATTAAAGCACAAGATTTAGTTATAAAGAGCAATAACGATAGTATTCAATGTCAAATAATAAAATTTGAAAAGAACGATAGTACTTCATATGTAATTTTTAAAGGAGGAATAAAAGTATTTTATTCCATTGCTAGCAACGATGTAAAAAAATAATTAGAGACTTTTATACAGAAATTGCTCAAAACAATTTGGATTCCATTTATATTATTCAAGCAAAAAGAAACTACTTTAATAAAGCAAGGGACAATGGTTATTTTACTGAAAAAAAAGTTCGATTCTCATTTGATTATTTTCTAATTCTTGACAAAATGAACGTAAATGTAATTACTCCTAAAGTCAAAAATCAAGATTTGATTGGTGATTTTAGCTTTCAATTTGATGTAAGTTTAAATAAATCGAATAATATTTATTTGGGGTTAAAATACAGTAAATACAACTATGAAGTAAAATATGAAAACGAAAATTGGTTTAGTTTAATTGTAGTTGATAATAATGCAGGTAAATTATTAAAGAGTTTTGTTAACTGTAATTCTGTTGGTTTTAATTCACTTTTTAAATATCCATCAAAAAATGGTTACAACAATTTTTATTTGGTAATTGGGATAAATAAATTTTTTTACAGTGAAGATTATTATTTTGAAAACAACTTTATGGCTTTTAAAGGTGAAACTTACGGAATTTACTCGGGTTTTAATTACGATTACAGAATTTATAAAAAATTAGGAATTGGATGTGGTTTGTTAATTAATTTTGGAACTGTAAATGAATTTGAATTCAATAATAATGGTAAAATTAGCAAAATAGTTTCTGAAAATGTTGGTGTAAATCTTCGCACCATCAATGCATCTGCTGGATTAAAATACTATATTGGTAAATAATTTTTTGTAAATTTATTTAAGTTAAATATAAGATTTAAGTAGAACTACCTTAACATAGTAAAGGTTAAACACATTGAAAAAACCAGCGAGTTCTTTCTTACTAAAACACCTACAATAGGCAATATTTTTGGTCGGTAAAAACACCGACCAAAGACAAATATTATTTAAACAGTTTTTATATTTTTACAATCCAGCCAAATTTATCTTCAATTTTTGAAGTTTGGATATCACCTAATTTTTCATATAACCAATTAGATATTTTTCTTTCTTCTGCGGCAGGTAATTCAAACCTTTCGTTGCGGTAAGCAATGGTTTCAATTTTAGCAATTAAAGCTGCTGTTCCTGTTCCAAATGCATCAATTAATTTACCTTCTCGGGCTGCTTGCGCTATTTCTTCAATATCAATGTGTTTTTCAATAACATTGTAATTGGCATCTTTTAATAGTTTGATACAACTGTCGCGGGTAACACCTTTTAAAATATTTCCATCCAAAGCTGGTGTCAACACTGTTTCATCGCTTAAAACAAAAAACAAATTGGTAGTACCTGATTCTTCCACATACCTGTGTTCTTTTCCATCAGTCCAAATTATTTGGTCAAATCCTTCTTTTTTGGCATCGGAAGTTGGTTTCATACTAATTCCGTAATTTCCGGCAGCTTTAGCCGAACCTGCCATACCATCGAAAGCACGGGTATATTTTTCTTCTACTTTTACTTTAATTGGTTTAGGGTAATAGCTATTTACTGGGCAACAAAAAATTATAAAAGAATAATTATTACTTGGTCTTACTCCCACAAAATCGTCAGTGGCAAACATAAACGGCCTTAAATACAATGCACTGCCTTCTTTTGTTGGAATCCAATCTTGGTCAATATTTACTAATTGCCTCAAACTTTCAATAAATAAAGCTTCTGAAATTTCGGGCATTCCCATTCTAACAGCCGAAATATTAAAACGTTCAAAATTGTCAAGTGGACGAAACAGTTGAGGTTTGCCATTGGTATCTTTAAATGCTTTCATGCCTTCAAATATTGCTTGCCCATAATGTAAACTCGATAATGCAGGCGAAAAACTAATATTTCCATAAGGTAATATTTCTCCTGTTTTCCATTCTCCATTTTCATAATCTACTCTAAACATGTGATCTGAAAATAATTTACCAAACTCAATATTATTAAAATCGCATTCTGCTATTTTAGATTGAGGGTTTTTACTAATTTTGAAAACTAATGACATTTTAAATTCTAAAAAAAATGAGTGATTTCTTAAAAGTTGAAAATCCATATATCGAAACATTGTTCGATGAATTTTACGCAGTCAAAGAAAAACAAAATTCTATACAATACAAGTATGAGGGAAATAACCTAGAACGCTTTGTTTTTTTAATAGATAACGTTTTAAAAGATAGTGAAATGATTTTACTGAATAATATCATTCAATCGGGCTTGAAACTTAAAATAGAAGATGTAGCTATTTTAAATTTAAGTATTCAGAACGGAAATGTCAAAATTAGTGATATAATAATTAGCTTAATGCCATTAAAAATGATAGTATGGGGTTGCGATGAATGGATAAAGAACGAAGGATGGAATATTCCAATACATGAATTTGCAAACGTTAGAAGCACTCGCGTATTTAAAGCCGATGTTTTAGAAAAATATAATGCTGATAAAGAATTAAAGTTAAAGCTATGGAACCTTGGTATTAAAAAATTAGTATTATAATGGATTTAATTTTTGCAAGCCATAACGAAAATAAAGTTTTTGAAATAGCAACTTTAGTAGGAAATAAATACAAAATACTATCGCTTAACGACATTAATTTTAAAGAAGAAATTATAGAAAACGGCTCCAACTTACAAGAAAATGCCTTAATAAAAGCACGAACCATTTTTAATGAAACTGGTAAAAATTGTTTTGCCGATGATACTGGATTGCTAGTAAAAAGTTTAAATAACGAACCGGGAGTTTATAGTGCTAGGTATGCTGGTGAACAAAAAAATGCCGATGATAACATGAATTTATTATTGTTAAATTTAAACAATAAAATTGATAGACAAGCAAAGTTTACCACTATTATAGCCTTAATAATGAATGGCAATGAATTTATATTTGAAGGCGAATTGGCAGGAAGTATTATTTCAGAAAAAAAAGGCAGCAATGGATTTGGATACGACCCAATTTTTAAACCAAATGGATACAATAACACATTGGCACAATTAGATATTACCGAAAAAAATAAAATAAGTCATAGGGCTTTGGCATTTAAAAAAATGATTGATTTTTTAAAAGTGTATAAATAAATGAACGTTTTTTTTACTTAGTTTAAAAATGAAAATAGCTTTGTAATTAAAGTCTAAACAATTTTATAAATTGTATAAACTTTAATCAAGCAAATACATGCGTACTTTTTCTGAGAAAATTTTATTACTTTCAATCGTTACCTCGTTATTATTTATAGTTAACTCCTGTAAAAGAGAAAACACGATTACTATTAACGATACAAATAGTGGAGAAGGGATTAACAGTTTGAAAATTCCAAATGGTTTTAATTTTGAAACCACCCGACTTAAAAAAATTAAATTAACCTTTTTAAATCCTCAAGGAAATGTTCATAAAAACATAATTGTAACCATTATGGACAATAGTTATGAACTAAATGGTAAAGTTTTAGCTAAAGGTAGAACAAATGAAATGGGTGTTTTTGAAACATTGGTTGAAGTTCCTTTATCGTTAAATAATTTAGTTGTAAACTCAACTGCTTATAATATTCCTAGAGATGTATTGGTTTTAAATAACGACAATATTGTTGCCTATTTAGGTGGACCAAATTACAATCCACAAACTGTTGTTAACCCTAAAAAAATTGGAAAAACCAATTTAGGTAAACTACCCGGTAAACTTTCCACTAAACTTGGAACTTGGAATACCACTGATGGTAAACCCAATTACTTAGAAACTGACGATATTTTATCATCTGGCTTTATGACTAGCATTAATTCATTATTTGTAAATAGGGTAAGCTTACCAAACAGATTTCCATTATTATTAGATGATAATTTTTATAGAAGAAATATTTTAACTACCGATCAATGCGATGTATTTATAACATTTGTAAAAGAAGGGGCTGGAAATTTAAACTCATTATTTTATTATACTTATAATGTAAACTACCCTCCTGCTTTAATCACCGATATTGATTCAATTATATTAGTTTTTCCAAATACTTCATTTTCTGGTTCTGGTGGCAATTTAAGTTCGGGTAATAAAGTAAAAATTGGTAGTTTTGGTAAAGATACTGTTATAGCTTTTGGAATATTATCTGATGGATTTGATGCAAGCAATGGAACTATTAAACCTTTATCGTCAATTCCTGCTTATTATGGAAACAAAAGTTTTAATCCTGAAGTAAATGACGCTTTCCGTCAGCATTTAGTAATGTTTTACGAACCAACTACCAAACGTATTGTATTTGCTTTTGAAGATATAAACAGAAATCCAGGTGGAAGTAGTGACAATGATTTTGATGATGTTGTGTATTATGCATCGGTTAATAATATTAGCAGTATTAATTTAGATAAAATACCTGAAGCACCAGGAACTACTGATACCGATGGAGATGGAATTGACGATAACAATGACGATTACCCAACCGATGGTACAAAAGCATTTAATAATTTCTTTCCTGCATCGAATAGAACTGCAACTGTGGCTTACGAAGACCTTTGGTATTACAAAGGTGACTACGACATGAACGATGTAGTAATGGATATGAGAACAAATGCAATAACCAATGCCAATAATAAATTGGTTCGTTTTGAAGCCAACTATTGTTTAAGGGCTTCGGGTGGAAGTTTAAAAACTGCTTTTGTGGTTAATTATCCAATATTAAGATCTAAAATTACTGGTTTAAGTGGTGGAACTGTTGAAACTGATAAATCGAATGCAGTTATTAGAATTTATGACGATGTAAGAGCAAACCAAGCCACATGGAATACTGTTCCTGGCTCTGGCTATAACGATTCGGTTAACTTTAATTTGTCGTTTAACTTTGTCGATTCAACCGATTTAAGTTCATTTGGAGTAAGCTTACACGATCCTTTCATTTGGATAAACGAAGTAAACAGAGGCCGCGCTTACGAAATACATTTACCGGGCAAAAATCCTACTTCAACTGCCACTAACGCTTTAGTAGGTTTAGGCGATGACGATACCCAATTGCTTGGCACTAAAAAATATTTAAGTAAAAACAATTTGCCTTGGGCAATTGCCATACCTGAAAGGTTTAATTACCCGAGCGAAAAGCAAGATATTACTCAAACTTATTTAAAATTTGCTGCTTGGTCGCAATCGGGTGGAACAATAAATAGGGATTGGTATTACAACTTACCCAATTATAGGGATAACAGTAAAATATACGTTAGGCCATAACTGCAAAGTTGCTTAACTAAAAAAAGCCCTTTAAACTAATTGTTTACAGGGCTTTTTGTTTGTTAAACATCTTGTTTCGCCATTGTTGGTGTTCTTCACCAACAATATATTTTCGCCATTGTTGATGTTTCGCCCCAACTATCAGAAGAGTTAGCGAAGCGCTCTTCGGATTTTAAATGAAATGTAGTGTCTTTTACACGGGCAATTACAAATGAGTCTGGAGACTCATTAATCATTTTAAAACCGTAGTCACCTTTGCTAAGGCTTGGCGTAGACTAAGGTTAGTCGAGGCATAAAATATATCTAAAAAATGCAAATTCGGCATTAGTAAAGAGTGAATTAAGACTGATAATAGCAGTTAGTAAAGAAACAAAAGAAAAGATGTATTTTATAACAAATATTGAAGATTTAGAAGCCAAAGAGATTACCGAAATTTATAAAATGCGTTGGGATATAGAAGTATTTTTTAGATTTTTAAAACAAGAATTGAACTTTAAACATTTGGTATCAAGAACACAAAATGGAATATTGATAATGCTTTACATGACATTGATAACTGCAATGCTTTTAATGGTTTATAAGCAAGTAAATGAAATATCTGGATATAAAATTGCTAAAATTAAATTTATTAATGAACTAGATAATGAACTACTGAAACAAATAATTATTGAGAGTAATGGAGACCCTAATATATTTATGCAAAATATCAAACTTAGTGTTTCGTACAACCGTGATTGCAAATCCAAACCAGCGGTCCAATTTTGGGTTTTTATAATTTGCTTAACATTTATATTTTATTCACGCCTATTTGTATATAATTTAACATTTCAGTTAATCTTCAAAATCATCTACATTAAACTTTTCATAGGTTTTGCTCGATGTGGCAACCATTTTCAAAATGCCATCTAACTCTAGCGAAGTAAACTCTCGCCATTCGCCAAGTTTTAAGTTTTTAAGCCCAATATTCATTATTCTTACTCGTTTTAGTTTGCGCACTTCGTAACCGCAAAAACTACACATTCTTCGAATTTGTCGGTTAAGGCCTTGTGTTAAAATTATTTTGAAAACATAAGTGCTTTGCATTTCTACTTTGCATTTGTTGGTTACAGTGCCCAGCATGGGTATGCCATTGCTCATTCGTTCTATAAAATTGTCGTTAATGGGTTTATCTACCGTAACTATATATTCTTTTTCGTGATTGTTGCCAGCACGCAATATTTTATTTACTATGTTTCCATCGTTTGTTAAAAATATCAAACCTTCGCTTTCCTTGTCTAGTCGCCCAATTGGGAACATTCGCTTAGGGTGATTGATGTATTGTATAATATTGTTTTTTATTTTTAATTCTGTAGTACAAACAATGCCAACTGGTTTATTAAAAGCTATGTAAATATCGTTAGTTACCACTTTAAGTTTTTTGCCATCTATCTTTACCACATCGCCTGGGTTTACCCTATTGCCAAGTTTTGCTATTTTATTATTAATGGTAACACGTTCTTCTACAATATATTTTTCAGCCTCTCGCCTCGAACATATTCCAGTATCGCTTATGTATTTATTTATATTTATACTATTTACATTATTGTCATCCATCTTTCAAAACTAATTAATCTGCAATTATATTTAATCAATATATTTTTTTTATAACCAAATGGTATCATTAATTTGCATTAAAAATTATTTAAAAATGAAAAAGCTATTTTTATTACTCTTAATTATTGTTTGCAAGTTTACTATTGCACAAAACACCTTAAATATTTTTACCCACCAAGGCGAAAAGTTTATATTGTTTTTAAATGGCGAACAAATAAACTTGTCGCCCGAAAGTAAAGTGAAAAAAGAAAATATTAATGCCACTGTACAAAATGTAAGAATAGAGTTTGAAAATAAAAACAACCTACAAATAACTGAAAATATTTATTACGAAGCTGGAAATGAATATACTTACATTATTAAAAAGAAAAAAGTAAAGGCCAACAAGGTAAAACGAATAAACAAAAACGCTCCAATTCCTGTACAATATGTATTGCGACTATTGGAAGTAAAACCATTAAAAGCTACAGCTATAGTTCCTATTCCAGATGATTTGGGAGTGGAAATAAAACAAAATAATACAGCAGAAATTACTGTTATTGAAAATAAAGTAGAAGAAGATATAACATTGCCTGAATGCAAAGCAGTAGATGAAAAAATGTTTAATGAGTTTATTTTACAATTTAAAAACTTAAAATTTGATGATGTAAAATTAAAAACATACAAAATATATTTAACCAATAATTGCATAAATACAAAACAAATAAAACTGGTGTTAAACGAAATAACATTTGAAGAAAATAAACTTAAAGCTGCTAAAATGAGTTATATAAAAACAACAGATAAAAATGAATATTTTTTACTAAACGATTCATTTAAATTTACAACAACCATAAACGAGTTGAACGATTATATTTTAAATAAAAAATATTTAACCAATGAAGAATAGTTGGTTCATTGTATTATTGTGTTTATTGGTTTCATGCAATAGCTCAAACAAGTTTTTACAAACTGCCGATAATTTGGCAACAGAGGGCAATTATAGCGATGCCGCTGATTATTATTACACTGTTTATTTAACTAATCCTAACAATACACGCGCTAAAAATGGGTTAATAAAAAATGGACAATTGGTTTTAAATGCCAAGTTTAATTCGTTTGCTAAATATGTAGTTGAAAACAATAACGAAAAAGCACTTCGCCAATTTTATTACTGTAAAGATTATTATAAAAACTTAAACGAAATTGGTATTGAATTAGATTGGCCAAATTATTTTGATGGGCTTTATGAGGAAACAAAGCAAGAGTTTATTAGCAATCAATATGCGCTTGGTATAAACCAAATGAACGACAAAAAGTACGACAAAGCGGAAGCTACTTTTAGCAAAATAATGGAATTTGATAGTAGTTATAAAGATGTGTCGGTACTTCGAATAAATACTGTTATAGAGCCACTTTACAAACAAGGAGTTAAATATTTAGAAACCGAAAACTATAAAAATGCTTATAAAGTATTTTTACAAATAAATAAAATAGATGCTTCGTATAAAAATACTGTTCAAAATTTAAATGTAGCCTTACAAAAAAGCAGTTTGCCAATTGCTGTTCAACTAATAAATAAAACTAAATACAACGCCAACGAGGATTTAAATTTTTATCAAGTACTTATTGCTAAATTGAGTAAAAGTAACAATCCATTTTTAAAAGTAGTAGATAGAGATAATTTAGAAAAACTTTTAAAGGAACAAGAATTAGGAATGACAGGTATTGTGGATGCAAATACTGCAAATAATGCTGGTAAAATTATTGGTGCTAAATATTTTTTATTGTTAAATGTTACACAAGTAAATTTTAATGAATTGAAACCAACTAATTATGAAGAATTGGCTTACGAATCGTTTAGCGAAAGGGTGGTAACTCCTAGTGGTGAATCGCAATCGGTAATTAAATTTAAAAAAGTATTTTATACCGAAACTAGAAAATTTAGGAAAGTAGAAGCAAGTGTTTCGTACCAATTAATTTCGGTTGAAACAGGGCAAATAATTACTTCAGACAATGTAATAGCCGAAAAAAGTGATAGGCATAGTTATTCCCGTTTCAAAGGCAATATTGATAACCTTTATCCTAGTTTGCCAGCAGGCAATTATTTACCAACCGTTGACCCAACATGGAGGGAAAGTTTTTATGAATTGAACAGAGAATTAGCTTTAAATAATGTATTGGCAAATGATGTGTATGAAGACATCAGTTTAAAAATTATAAATGACTTAAATTTATATATAGGACAATAAAAAAGTATTAATTTTATAACATAAAATTTTAATTGAAAAAACATATGAAAAACATCATTATTTTAGCAATAAGCGCTCTTGTTTTTTTTGCCTGTGGCAATGGAAATGAACCTAAAAAAGAGTTGGTGGAAAGCAACAGAATAAGCATAGCTGTTGATGAAAGTTTTAGGCCTGTTATAGAAGCAGAAGAAATGGTTTTTGAATCGATAAACGAAAATAAAAACATCGATTTTATTTATACCTCGCCTGCTGAAGCTATGAAACTAATGCTTGCCGACAGTTGCAAATTGGCCATTATTCCGCGTAAAGCGTTGAACGCTGAACAAGAAATTATGGATAAAGACAATTATAAGTTTATTCAAGTTAAAATAGCTATTGATGCATTGGCATTTATAGTTAATAAAAACAATGTAGATACCATTTTTACAGTTTCGCAAATAAAACAATTAATGGATGGTTCGGCAACGAATTGGAATCAAATATTTAAGAACAATAAATCAGGAAATTTACAAGTAGTTTTCGATAACCCAAACTCGGGTGCAACCCAATATTTTAAAGATTCGTTACTTGATGGAAAAGAATTAGCAAAGCATTGTTTTGCAGTAAATACAAATAAAGAAGTAATAGAATTTGTAGAAAAAAATAAAAATGCAATTGGCATTATAGGCCTAAATTGGATAAGTGACAAGGACGATAGTAAAATGAAAGGATTTTTAAATAAAATAAATGTGGTAGAAGTAATTCCTAAAAAAATATTATACGAGTCGTTAACATACAAACCAATTCAAGCCAATGTTGCAATAAGGCAATATCCTTTTTGCAGAGAATTTTATGTAATTGGGCGTAACGCGCCACTTACCATTGGCAACGATTTTGTTAATTTTATTAATGGCGACCAAGGTCAAAGAATAATTTTAAAATCGGGTTTAGTGCCTGCAAAAGCGCCTATTAGAATTCTTCAAATCACAAAATAGTGTCAGCAAGAAACTTCCAATTTCTTCGTTATGCTTGTTATAAAAATGGTCATTTGCGAAATGCAAACTCCCATTTTTCTACCTTCGCAAGCCTCGAACTTGAAACTTTCTAATCAGCCACTTTATTTTCGTTCAAAATTAAAACACAGAAAATGCAAACAGCGTCCATTTATCATACCATTAATCAAACAGATATTCAATTTTTTAAAAGTATTGTTGGCGAAAACTATGTGTTAGTTACAGCAAGCGATAAAGAAAACTACACGCACGATTATACTGAAGACCTCAGTTTTATGCCCGATGTAGTTATAAAACCGTGTAATGAATTAGAAGTTTCAGCTATTTTAAAATATTGTAACGAGCATAAAATAATTGTTACACCCCGTGGAGCAGGAACTGGCTTAAGTGGAGGCGCGTTGGCTGTTTTTGGTGGAGTAATTGTAGCCATGGAACGCTTTAATAAAATATTAAATATTGATGAGCGTAATTTTCAAGCAACGGTAGAACCGGGAGTAATTAATGAAGCATTTCAGCAAGCAGTAAAAGAAAAAGGTTTGTTTTATCCACCCGACCCAGCAAGCAAAGGAAGTTGTTTTTTAGGAGGTAATTTGGCACATAGTAGTGGAGGACCAAGAGCACTAAAATATGGCACCACGCGCGATTATGTGTTAAATATTGAAATAGTTTTAACCAATGGGGAAATTATTTGGACAGGTGCAAATACCTTAAAAAATTCAACTGGCTATAACCTTACACATTTAATGATAGGAAGCGAAGGAACTTTAGGAATTATAACCAAAATAGTTTTTAAATTAATTCCATTTCCTACACAAACTTTGTTAATGTTAGCTCCTTTTCAATCACCCGAAAATGCTTGCGAAGCAGTAGGCGCAATATTTAGAGCAGGTTGCAATCCATCGGTATGCGAGTTTGTAGAACCTGATGGTTTTAAACTTTCTGCAGCATTATTAAATATTAATTTTGAAATTCCAGATTCGGTTGGTGCTTATTTGTTAATAGAAGTAGATGGAAATAATATGGATACTATGATGCTGGAATGTGAAGCTATTAGCAATGTTTTATACCAAAATAATAGCGATGAAGTTTTGTTTGCAGAAAGCAGCGAGCAAAAAGAATATTTTTGGAAACTAAGGCGAAGTATTGGAGAAGCAACCAAACATAATAACACGTATAAAGAAGAAGATACTGTGGTTCCAAGAGCTGAGTTACCAATATTGTTTAAAGGGGTAAAAGAAATAGGTAAAAAGTACAATTTTAGAACCATTTGTTATGGCCATGCTGGTGATGGAAATTTACATGTAAATATTTTAAAAGACGATTTGAGTAACGCATATTGGGATAATAACATAACACCGGGTATTGTTGAAATATTTGAATTATGTAAAAAACTAGGAGGAACTATTAGTGGTGAACATGGTATTGGCTATGTTCAAAAACAATTTATGCCCATTATTTTTTCTGAAAATCATTTAAACTTAATGCGCCAAATAAAATTAGCATTTGATCCGAATTTAATATTGAATCCTGGAAAAATATTTTAAGTGTTTTGTTTTTCTATTTTCCTAAGTTCGTTATACAGCATGTCGCGGGCATTTAAAATAGAACCATTTTTAAATTTCATTTTATAAGCCTCTCCGCTCATATATGATTTGCTTGCAACAAAGTCGATAAAATCTTTAGCTGTTTTTACTTTTTTACCCGCTTTTTTCCTTTTCATTCTTAAGTGTTCAGCTGCATCTTTAGCATTAAACTCTTCTCCATTTCTAATAAATATTGCGCCACTGTTTTCAATGTACTGAATCAATTTTTCAATTTTTTGCTCTTCAGTTATAACGGTATTCGTTTTATTTGCAACATTTAAATTGGCACTTTGAATGTTTTGAACAAATAAAATTATAAGTAAAATAAGTATTTTTTTCAAGGTGAATAAAGTTATAAGCTTCCTCTTTTTTTTAGCCAAACAAAAGTAAAAATAATAGTCATAATAAAATATAAATAAGCTTTTCCTTGAACAAAGTTTTCGAAAATGGATATATAAAACCCTATTAACAACGAGAGGATTGCAAGTATTAACCAATTACGTAAAATCCATTTATCCATCATTTTTTTAAACTAATAATTCCCTTTATTTTATAAATTTTATACGATGAAAACTCAGTATTACTTTCCAAACCATCACCATAAATTATTTCATCCGGTGTAGTTATTTTAACAGCATCACTGGTATTAATTTTATTGGTATATTCATTCCAAATTAATGATTCTGTGCGTAATGTATCGCCTTTAATATTTACAACAACAACATCATTTTTCACTGTCATTGTTTTTGCTCTATCGTCTCTTATTGCATATTTTGATTTTATGTAACTAGTAATTTTTTTATTTTTACCATAAAAATAAGCAGTAATGCCTTTTTTCATTACCGATTGACTTGTTTTTTCATTTTCAAATCTTTCTAAAAGTGGAGCAAAAACCTTTGCTTTTACTATACCCGAATCGGTATAATTTAAAATAATATTTGTTCCTATTTCTATTGGTAAATTATCGGCTGCGGTAAGCACTTGAATTTTCTCTATGTTATCGTTTTTACACGAAACAAAAAGAGTGAAAATGGAAGCAAAAAAATATATTAATATTTTAAATTTAGGTATTGAATTAATCATACTTGTATTTTATAAACCACCTATCAGTAAAAACCAAGCCAACAGTAAATTTAAAATATTCTTCATTCACTAAACTGGTATTGGCTCCTCTGGTTGCATATTCAAAACCAACATTAACCCTTGAGTATTTTCTGTATTTATCTCTTTCAGCAATAGGTATGCCAATTCCAAAAGAATATGCATTTATATTTACCGATTGATTATTTATAAAAGCACTGGTATGTTCAATTCTATAACCCAATCTATATTCCAAACGTTTTAAATAATTTCGTGTATCTTCTTTTACATCGGGCAGCCAACTAGCACCAATATTAAAATGCCAAGCGTCTTGTAGTCCAATATTTACTTCAAACGAACTAAATTTACTCCAAGCAGTTGTTCCAAAATCAGTGGCAATAGTCCAATTTTCGTTATTGGTAATTGATATTCCATAATTTAAACTCATTGGAAATACAATATTGCCATTTTTTTCACTATTAGTTAATATTGAATCTCTCGAATAATCAATCCCTCCTCGAGTTAACGTTCTAAACGAATAATTACGAATCGAATTTACATTAGTTTGTAAGTTAAATGTTAATCCTCCATTAATCGAAATTGGTTTTTTATTTGTCATTACCCATTTTTTTCTTTCAAATCCATTTGAATCTATAACCAATTTGTATTGGGGAATTTTTAAAACGATGCTGTCAATATGAGTTTGAATTCCATAATCAAAAACAAAACCACTTATATAATCTTTTCGTTCCGCAGTCCAATTAAACAAGTAGTATTGTGCAGGAACTGATTGTACTATACTTGAATTATTTTGACCAAAAATATAATTCATATTAAAACCAACTGATACATATTTATTCAATTTTGCACCAACACCAATAAAAGCTTTATTTAATCCTCCATCCCCGACTTGCGATGTTTTTGCTAAAATATTTTTAACTGTATCGGTTTCAATAGTGGTAAAATTTGAACTTGTAAAGCCAATAGATGACATTGGCGAAGCGCCAAAAACCAACCCAATTCCTTTTTTATAAATATTGGTACCAATATTAAAATAGGTTAATCCTGAAAGTGAAACATCAATTTTATTTGCACCATTAATTAAAGTTCCATTATTTAACATTGCTCCCGCTTCTATGTTGGTTTGTTTTAAAGCGCTATAAGATGCAGGATTTAATATATTAATATCGTAAGGTCTTCTTATTCCTTGGTTTACTTGGCCCATGTTGCCAAAGGCGGCCGAACCAAAGTATTGTAAATCACCAATTCCAAAATATGAATAAGGACTACTTGTTAAATTTTGAGAAAATAATGGAGTTGAAAAAAATTGAATACAAAATAATAAATAGAAATTTAATTTTATAGTCTGTTTAAAAAAATGCCATATGTGGGCTCTATACATTGTAATTTATAATTTTGTTTAATCCAAATAAGGTTAAATATGGGTGTGCAAATAAGGCATTTTTTAGGTGTTTTTCAAACAAAAAACAATCACCACCGCTTAATACCAAATCTGTTTTACCAAATTTGTTTTCATAAAGACTTAGTCTTACGTTTATTTCTCCTGTAATTCCGTAAAAAGCACCGCTTTGCATACATTCATTGGTAGAACTTCCATTAAAGTCTGTGGGCTCATCTAAATCTAATAATGGTAATTTAGCTGTAAATTCATTCATGGCTTTTAATCGCATTAATAATCCTGGAGAAATTGCTCCACCTAAATATTCTAACTTACGGTTTAAAAACTCAAATGTTACACAAGTTCCTAAACTAACTACCAAAACATTGTTTGGAGTTTCTAAATTGGTTGCTGCTGCCACTAAAGCAATTCTGTCTAAACCCAATGTTTCTGGGGTTTTATATAAATTCAAAAATGGAATTTTTGTAAAATTATCAAAATTTATATAATTGGTTTTACTTTTTAATATTTCAGTAATTTTTGAAGAACTTTCGTTAACATTGCTTACAATGCTATTTTTTATATGGTATTTATTAAATAATGTGTCTAATAAATCTTCAGTGATTGAATCGACCAAAATAGTATCTATCAATTCTGAATCTTCAAAAATACCAATTTTACTTTGGGTGTTTCCAATGTCGATACAAATATTTTTCACGCCTATTTGGTTTAGTTGTTAGTTTTTTGTTCTTAGTTTTTAGTTCTTAGTTGTCAACAAATCCTAAATTACCATAGATATTTCTTTGTGAGCAAATTCTCTTAACTTATTACCTATCAAAATTTGCAATAATCCATTGTTATTTACATTTACTATTTCGCCTTGACAAATTTCATTGTTTATTTCAAAAGTACAAATTTCATTTTTCCTGTAAAGAAGTAAATTATATTGTATGGCTATTTGATTAAATTCTTGATTTTTAAGTTTAAAATATATTTCATTAATTTCAGTTGTTAATTGCTTTAAAATATCCTCCATTTTTAAATCATGATTTAAAATATTTTTTAACGAAATGGCATTCTTGTTTTCAAATTTAACTTGATTTACATTGACACCAATACCAATAATTGTTTGTTTTAAAATACTTCCTTGAATGGCGTTTTCTATTAAAATTCCAGCAATTTTCTTATTTTCAATATATATATCGTTTGGCCACTTTATAAAGCAGTTTTTATTTGTTAATTTTTTTATAAATGTATGAACTGCAATACATACTGCCATATTTATATATGCCTGATTTTCAATTTTAATAAAATTAAATTCGAGTAATACACTGCAAAGCAAGTTTTTTTGTGGTTCGCTTTCCCAAAAATTATTTCCCGTTCCTCTTCCCTCTGTTTGATGAGCAGTATAAACAACTAAACCGTTTTGATGCAATAATTCTTTTATATAACTATTGGTCGATTTTACTTGATTAATGAAAAGATATTTGAAATGAATGGATAACAAATTTTTAAAACCGTTTTTTAAAGTTACTTTTGGCGCGCAATATAGTAAGATAAATAGAAGATGAGTATTGAGAAAAAACCAGTAAAGAAAGCTGCTACCAAAAAAGCAGCTAAGAAAGTAATTAAAAAAGTAGCTGTAAAAAAAGTAAGTGCTAAAACAGCAACTCCTACAAAAACAACATCAAAAGTTTCGAAAATAACCGACCCTACTGAGTTTTTAGCTTGGGCAGTGGCACAGGGTATGTTTGAGAGAAAAGCAGAAAATATAAAAATAATGGATATGAGAAGTGTTAGAGGTGCAAGTTCTGATTTTTTTGTAATTTGTAATGCCGATAGCGATAAACAAGTAGAAGCCATTTCAAATAGTGTAGATGAAGAAGTAAAAAAACTTACCAAAGAAACTCCATGGCACCGCGAAGGTTTAGAAAATTGCGAGTGGGTTTTACTTGATTATTTTAATGTAGTAGCACATATTTTCCAAACAGAAAAGCGTGAGTTTTATGGCGTAGAAGAATTATGGGGCGATGCATTAATAGTTCCTTTTGAAGGAAAATAATTTCACCAAAAATTTATTTTAGTAAAATAAAAAAAGTACAAAAAATTATAACTGTATTGGTTTTTTTATTGATACAACCAATTACATTTGCTCCCTTAAAAAAAATATGTTAGATAGAAATACACTTATTGGCTTTTCGCTAATTTTAGCTTTATTAGTAGGTTGGGCTTACTTTTTAAAACCCAGTGATGCAGAAATAGAAGCATACAAAAAACAACAAGATAGTACATCAATTGCTTTATTGAATCAGGATAGTATATTAAAAACACAATTAGATACTAATAAAATAGCTGCTTCAATTGATACCACAAGCGCCAACGCAGCAATTTTAAGCGCATTTGGAAGTTTTTCGAGCTTTGCTAAAGGCAAAGAATCTTTTACAACTTTAGAAAACGAAGAATTAAAAATAACTTTTACTAATAAAGGTGGAAGAATTTATAAAGTTCAGTTAAAAAAATACAAAACATACGAACAAAAAGATTTAATTTTATTGGATGGTGCTGAAAACAAGCAATCGTTTGAATTCCCTACCACCGAAAATAAAATTATAAATACAAACGATTTGTATTTTACTCCTACCCTTTCTGAAAATAAGAAAAGTTTGAGTATGAAAGTAAATATTGGAAACAACCAATACATTGAACAATTGTATGCTTTTAATGAAAATAACAATATTTTAAATTACAATATAAACCTTGTTGGTTTAGAAAATATAATTCAAAAAAGTAAAAAAAGTTTAGATATAAATTGGACTACAAATATACTTATGCAAGAAAAAACCAGAGATGCAGAAGAACGCGTTTCTACCATTTTTTACAGAATAAAAGAAGAAGTACCTACCAAACTTTCGGAAGGAAGTGAAGCAAAAGAAGTTATTAAAAGCAATTTACAGTGGGTAAGTTATAAGCAACAATATTTTAACCAAACCATTATAGCCGATAAAGGATTTACTGAAGCAGCTTTAGAAACTAAAAACGATTTAACCAAAACCAGTTTACGTAACTTTAGTTCATTGCTTACCATTCCTTATAACCATGGTAATAGCGAAACTTTTGCTATGAAAATTTATTATGGCGCTAATCATTACAAAACATTAGAAACATTAAATATTTCTTTAGAAAGAATTGTAACTTTAGGTTGGGGTATTTTTAGGTGGGTAAATAAATATATAGTTATAAATGTATTTGATTTTTTCAGCAGATACATTGGAAATTTTGGTTTGATTATTTTACTATTAACTTTATTAATTAAAACAGCATTGCTTCCTTTGGTTTATAAAAGTTATTTAAGTGCTGCCAAAATGCGTTTATTAAAACCAGAAATGGATGAAATAAAAGAAAAAACTGGTGGTGACGTAGCCAAATCTCAGCAAGAAAACATGAAGTTATACAAAAAAGCTGGAGTTAACCCTTTTGGTGGTTGTATCCCAGTTTTATTACAGCTTCCTATATTGTTTGCCATGTTCCAATTTTTTCCTTCTGCTTTTGAATTAAGACAAAAAAGTTTTCTTTGGGCTGAAGATTTATCGACCTTTGATAATGTATTAGATTTACCTTTTAGCATTCCTTTTTATGGCGACCATGTGAGTTTATTTGCCATATTAATGACTGTTTCATCAATTGCTTACGCTATGTATAACAACCAAGCTACAGGAGTTACAGGCCAAATGAAATGGTTGGGATTATTTATGCCAATTATATTTTTATTTACATTAAATAGCTTTGCTGCAGGTTTAAATTATTACTATTTTGTATCGAACTTAGTTACTATTTCACAACAATTAATTATTAAATTATTTGTTGATGAAGAAAAGTTGCACAGCCAATTACAAGAAAATAAAAAGAAACCTATAACTAAGTCTAAATTCCAACAACGCTTGGAAGACATGGCTAAGAAAAGAGGAGTTGATTTAAATAACTTAAACAAAAAATAAGTTAGATAATTTTTTCTAAATCAATTTATATTAATAGTTTAGGGTTGTATTTTTATAATTTATAAAAATACAACCCTAAACTAATTCAACTGTTTTGTTATAACAAATATCAAAAATATTTGGAACAGCATCTATAATTTTATATTTAACTAATTCAGTAAAAATACTATTCATTTCTTCTTCATTTATTTCTGCTTTGCCCGCATATTCCAATTCATTGAACCATTTAAATGCATCGGCCAATTTTATTTGATATCGCCAAGCTATTAAATCAACTGCTTCAGAATTAAACTTTAGTTCATTGCAACTTTCATTTACAATTTCTAGTACTTCGTTTAAAGTTTCGCTTTGAGTATTAATATAGTTATTGGTTGCTACAACAGCAAAACAAGGCCAAGGAGTTTTGCATTCCCCTATCATTTTAAATTCACCATTGTCAACAAAAGGTTTAGTGGTAAATTTTTCCCACATAAAAAGTTCAGCAGTTCCATTGGCTAACGCTTTCCTTGCTCCTATTAAATCTTTAACAATTACAAAATCTTCTTCGTTTATTTTAAAACCATTATTCGATGCATTTACATAACTCATTAAGTGCGAACCTGAATTAAACCTACTAATGGCATACTTTTTACCTTGCATTTCGGCAATGGCATTTATAGTTGACTTAGCATTTACAAAAATTCCCCAACGCAAGGGCGAGTTTACATAAAACTGAACCAACTTACTTGGGTTACCTTTTGTTATGTCGGCAATAACACCTTCAGTTAAAGCAATTGCAATATCAATTTCTCCATCGCGCAACATTTTACACATGGCTCCCGTTCCTCCAGGTACATCTATCCAATCTATTTCAATTCCTTTTGTTTTAAATTTGCCTTGTTCTATTGCTAAATGCCAAGCCAAATTAAAATGCTCAGGAACACCACCCACTCTTACTGTTTTTATCATTAATTATATAAATTAATTGAGCAATAAATTGTTTTAAAACCACACAAAAATAGTATTATTACTACAAATTAGTATGTAAATAAATCAGTTTAAAACCCAAGATTATTTAATTTTTACCGCCATCTTCAATAAAATATATTTAATTTCCAATAAAAGTTATTTGAAGAAATAGGCTAAAAACTTTTTATATTCGTACCATTAATTTTATGAAAAAAATACTTGTAGCCAACAGAGGTGAAATAGCTTTACGTGTAATGCGAACAGCTAAAGAAATGGGAATAAAAACAGTAGCCGTATATAGCGAAGCTGACAGAAAAGCCTTGCATGTGCGTTATGCCGATGAAGCCGTTTGTATTGGACCGCCACCAAGTAATCAAAGTTATTTATTAGGCGATAAAATTATAGAAGTTGCCTTGCAATTAGGTGTGGATGGAATCCATCCTGGATATGGATTTTTAAGTGAAAATGCTCATTTTGCTCGTAAAGTAAAAGAAGCTGGTATTACATTTATTGGCCCAAGTGCCGAAAGTATGGAAATAATGGGTGGAAAAATATCAGCTAAAAATGCGGTTGCAAAGTTTAATGTGCCAATGGTTCCTGGAACTAAAGATGCTTTAACTGATATAAATGCAGCAAAAGTAATTGCAGCAGAAATTGGATATCCTATTTTAATTAAAGCCAGTGCTGGTGGTGGCGGAAAAGGAATGCGTGTAGTTGAAAAGGAAAATGAGTTTGAAGAACAAATTAAATTAGCCCAATCGGAAGCTAAAAATGCTTTTGGCGATGATGCCGTTTTTATAGAAAAATATGTAGGTTCACCTCGTCATATTGAGTTTCAAATATTAGGCGATACTCATGGAAATATTGTTCATTTATTTGAGCGTGAATGCAGCATACAACGCAGACACCAAAAACTAGTTGAAGAAGCACCAAGCAGTTGCTTAACCGAAGAAGTGAGACAAAAAATGGGTGAGGCAGCTATAAATGTAGCCAAAGCATGCAATTATGTGGGTGCTGGAACTGTTGAGTTTTTGGTGGATGAAAAATTGAATTTTTATTTCTTGGAAATGAATACCCGCTTACAAGTAGAGCATCCAGTTACCGAACAAATTGTAAATTTAGATTTAGTAAAAGAACAAATTAGAGTGGCTCGTGGCGAGGCTTTGGGTTACACGCAAGCCGATTTAAAAATAAATGGACATGCCATAGAATTGCGTGTTTGTGCCGAAGATCCTGCAAATAACTTTTTACCCGATATTGGTAAACTAAATTCCTACAAAACACCACAAGGTTATGGAGTGCGAGTAGATGATAGCTTTGAGGAAGGCATGGAAATTCCAATACAATACGACCCTATGATTGCAAAATTGATAACCTTTGGTAAAGACAGGGAAGAAGCAATGAACAGAATGGTTCGTGCTATAGACGATTACCAAATAACAGGAATTGAAACTACTTTGCCTTTTGGAAAATTTGTAATGAAACACGATGCATTTATTTCGGGAAATTTTAATACAAAATTTATTGAAAATTACTTTAAAACTGAATTTTTAAATACATTTAACAATAACGATGAAGCTTTTGCTTATGCTGCAGGAGAGCTGTTTTATAAAAACGAAGATAGTTTGAAACAACAAGCAGTTGCAGGAAAAAGTAGCAATTGGTTACAAAATAGAAAGGCGTAGTTATTAATTTGCGTTTTTTTTAATCATTCAATCTGGTTTTCAAATCCATTCTTTCATGCAAAATTCTAATAATTTCAATTTCGAATTTATCAATAAATTGATAGAATATTATATGTCTTCCTGAATGTAATCCTAGTAAATTTTTATTAATTTAATCATATTCTTTTCCTATTTCAGGATTTATTCCAATTTCCATACACGAAAGTTTCAGCATTGCATAATATTTGTCTGCTTGTGTTTCAGACCATTTTTCAAAAGTATATTCCCAAATATTATTCAAGTCCTAAATGGTTTCTTGTCTTAATATAACTTTAGCCATTTTTCCTTTTTTCGGATTTTAGCTGAATTAAATTTTCTTCAAAATTAAAGTTTTCCACTCTTGGGCTTTCTAAACCTTTTTGTATTGCGTTTCTTAAAGCAATGGCTTTACTTTCTTCATCCTCTAAAAGTCTAAGTCCCGCACGAATAACTTCACTTACATTTTTATAACGCCCTCCTGATACTTGACTACTCACAAACTCGTCAAAATAATTTCCAAGTGATATTGATGTATTTTTCATTTAATTAAAATTTTTACAAATTTACCAAAAATTGGTAAGTGTACAAATGTTTGAGTTTGATATTGAAATTTTTGTTTATCTATACTTTCTTTAGGAAAATTACCGTTAACTTATTTATATTTAAAACATTATCATACATATATGCCCAAAAGAAGTAAATTGGTATGATAAAATCTTATAGTTTGTGCACTTTTAATATCTCACCAACTGAATTTAAGTGTATTGGTGAGGAAACCTTACGAATACAAAATATTAAATTATTGATGTTTGGTTATTGTTTTAATTTTTTATTTTAATTCAAAAATATCTACACTTAAATAAATATTAAACCTAGAATAGCTAAGATAAAGCCAGCTAAATTCCTTTTCTTACTTCCATTCCATTCAGTTTGTTTTTTTAAGTCTTTATAAAAGCTATAAATTGAAGAAATTATTAGTTAATAAATTGGCAATTTTAATAGGAAATGTTTGCTCATAATTATTTGTTTTTTTGCTACAAATAAAATGAATACTTTATAATTACAGTAGAATATTTAATATACTCAAATTTGGTTGATGAATACATACCAACTGATTGTTGATTGTTAAATAGTTGCTCAAAGCTATCACAAAAATACATCCCCCTAACCCCCCTTCCCCTTGCAAAGCCTTCCCACAAGGGGGAATTGTTGTAGCACCTTTTTAGAATGAAAGATTTAAGATAGTTAGATGGTAAAATTGCTGAATTGCCAGTTGCTAGTTGCTAGCAGCCAATATAAAAATTCAAACAAAAATCAATACAAAAAATTAAAGTAGTTAGTTTAAAATTGCATGGTGGAAATAATCAATAAAACTGAATCAAAACCTATTGAATGCCCTGTTCCTCATGGCAAGCGCTGGAAGTGGCTTGGTTACATAAAAAAATTAGGCTTTTGGGGCTTTATGTTCTTTTTAATTAAAGGTATTACCGTTTGGATTTTATTGCCATACTTGGCTGCAAAAGGTATTTTTAATTGGTAAAAAAAAATTTGACAACTTTTAATAAAATTGTCAAATTAGAATTTAATTAATTACTATATATTTTTTACAAACCGCTAAAACAATAGATATAAGTATCTGCATTTTCAGTTTTTTTTATCCATAATTCTTTTGAAGCCAATCGTTGAATATTGTATATTTCGGCAGATCCACCTATAGTTATTTTAACATCTTCATCATCGTTTAAAAATGACCAAGTTCCATCAGAAACTACTCTAGTTGGGTATCCAAATATTGTACCTTCAATTGTTCTGGTTAATGTGCCACTATTGAATGCATTATAAATGTATGTTGCCCCATTTAAATCTTGACTAACACTATTTTTTTCATACTTTGTTAATGTCCATGTGTTGGTAAAACAGTCTTTTCTGGTTTTTAACGAAATAATAGGATCATCATCGCCTTTTTGACACGAAGGTAGAGTTGGGTAATGGTGCAAAAAATAGTTGGTGTTTTTTAATAAAATAACTAATAATATTAAAGCGTAAATCAGAAAAATAAACTGGCTCTGCTGGAGAGCAACCAAATAGCGATATGATTTACCACGAGAAAT
>Ga0247844_1000579_pt1 | contig 77312 bp, 71 predicted proteins | sample LaCtaG_FD_192421 | JGI IMG/M metagenome (GOLD analysis project Ga0247844, IMG submission 192421) | Freshwater microbial communities from meromictic Lake La Cruz, Castile-La Mancha, Spain - LaCruzMarch201714.5m_1 | ecosystem: Environmental > Aquatic > Freshwater > Lake | place: Spain: Castile-La... | reverse complement strand
TGCGCTTCTCTCAATATCCCGATAATTTGCTCTTCACTAAATCGACTTCTTTTCATTTTGTTCTGCTCCCTTTTCTTTGAGCAGAACTCCACTTTTGTCACGTCCACTTTTTGGGGGGCAGGTCAAGTTCAAATATTTCGTAAGCGAAGCGAGCCCCGAGCCGACAGCGTCCGCCGCCGTCCGGCCGGTAGTTCGCGCGGTCGTGGGCGAGATGTGCAGCGACACTGGCGGGACGTCCTGCAATCAGTGCACCTGCGAACTTGTCCTCTCGGGCCGGACCAATCCCGCAAGTCCAATCATGACTCAAGGAGGAAGTTGCTGGACAAGTAATGCCGAGGAGGTGCCAGGGAGATCCGAGCGAGGCGACTCGGGGTGTCATCCGTTGAGCCAATGCATCCAGGCCGGCTACCGCTCCGTTGCCCTCGTTCCGATTCGAATGCGGGATCAGATCGTGGGCTTGATCCATTTGAACGACCGGCGGCAAGGGCGCTTTACACTCGAAATGGTGGAGATCCTCGAAGGCGTCGCGTGGCAGGTCGGTGAGGCCCTCCTGCGGGAACAGACCGAGACGTTGCTCAAAGAGGCAACCCGACTGCTTCAAAAAACCAGCCGGATTGCAAAGATCGGGGGTTGGGAATTGGACGTGGCAAGTCGGGAGGTGACTTGGACCCGCGAGACCTGTGCGATTCACGAAGTGGAGGAAGGCTACACGCCGCGCGTCGATACCGGATTGGCTTTCTACCCTAAGGAAACGCGCCAGTTCATTGAATCAGCTATCAATAATGCGATTGAAACTGGCGAGAGCTTTGATGTCGAAGTTCCTTTCGTCACAGCAAAGGAACGAAGCCTGTGGGTGAAGGTGACTGGGGAAGCCGAGTTCGAGGGCGGCAAGTGTGCGCGGCTCTCAGGCACCTTTCAGGACATCACGCAGCGAAAGAGGGCTGAGGAAAAGCTGACACTTCTTCGTGCAGCGATCGAGCAGAGTGCCGAGACGGTTGTCATTACGGACCTGACCGGTAAAATCGAATACGTAAATCCAGCTTTCGAAAAAAGCACCGGCTACTCCTCTGCGGATATGATTGGCAAGAGCACGGGTCTTCTTAAATCCGGTAAACAAGACGCCGCATTTTACCAAAATTTATGGGGAACAATTAGCTCAGGCCATTCCTGGCGGGGTGAATTTCACAATCGGCGGAAGGACGGCTCGCTCTTCTGGGAGTCGGCGACGATATCGCCGGTCCTCGATCGCTTTGGCCAGATTCTACATTTTATCGCCGTCAAGGAGGACATCACCGAGCGGAAAGAGCTCGAGGCCGCGCTGGGCGAGGCAGTTATCGCCGCCGAGGCGGGCAATCGGGTGAAGACCGAATTCCTGAGCACGATGAGCCATGAATTGCGAACTCCGCTCAATGGCGTTCTCGGTTTTGCAGAACTCCTTGGATATACTCCCTTGGATGAAGAGCAGAAGAGCTTCGTTGAAACTATCGTCTCCAGTGGTGAACACCTTCTTTCAATCGTCAACGACATACTCGATTTCACGAGCATCGAAAGTGACTCTACGGATGTCGAAATCGCGCCACTTGAGGTCGCGGGACTTTTGGGGTTCCTCGAGAGCCGGGAGCAAATAATGGCGGCCGAAAAAGGACTTGAGTTCCGGACGGAAGTGGCCGCTGACGTTCCCAAAGAGATCCTCGGGAATGAACGCCGTATCGGCCAAATCCTTATCAACCTCCTCAATAATGCGATCAAGTTTACGTCCGCTGGGTCGATCGTCCTGCGGGTGAGGGTCTCGCGCCACGACTCATGCTCCGCATTGGAGTTCTCCGTGGAGGATACCGGGGTCGGAATGTCGGACGAGACGATCGCAAGCCTCTTCACTCCGTTCCTCCAGGCCGACTCGAAACTGACTCGTGACTTCGGTGGCACGGGGATTGGGTTAGCGGTAGCGCAACGGTTGGCCAAGCGGATGAGGGGGGAGATCTTTGCGGTGTCGAAACTCGGAAAGGGAAGCCAGTTTATCTTGCAGCTGCCGCTCGAAATTCCGAAATCAAAAGTTGCGAGCTGTGATCAACCTGCAAGGGACGCGGCGACTTCCGGCCGTAAGCCGTCTACTCAGTCCGAGCGGATCGTGCTCGTTGTCGAGGACGACCAAGACAACCGAAGGCTCGCTGGTAAAATGCTCGAGAGTCTCGGATACAGCGTGGAATTTGGTGCCGATGGCTCCGACGCGCTGAGGAAGTTTGTTCCGGGAAAATTCTTTGCCATTCTCATGGACCTGCAGATGCCCGTTATGAACGGCCTCGATGCGGCGAAGAGAATTCGAGAGATCGAGTCCAGTTCACGTGTTCCGATCGTTGCTGTGACAGCCAACGTGATGCCCGGTACCTCTGATTCCTGTCTCGCCTATGGCATGGATGATTTTCTATCGAAGCCATTCAATCGGGACGAACTCCAGGCGACGCTCGCCCGCCTCGAATAACCCGATTCGGCTCTGGGCTCGTCGAGAACTCCCCGCCCAACCTTCGCTTGCTCTAGTGCGTCGATTCACACATCCTCGGAATACCCCATGAACACTGCAAAAAAAATCCTGAACGACCCGCTCGCCTGCGCGGATGAACTACTCGAGGGCCTTGTCCTCGCATACGACGGTAAGGCACGCAAAGTTGGCAAGCGCGCCATTGTGATGAATGCTCTCCGCCCGGACGCACCAGCACTTCTGGTTGGCGGCGGGGCAGGGCACGAGCCGATCTATCATGGCCTCGTCGGAACCAATATGGCTGACGGTGCTGCGGTGGGTGATGTCTTTGCAGCGCCTCCGCCCGACATTGTGCTCGATGCCACAAGGGCAGTAAATCGGGGCAAGGGTGTGCTCTACCTTTACGGAAACTATGCCGGTGATGTGCTGAATTTTGACATCAGCGCCGAACTCGCCGCAGATGAGGGGATCGAGGTTCGCACGGTGACCATTCACGACGATGTCTGCTCAGCTCCAATCGTCGAAAAACACACCCGCCGTGGCGTCGCGGGGCTCGTGCCCGTGGTCAAACTGGCAGGCGCCGCCGCCGCGACCGTGAACAGCTTGGACGAGTTGGAGCGCATCGCACGCAAGGCGGTGGACAACACCCGCACCGTGGGTGTTTCAACCGCGCCCGCATGCATCCCAGCCACAGGAGTGCCGACTTTTGAGATCGCTGACGACGTGATCGGGCTCGGCATGGGGCTTCATGGTGAGAAGGGAGTTGGACTAATCCCGATGTGTACGGCGGATGAGCTCGCGGGCAAAATGTTGGGACTTCTCTTCGGTGATGATCTCGATCTCAAGCCCGGCGATGAGGTTGTGTTTTTCGTCAACTCGCTGGGCTCCACACCCATGATGGAGCTCCTCATTCTGCTCCGCGCGGCGCGGCCAATCTTGGAGGGCAAAGGAATCCGAGTGTACCAAACCATGGTGGGCAGCATCGCCGCATGTCTGGAAATGGCAGGCGTCAGCTTTAGCATCACGAAGCTGGACGCCGAACTGAAGCGTCTCTGGGACATGCCCTGTGCGAGTGTCGGCTATACCAAACTCTGATCCTTCGTAACCCCGCTAATTCCCCTCAGTCCGCCTCCACGTTGCATGGGTAAATCCTCACTTTCCGCGCCAGAAGTCGTCGACATGCTCAATCTTGTCGCGGATCGCATTATCGAGGCCGAACCCTTTTTGTCCGACGCGGATCGAAAACTAGGCGACGGGGATCACGGGCTGGGGATGAAACGAGGGATGGAAGCCGTTAAACAAAATCTGCAGACTGGCGCTGAGAGCATTGAGAAAGCGTTCGCCATCACTGGCATGGCCATGATGAGCAGCATGGGTGGGGCAAGCGGTGCCATTTTCGGAACTTTTTGGCGCAGCGGCAGCAAGTCTCTGACCGGACGCGAGCGTTTTGATTCTCAGGCTTTAGCAGACCTTCTTCGAGCGGGGCTGGATGGAGTTATGACCCGTGGTAGAGCCAAAGCGGGGGACAAAACGATGGTGGACGCCCTATTGCCGGCCGCCGAAAAAGCTGCCCAAGTAGCCGCCGAATCGCTTCCGAACTCCATCACTGCCGTCGCATCGGCAGCCATCGATGGATGTGCGTCGACGAAGGCGATGATTGCCACCGTGGGCCGCGCAAGAACCCTCGGGGCACAATCCATCGGCTATCCCGACGCGGGCGCGTGCAGTGTGGTCATCATTCTTGAATCGATGCGTGATTACGTGCTCGCTTGAGGCTCAGGAATTTCCCAGCGGAGTCGCATGCGACCAGACATTTGGACATTGGAGCACAACTGGTTTCATGAACTTCGCCGGTCACTTCTCAAACCGTGCTCGCTTGGGCTTGGACGTGCCCTTCGCCGTCAGAATCGATGTGGACGAACTGGATGTAGCGCTTGCGCTGGTCGGGAAAGGACACGGGGCAGGTGACTCCATCCCTGCTCTTCGTCACGCCGAAGCGGAAGACAATCCCCATGCAGGTAGAGCAGCTTGTCGAGCGCAAGCGTCTTATCGAACACAACCCTCAACAAAGCCCGCCCCTCAGCCACCTCCGCTGCCAATTGTGGGTGGAAATCAGGTGCGAAATCGTCCCATTCTAGGTCATTAGGACTCGGGTTTCCAGTGGTGATCGCGGAAAAAACTGACTCCCTGTAACCACAAAATCCAGATTTGGCCTCGCCGGTGATCCTCTCGTTTAGGTCCACGCCATGGCGACTGAGGTGATGTCACCTGGCATGGCTCGACCGGTGCAAGGGCGTAATCGGCAGGGTCCTTTTCGTAGAGCGTTAAAACCGTTGCCTATCCGTGCGCGTTTCGGAAGTGGTTTCCGGCGGATGCTCTAGATCAACGGGATACCGCCAGCCTGCGCATGCGAGCCTTGACCAAATTTGCCCGCTCGCGTGAAACCGGATCTGTGCGAAAACAGCCTTCGACGGCATCCGAAAAATCGCCGTTTGCCAGACACTTGCGGAGTTCCTCAGTGACATAGGCGCACAACGGCTTGCATTCGCGATCCAAAAGCAAGTCGGTGTTGTCACAGCCGTTGAACAACGTGACAATATCGTCCAGATCCTCGCTCATAAACGGATCTCCCGCTCCGCGATCCCGATAAGCGGTCATCTCGGCCGCTAGGAAATAGGGCCGCCCAACGACTGATGCCTCCACATCTTCCCCCAAGTCTGTCATGACCGCATTCCGCACAGCGTTGGGAAACCATTCGCTGCTCATTCCCAGAACGGAGACTTCCGTTGGCATGACGTCCACCGTCACCCCGTCGGCAATCCACCGGCTGATTGGAGCACCTGCCTGGGTGTCGTTCTGAAAGCCAATCGCACGAAGTTCCGTTTCGAGCCGGCAAAGCGAATTTCCAAGAGTTCGGGATGATCGACAAGAAGCGGGAGAACCGAGGCACCAAGAAACGTGTCGGGAATCCCGAGCCCATTGAAATGTCGTGCGACAATGCGTATAGACTCGAGCGGTGTCATCGGTGGGAGATGCGATCGCGTAGCCGAGCTTGATTGCTATCAAAGGCGACTAGCCCCTTGGTGAACGGGATGAGGCGTGCGTCCAGTCGGACCACTGCGAGGGGGGCTTGCCACGGGCTTTCTTAAATTCGAGGGAAAGATGGCTGGCCGAATGGTAGCCGAGCCTCCCGGCAATTTCCTTCACGCTGAGGTCGCCGCACGCCAACAAATCTTCGGCGCGGGCTAGCCGGATCTCCTTCGCGTATTCCTTCGGGGCAAGTCCGGTAGCTTGTTTGAATTTCCGGTAGAGTGTCAGGTAGCTCACCCCGAGCGCCCGCGCGATGCTTTTGACATCGCGCCCCTGCATAAGAAGTTCGCGGGCCTGTCGCGCGAGATCCGGTAGGGCCGGCTTGTTTGTGCGTGCGGACGCGAGGCTTTGCGAGACGACGGAAGCGAGCAGGGTCATCGCCAGGCCGGAGGCAATGGCCCGGTATCCCAACTGGTGAGCGATGCAGACACGGTGCAACTCGGCGAATCGCCCCCAAAATGCCGAGCGCCGATTCATATACACGGGGGCCACGTCCAGAATGCCATGCCCGAGCCATGCTTCGAGGGTGGGGCCACGCAACTCCAACCAATCCTCGGTCCAGCCCGTCTCCGGGTCGGGCCGATAACGGTGCCAGTAGCCGGGCGGGAGCAGAAAAACGGAGCCCGCAGAGAGGTGCGCCCTACCGCTTCTCGATTCCAGTATCCCGCGTCCTTGCGATATGGCGACCAACTGGAAGGCCGAGAGGACCCTGCCTCGCTCCCAGGTGAACGCGCGCCCTTCCGGATGCCGGGGCGGAGGATAAGGCTTGCCGGGAAGGATGCAGGCATGACCGATCGCGGAGACATGGAATGTCCAGACGGCCTCCTGCGGACCTGCGGGAAAATATTCAAAATAGGTTTTGATAGTTTTTTATATGAAACGGAAATCTTCTTGCATGCAAGGCAACGTGACATCTTTCAGGCGATAGGGAATCCTGCTGGCGATGGATCTCCCAGTTCTTTCCCTTCGCGTTGGCTTGTCTGGAATCGGACTTGGAGCCTGCTGGTCGCAGTTTCAAGGGCTGAAGGAACGGTTGGAAGGCTTTGTCCGGGCCGTTTCAATAAGGCTCGAGCGCCCGGATGTCGAGATCATCAACCTCGGCCTCATCGATTCCCCGGAGCGTGCCATGGAGGCGGGGCACCGGTTTCGACGGGAAGATGTGGACGTGATATTCCTGCATGCCACCACCTACGCGCTTTCGTCCACCGTCCTCCCGGGCGTCGAGGGCGAATCGGTTCCGGGCCCGATCCTGGAAATCGGAAATACGAACAGCCGCTACCGCTTTCCGATCGGGCATGTGACAGGGAAGATAAAAAGACTCGGTCAACTTGCTCGGCATCCGCGTCGCGCGCGTGTGCTGATCGTCAAGCGAAGCCCCAACTTTCCCATCAAACCGCAAAATGCAACCAGCTCCCATGATACGACACGCCTTCAAGATGCGCATCCCGCTCGAACACGCCGCGGAATACAAGCGGCGGCATGACGAAATCTGGCCGCTCCTTGTCGGCGAACTCAAAGCGGCGGGCATCTGCGATTACTCGATCTTCCTCGACGAGCAAACCGGTGATCTCTTTGGCACGATGAAGATCGCGGATCCCCGAAAGCTCGAACAACTGGCATCAAAGGACATCATGAAAAAATGGTGGGCTATGAACAAGGACATCCAGTTTTACGAGGGGGACCAGCCCTTCGTTCGACCATTGAAAGAGATGTTTCACATGGATTAACCGGGGGGCTGTGGCATCTCGAAAATCTCCAAAAAACTAAAAACAACAAATCGCATGTCATACACGACCGGCCTCGAACAATACGCAACCCCTGGCGTTGACACCGAAGCTGCGTCAAAACTCTGGAGTCCGTTTCCATCTCCCTGCACTGCTGGCAGGGCGATGATGTCGGTGGATTTGAAAAAGCCGATGCCAGCCTCTCCGGTGGCGGCATGCTTTGTAGCGCGCTTTCATTTTCCCCCTCAATCAGAGCCGGATTCCTAAGGGTCCCCAAAGGAGCACTTGAAGAGTAGCCGCGAGCAGTTGGGGTGTAGGCCCAAGCGAGGAAAACTGCTGGCAGTTTTGCTGGCAGTTGGCTTTTTCAGTGCTGTAACTAACTCAATATCAGAACGATAAAGAGAGAGGCGAGGGTCGGAATCGAACCGACGCATAGAGCTTTTGCAGAGCTCTGCCTTACCACTTGGCTACCCCGCCATTGATTGAATGGCCGATACGGGTTGTATCGTGCGGGAATCAATACAGCAAAATCGGGGGCGCGACAATAGTTGTTTGCACCCCTTGTGTGATCGATCCCTCGGATTCCACGATCGATGCGACGATCTCATCCGAAAAATTCACCGTGAGTGTGCCGATCGGGGTCTTAACCCAGACGGTCCCAGTGGTCGCCACACCGTCTGCTCCGACGACGGTGGTTTGCTGGGGGATGTTGGCGTAGCGTACGTATTCCCAGGTGTGTTCGGTGCGGTCGGCGTTGGTGCGGGTGGATCGTTTGTTTGGGCGTCCGATCGAGCGCTCGACTTCTTGGAGTGTCATGCCGATGGCGACTTCGCGTTTGGCTATCAGATTTTCCACGCTGATGAGGCGTTCGTTACTGGCGCGGAGCGAGGCGATGAATCCATCGGGAAGCGGAGCGAGAAAATCGGGTGAAACCCACGCGAGGATCTGGCCTTGTTGGGCTTTGCCTCGGACGCGGTAGAGGGTGTCGCCAACGGCTTGAAGTTCGACGTCCTGCCCGACGCGCAGAGTGCCGGCGTATCGGTTGCCGGTTTGGTCAAATGATGTAGGTGCGGCCTCAAGCACGCGCAGTTTGACTGGCTTGAGATCGAAGTCCGCCAGATAGATCACGCCCGGATCACGGACGACTGGGGGTTGCGCCGCCTTTACATGGGTGATCGCCAAGATCACGGCGAGCGCGGCAGAAATCATGAATTTCATGCAAGCATTATGGCAGACGATCAGCTATCCTACCACTTATACGATAAAACATCTCATGAACGATTTTCAGGAATTTGTAACTACTGGTGCCCAAAAAATCACACCGGCGCAGATTGCGCGCTTCGAAGAAGAGCTGCCGCTGGTGTTGGCGAAGATCAATGAGGTCGCCCCGCCCGAACAACCGAATCTCCAGTGTCATGCACAATTTTTGGTTCGCTATGTCGAGGATTGCCTAGACGCGAAATACACGCCGAACGATGTCGGCGCGCTGGCAGAGGCGATTTTTGCTCTCATGTATTTGCACAAAGGCGTGGATATCATCCCCGATGTTATTCCCGGGATTGGATATTCGGATGATTCGGCGGTTCTTCGCACGGTGCTTGCCGGGCACAAGAAGGAATTCACGGAATTCGGGGATATGTCCGGCGTGCCATTTTCCTCACTTTCCATCGAGGCTTAGGCCGTCGGGTGATACGCGATGAAGAGCGCTGAGATTTCTGCCCGGTTTGCAGTTGGCTGTGTGATAGCAGGGTTGCTCCTTCTTGGTCTTGCCGCGTGCAAACCTCCTGCGCCAGCACCAGAGGCTGTTTCGACGCCTGCTGCCGCGGAATCACCTGCTGCGCCGGTGCTCGAGGCGGCTCCGGTGGATGAGGCTGCCGAGAGTGAGATCACAGCCTCGGTCGAGTCTCCTGACGAGATTGACATGGATCCTGCAACGCTTGAGAACCAGCAAGTCAAAGAGGAGGTTCTCAAGCGGATCGACGTAATGCCTGCGCTGTCTGCTTCGGACAAAGACCGGCTTTACGTGCAGGTGGAGCGAGCGAGATCGATGGGGAAAGTCATCACGATCCCATTTGCGACTGGGGCGTCTCGCGTGCCGATGGATGTGATTGCCGCGCTCGGAGCGAGCTTGGAGCAGCCGCAAGTGCGGGTGCTTGCGGATGACCCGACGGTCGTTTTTGTTATTCTCGGATTTGCGGATAAAAAGGGTGATCCTGCCAAGAACCTGGAGATATCGACCCGGAGGGCGGAGAGTGTTTTGTCGCTCCTGCGCGATCGTTTTAATGTGTTGAACGTGATGCATGCCGTGGGCATGGGGAGTTCCGAGATGTTCGATGCGGGCGACCTTGAAAAAAACCGCGTGGTTGAAGTCTGGGCCGTCTTGCCATGACGACTGAACTCTGCCGAGCAGCGTGAAAACAAACACCGTGCTAACTTTGCGGCACGGCATGGTCATCGGGCGATCGATCGAAGCGGATTTCACGCTCGACGCCCCGTCGATCTCGCGACGACACCTCGAAGTCGAGTGGTCATCGCCGGGATGGAAAGTCAGCGATCTCGGAAGTCGTAGCGGCACGTATCTCAATGGCCGGCTAATTCTATCCGCCCGACTGACATGGGGTGATATCCTACAACTCGGGGATATATTTCTGCGCTTTAATGGCATTCAGTTGGAACCCGTGAACGCAGGCGGTGGTGCTTCGTTGTTGGCTAAGAATATCACAAAAGCAGCCGGAGAAACCAGCATCCTAAACGATGTGTCTCTGGCGATTCAACCGGGAGAATTTGTCGGAGTGATCGGTCCGAGCGGGGCAGGGAAATCCAGTTTGCTTGATGCGTTGTGCGCCCTGCGTCCGGCCAACTCCGGCAAGGTCCTCATCGACGGGCGTGACCTTTACGAGACACCATCGATTTTGCGCGATGAGTTTGGTTATGTGCCGCAGGACGATATTGTTCCGCTCGAGTTGACGGTCCGGAATGGACTCGATTTTTCTGCGCGGCTGAGACTTCCGAGTGGGGTGCCTGTGGCAGAGAGAATGCATCTGGTCGAGGTGACACTGGCGCGCTTGGGGTTGGAGCTGCGAGCCGACACGCGGGTCGGGAGGCTTTCCGGCGGTCAGAGGAAGCGCGTGAGCGTCGCCGCCGAGTTATTGATGCGGCCGAGGTTGTTGTTTCTCGATGAGCCGACCTCCGGCTTGGATCCGGTAGCCGAGTGCACGTTGATGGAACAATTGCGCGGACTTGCTGCGAACGGATGCACTGTGGTGTGCACTACGCATGTGCTCGAAAACGCACATCTCATGGACCGCATCATTATCCTTGCTGCTGGTCGGCTCGTATATGACGGAACACCGGCCAACGCATGCGCGCACTTTGGTGTTGATCGCCTCATGGACGTCTATGTCGCCGTGCAAGATCGAAATCGACCAGTCGCAGCGGTTGCTCCGAGTGCAGATCCACCGCTTCAAGCGGTGCGTAAGACTCCTTGCGAACCCGCATTGCAGCGGGCGCGGCGGGCGGCGGCGTTTCCGATTTTGCTCGCGAGAGAGTGGGCGATTTTGTGCGCGGATTGGAAAAACCTGCTGCTCCTGATCGGGCAACCGGTGCTCATTGCATTTCTCGTCACATGGGTATCTCCGGATACCTCTCTGGTTTTGTTTTTTTCTATCATTGCGACGCTGTGGTTCGGCTGTGGAAACGCAGCACAGGAGGTGGTGCGTGAGCTGCCGATGTATCGTCGCGAGCGGCTCGTGGGATTAGGTCGTGGGGCGTATTTGAGCGCGAAGTTTGTGTCGTTGTCGCGGCTTACTTTGCTTCAGAGCCTCGTGATGTACGGATGCATGCAGATCGGTGCAGGAGGATTGAAGGGCGATGTGGGTTGGCAGTTGGCGGCGCTGATGGCCACTTCGCTCGCGGCGGTATCGATCGGGCTCGCAATCTCGAGTTGGGCGCGTTCGGTGTTGCAGGCGGTGATGCTGGTGCCGTTGATTCTGATTCCGCAGATTCTATTCTCCGGCTTCACACCTCCGGCGGGAGAAATGAAATCTGCGCCGTATTTTGTTTCCACGCTGATGCCGAGTGCGTCAGCGCGGCAAGTGATGGATGTCAGCCTGCTTTGGAACCAGACGATATCGGGTCGGCTAGCGGGTGATGCGCCGTCTGCATTCTCCAATCTCAAACGAGGCCGTACGCTGAAAAACGGCGATGTTTTCTCCGATGCGCGGCCCGGTTGGTGGGGAATGTCGGGCTTGGCCGCCTGGGTGGTAATCGGTCTGACGCTGGCTGGATTCGGCATTCGGTCTCGAGAGCGCAACGGGTGAACCCGGTTAGTCCCGCTCAAACGTGTGGAGTTGCCGGATCATTTTGGCCACGAGTGCGGTCCAGCCCGTCTGATGACTGGCTCCTAGGCCCGCGCCGTTGTCGCCATGAAAATACTCGTTGAACAGGATGAGGTCTTTCCAGTGCGGGTCTGTTTGAAAGAGTTCGACCCCGCCGTTGAACGGGCGGTTTCCGTCCGCGTCTCTCTCAAAAATCGATACCAAGCGTTTTTCCAATTCGAGCGAGATATCCCACAGGGTCATCTCGTTTCCACTGCCTGTGGGGAACTCGACTTTGAAACTATCGCCGAAGTAAAATCCGAACTTTTGCAGTGCTTCGATGAGGAGGTAGTTCATCGGCATCCAGACCGGGCCACGCCAGTTCGAGTTTCCTCCAAACATCGGGACCGGGCTGTCGCCTGGGCTGTAAGTCAGTGTCTCAGTTTGATTCCCTTCCGTGAACGTGTAGGGGGTGTCGAGATACACCCGTGAAAGTGCCCGGATGCCATGCGGAGACAGAAATTCCTTTTCGTCGAAAAGCCTCTCGCATAGCCGCCGCAGTCGCGCTGGTGGAACGAGCGAGATGAGTTGCTTTCCGTCTTTCACTACCCCGATGTGGTGAAGCTCCTCGAGCAGGTGTGGGCGATGATTTTGGAACCACTCAATCCGCCTGCGCAGAAGCGGGAAGTGCTGAACGATTTTTGTGTCGAAACTTTCCACCGCAAATAACGGTGTGAGCCCAACCATGGATCGCGTCCTGAGGTAGTCCGAGGTGCCGTCCGGCCGCTGCAGCACATCGTAGTAGAACCCATCTTCTTCGTCCCAAAGATTGTAACCACTCGCGCCCTTGGCGTTGATGGCTGCCGCGAGGTAAATGAAATCGTTAAGAAAACGATCTGCGATGTCCTCATAGGCCGGATCCTCCAGCGCGAGCTCGATCGCAATATTGAGCATGTGAAGGGAATACGATGCCATCCACGCCGTGCCATCACTTTGCTCGATTTTACTGCCATCCGGGAGCGGGTATCTGCGGTCAAAAATCCCGATGTTATCGAGTCCTAGAAATCCACCTTCGAAGACATTGTCCCCGGTTTGGTCCACTCGGTTTGCCCACCATGCGTAGCCCATGAGCAGCTTGTTGAATGCCTTTTTCAGAAATTCGCGATCGCCCTTTCCCTTCAGCGCCCGTTCGATCGAGTAGATGCGCCATGCAGCCCATCCGCCGATCGGTGGGTTGGCGTCGGAGAGTGCCCATTCATACGCTGGCATTTGGGCGCTTGGCGATGTGTAGCGTTCGCCGCGTAGGAGTAGTTGCTGACGCTTCGCTGTTGCCGGGTCGATGGCGGTGAATGCGACCGATTGGAACATGAGGTCCCATGCGCAGAAATACGGGTATTCCCAGCAATCGGGCATCGAGATGACATCGTGTGCATGCATCTCTTTCCAGAATGCGTTCGGATGATTCCAGCGTTCCTTTGGTGGTGGGGGCATTGTGGGGTCCCCTTGCAACCATTGGAGCACGGGCCAGTAGTAAAACTTCTTGCCCCACAACAGCCCTGCGAGTGCACAACGCTGCACCAGTGCGGCCTCCGCTGGCAAATCGGGCGTGGTTGCTTGGTAAAACTCGTCGGCCTCGTTTTTGCGAAGCTCCAACGTTTGGTCAAACAGCACCCCGAATGGCGCTTCGGTGGGCTTGGACGTCAATCGCATCCGCACGATGAAGGTCGCACCGGCGGCGATCATCTGTCGGCAAATCGCAGCGGCTTTGGTTCCCGTGCGAACCGGATTGATCGCGTCTTTTTGACCTCGAATCACATATTCGTGAAACGCATCCTTCACATGCGCCGTGGGATTCGGGGATTGGAACAACCGCTCGTTGTTCGTTTCATTTTCGGTGAACACCCACTCCGGGTCACCCTCGCAATACCAGCGGTAAGCGGGCAGTCCCCATGGTGAAACCTCGACTGATCCGTCCTGCCCCGCGCGCAGCTCGGGTTTGGTCACCCCCTCCTGTCCCCACGACCAGGTGTTGCGAAACCAAAGCGTCGGCACGAAGACCAAGAGCGCCGCGTCGGGCCCTCGGTTTACCGCGCTGATCTGGATGCAAAGATCATCGGTGTCCGCTTTGGCATACTCGATGAAAATGTCAAAGTATCGGCTCTCATTGAAGATGCCGGTGTCCACGAGTTCATATTCGGGGTCTAGACGAGACCGGCGCGCATTTTCCTCGATGAGCTGCTGATACGGAAATGGTGCCTGCGGATACTTGTACAGTGCCCGCATGTAGCTGTGCGTCGGTGTATTATCGAGGTGAAAGAAGTAGTCTTTCACGTCCTCGCCGTGGTTGCCCTGCGGGTTCGACAACCCGAATGGGCGTTCTTTTAAGATGGGATCGCATCCATTCCAAAAAGTGGGAGAAAAACACACCCGGCAGTCGTCGTCGCAGAAGCCGAGCAACCCGTCCTCGCCCCAGCGGTAAACCCGGGAGCGGGCGTGGTCATGCGGGAAGTATGACCATGCGTCGCCATTGGCGGAGTAGTCCTCACGCACCGTTCCCCACTGGCGCTCGCTCAAATACGGCCCCCACAACCCCCAATTTGCGCGGCGGTGGTCGCGGTCAGCAATGCGCTCGGCTTCAGAAGGCATTGCCAGCGCTTCTCAGAAAAACCGGGGCGTGTCAGTATAAAACATGCGACACTCTCAGGACGTGGCAGCCGGACGATGCATCTGATTCTCTCGAATAACTGGCTCGTTTACTCAAAAATCGCACGCAATCGCCAGACGGTCTTTGGTGTGACGAAATGTCGAGCTATCTGCAAATTTGCCTCTTCGCTGTTTCTAGTAGGTGAAAAGAAATACGGCGAAGCCGTTGCCTCGTATAGCCCGGGGTTGTCACAACCCTGGGGTTGAGATTCAAAGGTATCAACCCCGCAGTGGGTTGCCTCATTCCCAAAGGTAGCGCTCGTCGTAGTTGACGCCGTATTTTTCGAGGAACGCACGATACTCCTGTTGAAAGGTGCGTTTTTTATGATGCTCGGCCTGGTTGGCAATGTAAGTGAGCACTGCCCGCACCTCCGTCTGGCCAATGGAAAATGCACCGTATCCGGCCTGCCAGCGAAAGCGCCGCTGCGATTGGTCTTTGCCTTTGATCCAGAGTGAAGATGCCCTTTTCAAATCACGCACCAGATCGGACACACAAAGCGTCTTTGGTAAAACAATCAGAAGGTGGACATGATCAGCGACCCCGCCGACGCCAAGGCTTTGCCCGCCTTCCTCGTTAACGATGCCCCCTAGGTAGCGGTGCAGTTCTTCGCGCAGTCCCAAGTCGGTGAGGAAGGGGTGGCGTCCAGCCGTTGAGAAAACGATATGAACCAGAAGATTGGTGAGAGACTGGGGCATCGCTCATGCTCCTTATGATGTGGCGCATATTCATGCAACCCACTTCGGGGTTGATGGAGCTATTTCTATACCAAGGGAAGGAACGGCAAATGCCCGTTCCTTCCCTTGGCTTCATGATGAAACGGCGTTGCCGTTCCGCCCTCTGTCACCCAATGGAAACGTCGAGCTATCTGCAAATTTGCCTTGCACCTGCGCACGGTGGAAGCCACGTTGTCAGTGTGAAAACTCCCCGCTACCGCTCCGCATTTACCCTCATTGAGTTGCTCGTCGTGATCGCAATCATCGGCATCCTTGCCAGCCTAGCCCTCCCCGCTGTCAATGGAGCCCTCGACTCCGCCCGCCGCGCGCAGGCGAAAAATGATGTCGTTCAGATAGCCACGGCGATCGTAGCCTACGAGACAGAATATGGTAAGTTTCCGGGCGTCACTGGTAGTAGCGACGTCACTGGCTCGACCGTCGACGGGACACTCGTCAAAACACTGACTGGTGAAGCGACGAATGACAATCCGCGCAAAATTGTTTTCCTTGAGGTTCAAGAGGCGAAGAACAAGAAAAGCGGAACGAATGGATCCGGGACCTTCATCGACCCGTGGTCAAATACTTATCAGGTCTCGATCGATGGAAACTACGACAACAGCATCAGTGCGAAAGGCCAAACCCTCCGCAAGAAGGTGGCTGTTTGGAACGCTCCAACTGAAAGCTCGAACCGTCGATCCGTGTCCTCTTGGGAGTAACGGGCTGGTGTGACCACCGGTCGCGAAGCGGCCAGGTGCATTACGTCATTGCAGGGTGGGTTCGAGAGCCAGCCGGACGTATAAGCATGCAGAATTCCCCCAGCGCCTAATCACAAATTCATGAGCGGACGAGGAATTTTTATCACATTTGAGGGGTCGGAGGGTTGTGGAAAAACGACGCAGATCCAGATGTTGCGCGCTTCGCTCGAGGCTGCTGGGAGGCGGGTGCAACTGACCCGTGAGCCGGGCGGAACCGTGATCGGAGAGAAGATCCGGCATTTGCTCCAACACGATGATGATGGGGAAGGTATGTTTCCGGCGACGGAGCTCATGTTGTTTGCGGCTAGTCGAGCGCAACTCGTGCGTGAGGTGATCCTCCCTGCGCTGGAAGCAGGGACGGTCGTTATCTCGGATCGTTTCATGGATTCGACGACGGTGTATCAAGGCGTAGCCCGCGAAATCCCGGCGGAGTCGGTGGCGCAAATCAACCGTTTTGCCGTCGGCGGGTGCCTGCCGGACTTGACGTTCGTGCTCGATCTGGACGCCGATGCGGCGCTGGAGCGCATCCGCGCGCGCGCGGATGCCGGGGAGTCGCTGGATCGGATCGAACGCGAATCCTCCGAGTTTTTCGAACGCGTGCGCGACGGGTACCTTAATTTGATTGCGAGCGAGCCGTCCCGGATGCGCCTCCTCGACGCTTCCCTACCGCGTGAAACCCTTGCAGCCAAGATTCTCAACCACGTGAACGATTTAGCCCATGGCGTTTCCAGTCGCTGAAGCACTCCATCGTCTGAATGAGTCGATCGATGCGGGCCGATTGGCACATGCGTATCTGATCTGCGGTCCCGTGGGATCAGGCAAAAAGTCTCTGGTTGATGCACTCTGCGCTCGGCTGCTTAACACGAAGCCGGACGGCCTTTCGAAGCATCCAGACTTCCATGTGGTGGCGCCTGAATCCAAGTCCCGCCGCATTCTGATTGAGCAAATGCGCACGCTGGAGCACGCGATGCGCGAGCGTGCGATCTCCGGGTTGCGCAAGGTGGCTGTGATTCAGGACGCGGATCGTATGCAGCCGCAAGCAGCGAATGCGTTCCTGAAAACGCTCGAAGAACCGCCATCGGGGTCGCACTTCTTTTTGGTTTCATCGCTGCCTGGCGCGTTGATGGACACGATTATCTCCCGATGCTTGCCGATTCATTTAGTCGGCAGCGGACAGCCCGAGGAGTCTGATTCCAATCGTGAGCTCACCGCGGCTTTGGACGAAATGCTGGATGGCAATTTCTCATCGGAAACGGCGGGGCTGCAGTTCGCTCGCCTGTTTTTGGATGTCTTGAGTCGCGAGCGGGAGCTGATTCGGGCAGGGTTTCAGGACGGCTTTAAATCCGAGCAAGCTCACTACAAACAAACTACCGACGGCAAATGGCTCGAAGGCCGCGAAGATCAACTCAAGGCGTCTGCGGAAGCTGCGGTGGTCCAAAAACGTGGAGAGCTCCTCCATGTCGTCCACCGCCATCTCGCGGGTCGACTCCGCATGCATGCAGCCCAGACGTTGTCTGCCGAGCACTCCGCCGATGCGCGCGACTGGCTCCGCACCCTAGACGCGCTCGACGCACTTGCCGCAGACCTTCAGAAGGGTGTATACGAATCCCTCGCCGTTGAAGCAGGGTTCCTCAATGTTTTTCTAAATCGTCCATCATGCGAATCGTCGTAAAATTTGGAACCGGCATTTTGACCAGTCATCATGGTCGGACGCTTGATATGAAACAATTTCGCCGCCTCAGCTCGGAGGTGTCTGCGTTGCGTAACGCGGGTCACGAGTGCGTCATCGTGAGTAGCGGTGCTGTGACGGCCGGGATCGGAGTATTTGGATTAAAATCGAGACCATCCGATTTGCGCATGAAACAAGCCTGCGCGGCGGTCGGGCAGCCCAGACTGATGCGGGCATTTGACACGTGTTTTGCGGCGTATGGATTGCGGACTGCGCAGCTTCTCATTACGCACCCCGATATCGACAGCTTGCGTCGCCGCGAAAATGCGCGCCAGACGCTCGAGACACTGCTGGCTGTGCCGACGCTCATTCCAATCATCAACGAAAACGACTCGGTCGCGACGGACGAATTGAATTTCGGCGACAACGACCGACTTTCTGCGGAGATGGCATTGCTCGCCAAGGCGGATTTGTTGGTGATCCTGACGAGCGCCGATGGTGTTCAAGGTGCGGATGGATTGCGGATTCCGTCGATTTCCGATCTTGATTCCGCCATGCAGTTAGTCCGTCCGGATAAGGGTGCCAACTCGGTGGGAGGAATGAGAGCAAAACTCACCGCGGTCAGGCTCGCAGTCGATGCCGGCGTCACGACAGTGATCGCTGACGGTCGCATGCCGGGGCAAATTCCCGGAGCGGTCGCGGGGGATGATGTCGGAACCCGCTTTCCTGCGCGAAAATCGCCTCGCCGAAAAACAATTTGAGACTATTATTGGAACGGTCGTCGTCGAAAAAAAAACGCGCCGAGTCTATGAGTTCCAAGCAAATACTACCTCCCGCATTCTCGGTTCATCGAATCCTTGTGATGGCCGTAAACACGCTCACCGAGCTTGCGCGGTTGAAGATCTTTTATTTCTTGCTGATCTTCGCGTTGCTGGTGATCGGGAACTCGTTGTTTATGGCGAGCCTTTCGTTTGAGGAAGAATTTCAGATGCTCAAGGACGTGTCGCTCGGCGCGATGTCGATCTTCACGTCGCTGCTCGCGATTTTGGCGACGGCGATGATGTTGCCCAAGGACATCGAAGACCGTACGATTTACACGATTCTCGCGAAACCCGTGCCGCGTTTCGAATACCTTGCCGGCAAGCTCCTCGGTATTTTGTTGCTGCTTGCGATCTCGACCGCAGTCATGTCAGCGATGTTTTTTGCCGTGTTGTGGTTCCGCGAAACGTCTGTGATCGCGGATGCTCAGCGACAAATGCTCGGTGCCGATGGAGCGTTGACTGAGGAGGCAACGGCCTACATCGCAAAAGTGCAGGCATCCGCCTTCAATACAAACCTCATTCCCGGTGTCATAGTGGTGTTTCTTAAAGCAGCATTGCTGGCGGCGTTGACCCTGTTTGTAAGCACGTTTTCCACTTCGGCGATCTTTGCGATGATCATTTCTATCGCAGTTTACTTTATCGGTCACCTCCAAGCCACCGCGCGGGAATACTGGTTGGAAGGGATCGATATCGCTTGGTGGACCCGGGGGCTCGTGGCGGTGGTGGCGCTTGTATTTCCCGATTTGCAGGCGTTTTCGCTGGCGGATGATATCGTAGCCGGGAATGCAGTGCCGCTCGGCCTGTTCCTACAGACAGCTGGCTTGGGTGCGCTTTACGTGGGTGTTTACTATTTGTTGGCGTGCGTGCTCTTCTCCGGTCGTGAGCTGTGAAAAAGCGGCTGGTCATTGTCTTTCTCCTTCTGCTCGCGTTCGGTGCGGCTAGGGTTCCGCTCGAGCAGCACCTTGACGCCGTGCATCAAGAGGCGGGGTTTCGCACCGCGCGGATCGATTTGGATTTGCGGAGCAAGATCAGCCAAATGGGCTTTGTCGCAGCGCTCAGTGGATTTCGCTCATTTGTCGCCGCGGTTTTGTGGATCGAGGCACACACCGCTTGGGAGAGGACTGAGTGGGGCCGAATGGCTGGTTTGTTTGACACGGTAACGACGTTGCAACCGAAATCCGCGCTCTACTGGGACATGGCGTCGTGGCACATGGCGTGGAATGCCAGCAACTCCGCGCTAGATAACAAGGATGAGCCAAACGAGTTTCTGCGGCGGCGAGCTCAGCGGCAGTATTTTGAACTCGGAAAAAAGTTCCTCGAAGACGGCTTGAACAATAACCCCGGGAGCTCGCACTTGTGGGAACGCTATGCCGTTCTGCTGAGAGACAAATTCGAGGACCACTGTGCCGCCGCGGATGCATTTCTAAAAGCCTCGGAGATCCCCGATGCGCGAAGCTATCTGCCAAGAATGGCGGCGTATGAGATGACTAAATGTCCAGGACGTGAGCAGGAAGCCTATGATTTACTGAAGAAGCTCTATGACAGCGATCCCGGAAACCACGTTCCGAGCCTCATCGCGCGGCTAAAGGAATTGGAAGACAAGCTTGGAATTCCTGCCTCGGATCGCATACCATCGGAACCCTGACCTTATGCGCTATGCCATCTTCGGCGATATCCACGCCAATCTTCATGCCTTAAATGCTGTTTTTGCAGATGCTCACGCCCATCTCTGCACGCAGTATGTTTGCATGGGCGATATTGTCGGCTACAACGCATATCCGAATGAGTGCATTGAGGCGATCCGCGAACTCGATTGTCCGGTCGTAAAAGGAAATCACGACGAACAGGCGTCGATGATCGACGAACAAGAGGGTTTTAATCCGCTTGCCGAGGAGGCGATCAACTGGACTAGGCAGCAGCTGAGCATCGATGAACGGGCATGGCTGAGAGAGCTACGGCTTCAGCGGCAAGTTAGGGATTTTACGATTGTGCATGCGACCCTCGATACCCCGCACAAGTGGGGCTATGTTTTCAATCAACTCGATGCCGCAGCGTCCTTTAGTTACCAACACACCTCGCTGTGTTTCATCGGACACACGCACTCTCCGAAAGCATACATCCGAGATGGTTCGGTGCGTTCGGTGCCTCTAGACATACTGACGATTGAAAATGGCAAGAAGTATCTCATCAATGTGGGTAGCGTGGGGCAGCCGCGGGACGGTGACTGGCGGTCTGCATATTGTATCTACGACACAGAATCCCGTGAGGTCGAATTGCGTCGGGTGGAGTATGACCTCGCGGGTGCGCAGGCTGCTATCCTGAGCGTAGGATTGCCGATCAAGCTGGCAGATCGACTCGCATCCGGAAAATGAACGCGCCACGCGGAGATCTGCTCCTCGTAAAACCTGGGTCGATGGGTGATGTCATCCACGCGCTGCCAGTCGCTCATGCAATCAAAGCTGCTCGTCCGGAGCTACGGTTGACATGGATCATTGACCGCCGATGGGCTCCCTTACTAGACGGAGTCGAGTGCGTGGACCGGCTGGTCGAATTTCCCCGCACTTGTTTCCGTGGGCTATCCGGGTGGCTGCGTGCGCTCGGATGGTATTGGAATCTCAAGGAGTATCGAGCGGATGTCGCAGTCGATTTACAGGGGTTGATGCGTAGCGGCCTGATGGTCGCATGTTCAAGATCGCGAGATAGTATTGGTCTTTCAGACGCGCGGGAGGGGGCTGCTCGTTTGGTGCAACGCCGGGCGGACGTCTCAGGCTGTCGCCACGCGGTCGACCGATATCTCCAAGTGCTTCCGCTCCTCGGCGTAAAGATTCCCGAAACGCCGGTGTTTCCGCTATCGGCTGGGATATTGCCGTCTGGGTGTCCGCGAGATGCGGTGGTGATCCACCCGTTTGCACGCGGGCATGGTAAATCGATGCCAACGGCTGTGCTTGAAGAGCTATGCGAGGCACTGGCGCCCCACGCTGTGGCAATCTGCGGACAGGGTAATGCGCCGGCGAATCTGGGTGCTCATGTCGCGGATTTTTCGAATCGCACGAGCTTGCCGGAGTTGATCGGGATTCTACGATCCGCGCGTGCAGTGGTCAGCGTGGACAGCGGCCCGATGCATCTTGCTGCGGCCTTGGGTCGGCCGTTGCTTGCGATTCACACGTGGAGTGATCCGCGCAAAGTGGGCCCCTATCTTGAGACGGCATGGATTTGTCAGGGTGGTGAAATTCGTCAACAAACGTTGGGTGCGGAAGCGCGAGTGCCTACTGAGAAGCCGATGGATGCCTCGTTAGTTCCTGCGATTTCTGATTGGCTGCACAGGCAGGCCGATTAGGTCGGACCACTTCAAGCATCCGCAGGCCCGTGGTATTCGTAAAACATGGAAATGAAATCAAAGCCTGCTTATTCGAAAATCAACCGCAAACGGTACTCGCTCGGCGATCTTGTAGCCATAGTGAGTTCGTGTGCGAAAGACAGCAAAGAGACGGTTGCCGCGCTCAACGATTTATTTGTCTCGGGACGGGTGGCGATTATCCAAGACGGGGCGCTCAAGCGCGTGCGGGTGCGCGCCTAAGCTGGGTATCGGGATCACTTGAGTAGCTTTTCCTTTGATTCCGCTGATATCAGATTCGTGCTCCTAATCCATTCTCTCGCGACGGCTGGCTCGTTCTGGAGCCACGAACTGGCTTGATTTTCCAACTGACGGTTGCGTCTTTTTTCGTCCGTTATCTTTGAAGCCCAAACGAGCGCGGCTTCCGGGTCCTCGACCGCGAGTGTGCGGGTGAGGGATGAAATCGCACCGTCTCGGTCGGGGCCGGCAGATTGCCGACTCAACCAATCTCCTGCGGCGGCGGCGTCTTTCGTCGCCCACCGCGAAATCACCGCTTGCATTGCGTCGCCCTGAGCGGATCCAGGCAGTTGCGAAATCTTCTTTGCAGCACCCTCCGGGTCCTCATTGGCCCATTGGTTCATCGCGTCGCGAACGACCTCCTTGCGTTGGTCCTCGGATGCGAGCGACTGCGACCATGTAATAACTGCCTGCGGGTCTTTCTGGCTCCACCCTCTCGCAATGGCGCGTGTGGCTCGATCTTTTTCGACGGAGTTGAGACTCGCGAGCGCGGCTTGGGCAGAGGCGGCATCGTCTGAAGCCCATTGCCGAAAAACGGAGTCGATGCTTTCAAGCCGTGTGTTTCCCTCGGGTAGCCGTTTCACCCAATTCAGAACTTCTACTTTGTTCCCGGTTTGGGCCCAGTCGGAGGCGACTTGCGAAGCGGCATTTGATAAGACCTGACCGGGCGGAAGCTTGAATACTGCCTCCGCGGCTTTAGCTGGCTCCTCGTTCGCCCATGATGAAAAAACCTGCGAGACCACTTGTTGAAAGTTACTTCCTGGTGGCATGTAGTCCAACGCCGCCGAAAGAAGCTTCTCTCGATTCACGCCGGAGTTGACGGAGAGCGATCGGAACACGTCGGCGCGTTGGGTGGAGCTTGGGATAGATAGCGCGTAGTTCAGTGCCGCATCGAAGTCGGATCTGGACCATGTGGACACCACACTCGACATGGCAGCGTCGCGTGTCGTCGATTTTTCTATGCTACCCGCTGCCTCGAGGGCCGATGCCGGATCCGAGTTAGCCCACATCTGAATGACTCGGACCTTGGGGTCAGCATAGGTCTCGTTAGTTTCGGGCAGGGATTTTGCATACGCCCATGCAGCTTTCGGGTCCTGCTGGGTAAACGAGGAAAGAACCTGCATGAGTGCCTCGTCTTTTTGAGGTCCAGTAAGTTCGGTCGCTGCCGCGCGGGCCGCTTCAGGATCACGTCGGGCCCAATGATGAAAGATCATGGATATCGTGCCGTCGCGGCCACCGGCTGCCCCCTGAGCCTTGTCTGACTGATATAGATTCAGCGCACCTCGTGGGTCTTTGGCTGCCATCTGGGAAATCGCCATCGTACGAATCTGATTCCGAATTTGGAGATCACTGATCGTAGAGGCTAACTCCATGGCTCGTTTGGGGTCGCGTCCACTGATACCAGCAGCGGCTGATGTCAATGCCGACTGCCTGTGCATGCTCGGGGGTAACGCGAGTGCCAATGCCCAAGCCGCTTCGGGATCCTGCTCCGCGTAGGCGCTCATCACAAAGTGCACACCGAACATGTGCTCGGCAGATGCTCCCGGCGCGGTAATTTCCCTAGCGATCATTGCCAAGTCCGAAACGGCGAGCCGCTCCGCGAGTCTGCTGGTCCGGCGGATTCCTTGGATTCCCATCCAGCCAGTCGATTGAATGGCATCCAACTCCTCTTTGAATTCTGCCAGTGTGAATGGCGTGATGTCTTGAGCGGCGGATGGCTGCTGGCCGAGGGGCGGTGTGGCGGCATCGCGCTCTGACGACGATGTGATTCGTACACTGGTTGGTGTGCTGCTGGGCGTGACGTCGCTCGTTTTGATTGGAGTCGAGGCGTTTGGAGTGGTCATGCGCCCGAGCGCGAATCCTACGATGCCTGCAACTACGGCTATGAGTGCTGTCACGTGGAGTGGCTTCATAACGGGGATTTTTCTGGATGATTTGCGGCTAAGTGCCGCGAGTGTTTCCGAATAGGTCGACGTGGAGTCGGTGATTGAGACGGTAGCCGAACGTTTTACAAATTTCCACCCACTCGCGCTGCCGCTGCAGCAGAACCGCCGGCGTTGTGCCTTCAGGCATGATCTGGATGCGGTGAGATGGGATGGCGCACGGGATTGATGAAAGCAGAGCTTGGATTTCTTTTAAATTGGAGGGTTCAGAAACGACAAATTTTAGCTGATAATCGGGAATAGTGAACCACTGCTGTATGATCTCCGGATTCAATCGCGTGGATTCGTGGCGAGCGATCCACGCGGTATCGATCGTCCCTTCAGCTGGCGTGGAATTCGCGAGTTTGGGACTCACAGACGCGAGATCACACGCGATTCCATTTGGTGCCACGGTGCCTGCTGTTTCGATCGTGATATGCATGCCCGCTTCGCGCAGAGCGCTCGAAAGCTCATGAATGCCGCGCGCAATCATTGGTTCTCCACCAGTGATTACCACGAAGTCAGCCCTGAATTCCGAAACCCGCCTAACGATTTCCGGGATCGGTAATTCATCTCCCTCGGGGTGCCACGATGCATACGGAGTGTCGCACCACGTGCAGCGCAAGTTGCAGCCGGAGGTTCGCACGAACACACTGGGAACTCCGGTAAGGGAGCCCTCGCCTTGGATCGAATGGAAAATCTCCGAGATTCGCATTCCGTGTTTCGTTAGGGTGTCGATTCGGGTTTAGGCGGGAGCGGTGAGGTTTTCACATAATGCGTCGGGTCATGAATGCCCGCGAGTAGAAATGCTTCCCGGCGTTCTACGCATGTGCCGCACTCACCACAGTGATCCTCGCGCCCGACGTAACACGACCATGTCCGGGCATAATCCACTCCAAGCGTGGTTCCAAGCGTGACGATCTCGGCTTTAGATAGATGAATGAACGGTCGCAGGACGTGGATCTCCGCGTAGGTGCCCAGTCGAATCGCGTCAGCTACCGCCTTCATGAATGCCTCCCGACAATCGGGATAGATCGCGTGATCTCCGGCGTGCGCGGCAATCACTAGGCCATCGGCGCCCTTGCTTTCCGCAAGGCCGGCTGCGACAGAGAGCATGATTCCATTACGGAACGGAACCACCGTCTTTTTCATAGTTTGCTCCTCGTAGTGTCCCTTTGGGATTTCGCCGCCGGATTGGAGGAGATCCGAAGAAAAGTGCTCGGCTATAAAACCGAGCGGCACTGTGATGTGCGGAACCGAGAGCATTTCGGCATGCCATTTCGCGCAGGGAATCTCGCGGGCATTATGTTTTGAGCCATAATCAAATGAAACCGCCGCTAGCACGGTGTGCTTGGTGGCGGCATCGTAGAGCGCGGTGACTGAATCCATCCCGCCGCTTAACAAGACAACCACGTTCATTCGTTTCATTGCTTTAGACTTTGCCGCAGTTTCAGGCCGAGGACAACCACCGGAATGAGAATCCCGATTAGAAAAATCGGCAGCCACCGCATCGCCTCCATGAAAACTGAATCCTGATTGCCTCCATCGGAACGCAACGTGGTAAATCCAGCAAAGAGCGCGCCGATGCCGCCGTAAGCCAAGTTGAATGCCAAGCCTTTGAAGCTAAGCACGGTAGTGCGCATCGACGAGTCAGTGACCTCCCGATTCAGATAGTGCGAAACAAAAAATCCGAGCATCGACATCGAGACTCCGATCGGAAGCACAACAAAAACCCCCCATATCGGAAAAAATGCGGACGCCACCGCAAGTCCGGCGATGGCGAGTGTCGTTGCGAGCGCAAAGTTTGCGGTCAGCGAGAGCCGTGCTACCAGCGCTTTGGATAGTCGCGGGGTGAAAAATCCGATTACCGCACTAGCTGATGCAATAAGCCCGAACGATGCGGGAGGCAGCCCGATCAGCCGGTAGTAGTTACTATTCACCGTGAGAAACAACCGGATCGCGCAATCAACGCAAAGCCCGGCTAGAATGACAAAGAGGACGGTTTTGCCCGCCCCGATCCATTGTGCGGCTCGGAGGGATTGACGGATGGTGCTGCCAATAGTGACACGCTCAGTCATCCGCCCGGCATTCGGTTCCGACAGGTTGAGCGCGATAACAAGGACCAAGCAGGCGTTGGCCAGTGTTAGGTACAATGGAAAGCGGAGTGTGTCCGTCGGTGAGACCGCGATCCCCCAGCCGAAAAATGTGACCAGTGCCTGCACCAGTGTTGCGTCGAACACCGCCGCACCGACGAGCATCGCAAGAAAGAACCCGACAGCCTGCCAACGCATCAGTGACGTTAGCACCGAGGGCCATTCGTCCTCACGCCCAACATCCACCAGCGAGTCGTATGCCAGTGCTTCGTCTGCGCCGCTGGCACTCGCTTCCGCTGCGCCGCTCAGCATGCGATTCAATAGCAAAACCGGAAACAACCAAATCGATCCCGCCGGTGCGAAAGCAAACAATAGCATCTCGCCCACCATGAGGATTGCGGCAAGCACCACCATTTTTTTGCGGCCAATCTGGTCAGCAAGCGCGCCGGATGGCACCTCGAGACACACGATGGTTATCGCCCATGCCACGTTAAGCATCGCGTATTGCGCGAGTGACAGACCGAGGTCGAGGAAAAGCACCGCCATGACCGGGTAGTACCACCGCGCGTTGAATAGCACGCGGAAAGCGATAAAAAGGCGGACGTTGTTCATCGATGCATTGCGCTCCGAATCGATACCGTTTAGGCTCGCGAAATGAAAGGCCTGTATTGCCATGCAGCTGTGGCATCCACGTTCTCACCGCGGTTTCAGGCCGTGATCTGCGAAGGGGACCGCTTGGCCCGGCGTTTGGATGCTCCGCTGAGTGTGATCCATGGAGACCGAGAGTCGGAGGAAAAGGCGCAACGATTTCGGGAGGCGCTTGCGTCGATTCATCGCTCCGAGGAGACGCCAATTTTGTGGGCGGAAGACCCCTCAGCCGCCCCTGCCGAGTCGATTTTAACAACCTGTCGACAGGGCGGAGTGGATATACTCCTCGCGGGTGCGCTTGAGCGGGACAATGACCATCGGTTCTTCCTGGGAGGCGTGGCGCGAACACTCCTACAGTACGCTCCGTGTGACTTGCTCCTGGTCACCCGCCCATCCGAGCAAGAGACGCACTTTCACCACGTCGTGATCGAAGTGACTCTGGCGAATCCGCTTCTACACGCTATCCAAAAAAGTCTGCATGTGGCACAGCGGATCGGTGCGGAAAAGGTGACATTTATCAGCGTGATCACTCCGTTCGACGAGGTTGTCGCTGGCTCTTGCTCGTCAAGACCTCACGACGAAGATTGGCTTATCGAATTGCTCGATCCGCTCACCGGATTCGATGGTGACGTGGAAACGCAGATCATTCGCTCGACAACCGGGTTCGGCGTTTGTGACTTTGTCCAAGAAGTCGGCGCAGACCTGCTCATTGTGATTGCTCAGTCCGAACTTGCTGAACGCCGCTTGCCTGCGCACATGGACTGGCTCCTGCAAGTTATTCCGACGAATGTTTTGCTTCTCGCTGCACAGCCTTCCGAGCGCGAGGTTGTGGCGGCGGGCTAGCGCGCAATCGTTCAGACCTCGACGACTTGCACGCTGACGTCCATGCGCTCAAACGCCGATGCGTCACCGATCCATGCACCGCTCAATGGGGCAGCTTTTTCATGCACTCTGGCAACACCCACGGTGACGTGCTCGAGCCCGGCTGGTTTGTTGTTCGTCGGGTCGTATCCCCGCCATCCTTCGCCTGGAAGATAGATTTCGGTCCACGCGTGCGTCGCGCCGTGCTGCCCCTCGTTCATCTGGATATACCCGGTGACAAAGCGCGCAGCAAACCCCCAACAGCGCGCGGCTTCCATCATGAAAACCGCAAAGTCCCGGCACGACCCAGACCCCTTGGCTAGGGTCTCGCAGGGCATCTGTACGCCCGCTTCTTCACGCCGCTCATATTTGAATGACTCGAAAATGCGCGTGTTCAGTCTATCGAGTAGCTGGTGCGTCGGCACGACCTCACCGGGTGTGTAAATCGCGAGCAACCACGCGTGGATTGCCTTAGTGTCATGCGGATAGCTCGGAACAAGAAATGGAGCCATCTCGAGAGATTCAGTGTCCGGGTAAGCGAACGGATACGTGGTGGCTTCCTGTGCGATCGGGCATTCGAGGTCCACGACCTCGTGTAACTCGACGAGAACCTCACTGAGCACCCGAAGTTTGCTGGACGGTTCCGAGAACGTAATCAAAGCGACGGAATTTCCATGAAAGTCGCGCACCCAGCGAATCGACGAGGCAGGTTCCGTCACCAACGAGCCCTTGATGATAAACAAATCATGCCCTTCGCGAGGCCGCAGCATCGCGCGGTGCGGACCGAACGTGACTGGTTGGTTGTAGTGATACTCCGTGTGGTGGACGATCCGGATTTTCTTCATTGGAGGTTGCGAGCGTCTTGCTTTCCCAGTGAAGAGACAAGTGTTGAATTCCGAAGAAATCGGCACCAATCAGGCTCATCACTCAAGGTTCCAGGATTTCACATTGCTTTGGCAATTCGCGCAAAATCAGCGATAGATGAGTCGTGATGTGCTCATTCATTCAGAAGTTAACCATCTGCCTTGCCACTGCGACCTTAAGCGTCGGAAGTGTCGTGGCGCAGAAAATCGAGAATGCACCGCGAGAGGAAATGGTGCCATCCGCCATCCCGCGGAAACTAACCGATCAGCTTCCGTCGAAGGCCACCTCGACTCCAACCGCAACGCCAGCTGCATCTCCGGAGCCGACCGCGACGCCGTCATCACTCTCAATTGAAGCGCCCAGTGCGCCCGATCCTCGGACTCCCGAGCAGGTCGTGGTCGACTTTTTTACGTCGTTGCAAAATGACCAGGTGGATGCTGCTTACGAGGGACTTTCTGCGGGCACGATGCTTATGACGAAAGGTGAGGAGTCCCGAGAGCTCCGCGCACGCACGCAGAGTGCCCTCGACACTTACGGCCCGGTGCATGGATTTGAGCTAGTCAAGACCGATCGAGTGGGAGACCTGCTCGAGCGACGCACTTACGTGCTGCATGCCGATGTGTTGCCGCTCCGCTGGAAGTTTTATTTTTATAAAGGCTCGGGCAGTTGGAAGCTAGTCGATCTGCGGGTGGACGATGCGCTGGTCGAGCTTTTTGATGAAGCTGGGGTGACCGATAACCGATGACATTTGCTGCTCCGGCGTCCCGATTTCTCCAGTTTATCCGGTTCTCGCACACCGTGTTCGCGATGCCATTTGCGCTCGGTGCTCTGGCCGTGGGTGCGGATGGTGTGCCATCATGGCGCGTGTTGACTCTCGTGGTCGTGGCGATGGTATTTGCGCGGACGGCGGCGATGACTTTCAATCGTTTGGCGGATTGGGAGCTTGACCAGCGCAACCCACGCACCAAAGGCCGTCACCATCTCGCGTCGCGTCGATCCGCGCTGGTCATCTGCGTGTGCACATCGATCGCGTTCGTTGCGACTTGTTGGTGGATCAATCCGCTGTGCTTTTTCCTGTCGCCGGTCGCGCTCGCCGCAGTTTTCTTTTACTCATTCACCAAGCGGTTTACCCACTTCGCGCAGTTCTTTCTCGGGTTGGCACTTGCGGTGGCACCAGTCGGCGCATGGCTCGCGGTGACTGGTGCATTTGCATGGCCGCCGATCATTTTGGCTGCCGGAGTGGTCTGTTGGGTGGCTGGGTTCGACATGATTTACGCAACACAAGATCACGAGATCGATCGGGCCGAGGGACTCCGATCCATGGTCGTCTTGCTGGGAATTCCTCGTGCTCTGCGTGTGGCGCAAATCCTCCACGGGCTGATGTGGCTTTTGCTAATAGGGTTTGGCCTGAGCGCAGGACTGGGTGGAGTCTATTTCTTTTCTTTGCTCCCGATGCTCGGATTCCTTGTCTATGAGCATCGTGTAGCCAGATCGCTGGATGTGAATGCCATTAACGCCGCGTTTTTTGTCTCCAACGCATGGATTGGCGGCATTTTTCTCGCTGCAACCTGGATCGATCGCATTGTCTGAATCCCCTACAACCTCTGAGCAGCCTTTAAAGCCTAGGCGACGATGGAAGCGACGTCTTCTAAAGCTCAGCGCGTCTACATTTGTGATCGTCGCATTGCTCACAAGTGCGGTCGCTTTTATAGCGATCCGGAATCTCGACTTTATCGCAGAGTGGTCAATCAGCCGATTGTTGCCCGGAGCATCGGCTAAAGTTGGACGGGTTGAGTTGCGGGATTGGAATGAAATTCGTGTGCAAAAATTGGAGATCAAGTCCGACGCCACAGGTGAAATCCTGCTGCGCTTGCAAGGGGGGCGCATGGTGTTTGGCTATGACGAGTTGCTCGCTGGGCGCTTGCGGGAAGTCGAGTTGATTGCGCCCGTTGTAACTGCGTCGCCGGAGTCGTTTGCGATGTTGGCCAGGCCGGGCGCCGATACCCGGCCGGTCGATCTGGCTCCGCCCGGATGGGCCATTAATCAATTGCGCATCGAAAATGCCCAGTTCCATCTGCCAGCCTCCGCAGAGCTCCCTCTGAACATTACTGCACGGTTCTCAGTCAACTGGGACGATCTGGATTTCCGATCGCAGGCGTCGCGTGAGTTGATCATCGACGAGTTAAAAGCCACTTGGGACGGAGCTGAAACCGCTGCGCTCGGATTGGAAAAAATCACCGTCGGTCTAACAGTCGCTGGATTAGTCGCGAATCGCCGCATCGAATCCATCCGCGTGACCGCGGGAAGCGTCGAGGCGAATGCAGATGGCTTGAAGGGGCTGGATCCCATTGCGACGCCTCCGAAATCGTCCGCCCGCGCAGCCTCCGATCCGTGGACGATTGGCCGACTCGACCTCGGTGAAATTGAGGTGAAGCTTTCAGGTCTGACTGTGGGGCCGGTGCGATCGATCGAACTGAACCTATCCGGCACGCTATATGAAATCGGTGATCGAAGCGCTGGTGCGGCTCCCAGCGAGATTCTTTTGTCGGGAATCCAAGTGGCTTCGGCAGACAACCAAGTGCCACCGATGCTTTCGGCCGATGAGGTAGCGCTGGGGTTCACATTTGATGGGTTGATGAGACAAAACGTGGACACTATCGAAATCACGAATCCGTCGATCTCGATCCGCGATGAACTCGCTGCGGCTGTGGCCAGGCCGGGCCCTCCGCGTGGCAGAAAACTAATCACCGATGTACCGTCGGGGCCGACGTGGCATATCGGCAAGTTGACTTCGAAATACGGCGAGTTCCACTACGACTCGCAGAAACCAGGCGAGCCACAAATCACCACCCGCTTCGCCATGGATCTGCGTGACGTCGTTACCGCCGGAGAGCTTTCGCACCAGTTACACGACCTGATCCTATGGGATCTCCAGTTACGAGCTTCTGCGGATGATGCGGTCCCGATTTTAGCGGTGGACTCGGCGGGTGTCCGGTTCAGCCTCGCAGAAATCCTGAACAAAAAAACCATTCACGAAATCCACGCATCGGGCGGAAGCCTCCGGATCGGTTATGCGTTGGGCGCATTACTCAAAGCCCGAAATTCCTCAAACGGAGACACACCAGTTAGCCCGGCAGTCGCCGCTTCTGATGACCGCGGTTGGAAAGTGAATGTGCTGGATATCTCGGGCATCCGCACTCAACTCGACGACAGTCGCCCAGACGTCTCTGATGTTTTCCTCACCATTAACACGCAGTTAAAAAACGTGCCGCTCAGCCTCGCAGCGGTGGAGCTGCTCGACGAGGTCCAGGTGCTCGAGTTTGCCGACGTGGAACTCCATTCGCCGCTGAACCGGGACATCCGGATCTTAAAGCTCCGCAGCGTTTTTGTCCGATTTACCATTAATGAACTCCTTCGGAATGAAATCCGGCAGGTGACGATCCTGCGTCCCACGATTTACCTGAATCAGGATCTGTTTGTTTACATGGAGCGCGCCACCGCAAAAGCAGAAGGTGCTCCAACGGCGCAGACGTTCCCGAACTGGACGATCAAAGAATTGGAAACCAAGTTCGGACGGCTCGTGGTCGGGAGTGGTGCCAGTGGCGATCTAGGCCTTCCCCTTGCATTCGAGAGCCGATTGCAGGACTTGTCCTTTGATCGATTGGCTGACTTGAAAATCGACGCTGCACTCCAAATTCCAAAACAAAGCTATCAATTTAAGAGTTACCAAATCGAACTCGATTCCGTGGAGGGGGATCTCAGGTTTTCCTATCCTCCCGAAAAAGGGGTGCAGAACTTGGTGCAAAAACTCGACATCGCGGGAATCCGGTGGCGCCAGTTTCAAGCAGGGACCTCGTGGATCGCTGTCACATTTGATCGCGCCGGCATTAATGGCCAATTCGGCGGTGAGGCGTACGACGGCTACATCAACGGTGGGTTCAGCTTCTTTTTTCAGAATCAATCGCCATGGATCGGCTGGATCAGCGGCGAAGGCGTGAACACAGCGTCGATCACCGATGTCATATCGCCCCAGAACTTCCGGATGTCAGGACCGATGGATTTCGAAGTGCAAATGGATGCATTCAGCAAAAAGGTCGACCGTGTGATCGGGAAATTTTCGATCACTGAGCCCGGTGCGATGCAAGTGACAAAAATGGACGATCTCCTTGGGCGGATACCAGATGACTGGCCAGCGATCAAATCAAGCAGCACACGCATCGCGTTGGAAACGCTCAGAGACTACGCCTACACGGAAGCCGGAGGGGAGCTATGGTTCGTCCAATCACAGGGGGTATTGAAGCTCAACTTGGCTGGTCCGACCGGAAATCGGGACTTTGAGGTTGTTTTGCACGACGGAGATGCATCTCAAGGGTTGTGGCAGGACGCATCTTGGGGCAAAAGATAAGGCTATGAGGAAATCGATCATACCCGTGTGCCTGCTCACCATCGGATGGTTAGCCGGTTGTGCATCCCCATCGATCAACCTCGCCACGAATGAACCGATCAAGGTTGATATCACCATGCGTGTGGACGTGCACCAGTTTCAAGAGACCGGTTCGCCATCCGCATCCAGTGCGTCGACAGCGACTCCCGCGGGCAAAGCGCCTTCGAGCGAAGCGGGAATTCCCGTCGAAGAGCGGCGGAAAAATCGACAGGCAGACATCCAGACATTTAAGAATTCGCGACTCATCGGCGAGGGCAAAGACGGGCTGCTAAAAATCCTGGTTGAGCCTGAGGGCGACTATGGCGACTACATCCGAGTGGCCGTGGACCGCGAAAACGCGGACCGCATGGATGAAATGAAGAAACTCGCTGAAAAAGCTAAACGTCCGCTTTCAGAAGTCAAAGCCGAGCAAGCGGCGCTTTGGATCAACCGTTCATTCAAAGGCGAGTGGATCGAGGAGAAAAGACCGGACGGCACGTTCTCTTGGGTTCAGAAAGCAGGCTGATGCGTACGTTCACCAAGATACTTGTGGCAGCGGTCGGCGTCGCCTGTGTGGCATCCAACCACGCAGCGCCACCCGAGCAACTGGACCTCGATTATCGCACCGCGATCCAACTTGCTCTCTTGAAGAACTTCCGAATCAAGGTGGCGGAGTTTGATCCATTGATCGCTACGGCGCGGTTGTTCAGTGCGTCTGGGCGATTTGATCCCACGCTCGAAGCATCCTACACCTACGACCAAAACCGTAGGGATCTCACCTCGCTTGATCCGGATTTTGACTCCGGTGCTCCGAACTCACCAGGCACCGATCGATTCGCCGAAACCAGTGGGTCCGAGCTGGACACCACCATTACTGGCCTCACCCCATGGGGGTTGCGCTACGACGTTGGAGGATCGATCACGCGCAATACCAACACGCGATCATCGGTTTTTGAGCAGTACGACACCTTCGTTGGTGCATCCATCAACCAACCGTTGTTGCGGAATTTTGGAACCGATGTGAACCTCGCCGAAATCCGCAGCGCGCGGGCCGATCAGGCAATTTCTTCGTGGAGCCTGCAAGCGCGCGTCATCGATGTCATCACCGACACAATATTCATTTACAACGACCTCTATTTTTCGATCCGAAACCTGGAGGTCGAAAAGCGATCCCGTGAGCTCGCGGCGCAGTTACTCCGGGATAACCAGAAACGCGCTGAAATCGGAGTCATGTCGCCGCTCGATGTCCTCCAGGCTGCGTCTGACGTCGCGTCCCGCGAGGAGCGTGTGCTCGTGGCCGAGCGCGCGGTATTTGATAACCAGAACTTTTTGAAGCAACTGGTAACCGATGAAATCACCACGATTCTGCGCACACGCATCGACATCGCAGAGCCGCCATTTGATTTTCAAGTGGACGTGGACCTCGATCGTGACCTGCGCCGCGCATTCGATCTCCGCCCGGATTATCGACAAGCATTATTGGAAATCCAAAAGCGGAACATCAACGTCGTGTTCACAAAAAACCAGACGCTTCCGCGGCTCGATCTGGTGGCAAGTCTAGGACTCAACGGCCTTGGGACCACACTCGGAGAAAGCATCAACGACGTTACGGGTCCGAGCAACATTGCTGCATCGGCCGGTGCGATTTTCAGCCTGCCAATTCCTAACCGGACAGCACGCGGGGAGGCACAAGCATCGGAACTCGAGGTGGCCCGCGCGTTGATCGATCTCAAACGGCTCGAGCAATCGATCTACATCGAAGCCGATAACGCAGCCGGCCAAATCGACACCACACGCAAGCGTATCGAAGCATCGCGCGTGGCCCGTGAGTTTGCCGAGCGCACGTTGGAAGCTGCGCAGACGCGATTGGCATCCGGCACGGCTACGACATTTGAAGTACTGCAATTTCAGCGCGATTTTGCGCAATCCGAGATCAACGAAGTGCGTGCACTGACCGATCACCAAAAATCGATTGCCGAGTATGCGCGCCGCACCGGGCGCACCATGGAAGCAAATCGAATCCTCCTCCCGTAATCGCGCCATGCAGCCAGTGACCATTTTTACCGACGGCGGCTGCCACGGAAATCCAGGCCCGGGCGGATGGGCTGCAATCATAGAATCCGAGGCTGGCCAGCGCGAAATCTCCGGCGGTGATGCCGCAACGACGAACAACCGCATGGAGTTGCAGGCAGCCATTGCTGCGCTGACTGCACTCGACGCCTCAAGCTCGATCACACTGCACACAGACTCTCAATACCTCCGCAAAGGAATGACAGAGTGGATCCACGCATGGAAGTCACGCGGATGGATCACCGCAGCGCGTGAACCCGTGAAAAATGCGGACTTATGGCAAGCGCTCGACGCCGCCAGCAAGCGCCATACCATCACATGGAAATGGGTCCGCGGCCACACCGGTCATGCCCAAAACGAACGCTGCGATGAGCTCGCATCCCAGGAGATTTTAAAGTTAAGAACAAGCCCGCCACCCATCGTGGCTTCAGAGCCTGCTGCTTCGACGACTGACCGCCGAAGTGCCTTCAAACAACAGGAGTTTGCTCTGTAGGTTGGCGGGTTTTGCTTCGTGGTAAAACCTGAAGCATGGTGCAGGTAGGCAATCGGGAGATGCCAACGCTGTTGCCCTCTAACGGAGCTTGTGCTTGGCAACCCCGTGGGTTTCGCTCGGCAGGGGCGACTGCCTCAATGGCACCCGCAGCCGGTGCCGCAATTTCCCGCTGGGGAGGAGTCGTCGAGCGGTTCGTCGGCTGGAACCAGGACGGTCTCAAGGTCGATTTCTTGGAATGCAAGTTGATCGCCCACCATTTTCAGGAATCCGAGTGTGCGGTCGTCGGGCTCATGAAATGTGCGTAGCTGGATGCAGACGCGTTTGTTTTTGAGCTCTGGAAATGACTCCACCATCTCGCCATCGAGAATAAACGATGCGTAGGCGTTGAGTTTTTCCTGCAGCTGAAATGCCTGCTGATCGCCGCCGGTCCATGGTCTGGGTTCGAACATGGCGAGCACCACGCGGTCCGTGCGTTCGTCGTAGGCGAAGGCATCTAGGACACCTGGGTTTTGCAGTCCGCTTTCCATTCGGTGATGCTGTTAGGATTTTAACTCGGAGGACGGGAACCAGATGTAGAGCATCAGGTAAACGAGGACGCCTGTAACCGATACGTAGAGCCAGACTGGCATCGTCCATTTCCCCATGCGCCGATGTTTGTCGAAGCGTCCGCGCAACGCGGGAATAACAGTCATTAACACCATCGGGACAATGGCAATCGCAAGGATGATGTGTGAGATCAGAATCGGAAAATAAACGAGTCGCGGCCAGCCCTCCGCAGTGAACTTCACGCTCCCGACATGGTAGTGATAAACGAGGTAGCATCCGAGGAAAACGGCGGATGTCACGAGCGCAGACACCATGCATACGATGTGCGCGCGTTTGCGTTCGCTCGAAATGAACCACCAACCAGCAGCGATAAAAAGCGTGCTCAGGGTGTTGAGGCTAGCGTTGACAGCAGGGAGATCCGTGACACTCACATCGGCGGTTGGTTCTTTGCATCAATCTGCGCGACCACGCGCGCGATGTAAGAGACCAGAAAGGTGATGATAAGGCCAACCACCACGAGCATGAAGAGAACACTCCATGAAAACGCAAAACCGGCGGTTACGGTGCTAGGTTCCACACGCGCTACTTCGTCAGTGGTCACTCTACAACCGACGCACGCAAGGGCGGACTCCGTCCATGTCGCAAGCGATACGACCAGCGCGATCAGCCAGCGGGATGGTGCAAAGGATTTTAGCGGTGTTTTCGACATAGTTTCAGCTTGGGTCTTTGGCGGCAGGTGGTGCCTTAAACTCACGCAGAAGCTTGCCAATGTCCATGAGAAGTTTTGGCATCAGCTCCGGGTCGCTAAGATCGTGAAACGACCGCAAGTTTCCGTTTGCATCGACAACAAGGAAACGCTGTGAATGGGATGGCACACCGTCAGAGTCGGTGGCTAGCGGTTGAAGCATCCCTTTGACTACAAAGGTCTCGATTTTGTCCGGTTCGCCTGTCAGAAAGTTCCAAATTTCCGGGTCTGCTTGATACTTAGCGCCATAGGCCGAAAGCACCTCGGGCGTGTCGTTTGCGGGATCCACGCTCACCGTGACGAGCTTGACCGCACCGCCCTTCCGCTGAATGGCTTTTTGTAATTCCATCATGCGCTCCGTCATGATCGGGCACGGGTTTGGGCAGCGGGTAAAGATAAAGTTTGCGACCCACACATTCCCCAGAAGGTCTTCCTTTGAGACCGGCGTGTTGGTTTGGGACGTGAACTGGAACGCGGGGACCTCCGCCAAGACCGGCAGATCGGACATCTGCGTCGGACGCGCGTCTTTCATGTTCACCCACGCCATGGCTATCAACGTGGTCGCCACGACAAATGCGATTGCCCAGCCTAGGCGGGGGATGCGACGCACGGGTTCTGACATTCGATCAGATCACGTAGAGCGAAACGTAAACAACGACCCAAACAACGTCCACGAAGTGCCAATACAAACTCACATTCGCGAGTGAAGCGTGACTCTGCGCAGAATAGCACCGGGTGAAAAGCTGGCGCAGAAAGCACCATACAATCAGCAGAAGCCCGACCAAAACATGGAGCCCGTGGAAACCAGTGATGACGAAGAAGCTGGCTCCGTAAACTCCGAACGTATTGAACCACAGACCTTCATGATGAAGGTGCGCCCACTCCCATGCTTGCACGCTCAAGAAGATTGTCCCCAGAACGATGGTCAGTAGCATCCACCCGAGGCCGGATTTTCCTTTTTTGATGATTGCGACCTCCGAGGCATGGAGTGTGAAGCTGCTCGTGATCAGGATGATCGTATTGACGATCATCACCATATTCAGGACGGAGAGGTTTGCGAAATTGACCCCGATATCGGGCGCGCCCGCTGGCGGCCAGTCACCGGTCGTCGAGAGCCGCAACACGATGTATCCACCGATCAGGCCAGCAAACAACATCGCTTCTGAAATCAGGAAGATGATCATCCCGAACTTTGCCGTCGCATGGGTGGCGGCGCTGTGAGAGGCGGAGTCGTGAGTGATAGCGGCGGAGCTCATAGTGAGAATCGAGGATGCGGAAATCGGCGAACGGATCTGCTCACATCCCGGAGAGTGTTGCAAGGTTCCATTTCCAGAACATGACGCCCGCAAATAACAACAGAGCTACGCAGATAATCATGACTAGTGCCAATAGGTTTTTCTTTCTTATATTATCCATGGTTTAGGGGGGTTCCAGGAGTTGATACGAGTAGAATCAATAGCAGCGGCAGATAGATTATTGAAGCGAAAAACAACTGCCTCGCGTGTTTATCGTTGCGGTCTAAGGCAAATCGAATCGCCGTTGCTAAGAATGCACCACCCAGCACAAAGGCCCCCGCAAAATACCAAGGTCCGCTCAGCCCGATCATCGTTGGAAGCATGCTAACCAGCAGCAGGCAAAATGCATATGTCACCGCTTGGCGGCCCGTTACGACACCTGTCGAATCGCGGCCAGTGAGCATGACGAATCCGGCATCGCGGTAGTCATCCCGATACATCCATGCGATCGCTAGAAAGTGGGGCATTTGCCAGAAGAACAGGATCGCGAAAAGCAGCCAGCCCCCGAGTCCGAGATCTCCAGTTGCTGCGGTCCAGCCGATGAGCGGCGGAAGTGCGCCAGGCACTGCTCCAACGAGCGTGTTGAACTCTGTGACTCGTTTGAGTGGCGTGTAAATCACAACGTAAATCAAAATTGTCGCGAACGTGAGTGCCGCGGCAGTGAAGTTGACGAATACCGCCATCGCCGCCACTCCCAGCAGGGAAAACAACAAGCCAAACAAAAGCGCGTCTTCGCTGTGCATGCGCCCCGACGGGAGTGGTCGATCCCTCGTTCGGCGCATCTTGGCATCCCACTTTTTTTCCAACCATTGATTCAGTGCGGAAGCTCCACACGCACTGAGCGCTGTAGCTGTGAGCGTGATCAAAAGCAGGCCCCATGAAATGGGAGCAACTCCCCGCCCCATTAGGTAGCCAACTGCCGTGGTGCAAACCACAAGAAATGAAAGCCGAAGCTTGATCAGCGCCGACAAGTCGGATGCCCAGCTCTCCGTTTTTGGCAACTCCGAATCTGGACTGACCGGTTTCGTCAGTGACTCGTTCGCGACGGGATGGCTCATTGGGCCTCCACCGCCTCTGTCCGCAGGGCCGAGCGCCTCGGAAACTCCAACTCGTGTTCGCGCGCAAAATAACTCAGCCGGAATAACCGGAACGCTGTCAGCCCGGTCAGCATCAGAATCAACGCCCCCATCGCTTGGTGCGCAGTGGCAACATCCGCTGCCTTATTGGACCAAACGGTCCATGCACCCAGCGCAATTTGGGCAACTACTAGGAAAAAAATGATAGCGGTCTTGATTTTGACATCATTCGGACAACCCCGCAGACGCTGCGCTGCTACGGCCAACGCGAGTGCCAGCGCAAAAATCCCAACGGCAACGAATCGATGTTTCATTTGCAGCCAAATCTGAACTGCCGTGGTTGGCATCTTGTTCTCCGCGACACGTGCTGCGTTGATTGAATCCATCGTCGCCGGGTCGGTGGATGGAATCAACTTTCCATACGCCAGCGGGAAGTCCGGGATGGAGAGCCCGAGGTGAGCGTGCCGCATGGTTGCTGCGATGCCGAGTTGGACAAAAATTGTAAGAAGGAGCGCGATCGCGAGCCCTCGCATCGGGCCCGCCTGAAACCGTTCAGCATTTCCTTTTCGAATGAATGCCGGGCTCGTTGCGACAGCAATCACCGCGATGGTCAAAAAAAACGATTGACCCAGAATGCCATGGAAAATGCCAATCTCGTTTTTGATCATCGTGACCCGCAGTCCACCAAGCACGCCTTGCAGGATGACACCGACCACAGCCGCTGCACCCAACACGCGCATCCAGCGGCGCGGGTCCACGGCAAATATCCAGCCCGCCAGAACGAGCGTCATCAACCCCACTCCGCTTGCAATGAGGCGGTGCGTGTGTTCATAAAAAACACCACCGACCCAGCCCGAGATGGGAAACAGAAACATGTTGTATCCAAACGTGCTCGGCCAATCCGGCACAGCCATGCCAACCCCTTTGGATGTGACAAGTCCGCCGCTCGTCAGCAGGACAAAGGTCACCAGTCCCGTGAGGATCGCGAAGGCATGCAGACCACGACGCGAGCGCGGAAGGACGGATTGCGATTGAGGATATGACTCCATTACGCGCTGGAGGCGGCTGGTTAGTGAGTTTCCACTGCGGCTCCCTCGGGAGCCTTCTCCGTTTGCATCAAAAAGTCTTTTTCCATGCCAGGCACGCTGTATTCGTAAGGCCCATTGTAAACGATCGGAGTGACAGGGAAATTTCCATGCGGGGGAGGTGAGGTGGTCGTCCACTCGAGCGTGGTCGCATTCCATGGGTTATTCGGCGCCTGTTTACCGCTGCGCAAGGTCACGATGACGTTCCAGAAAAATGGAATCAACGAAAGCCCCAACCCAAACGCACCGAGTGTGGCAATTTGGTTGAGCGGTTGCAACTGGCGAAGGTGTTCGTAGACGGTCGGGTCTGCGATCCGGCGCATCATTCCACCGAGCCCGAGGTTATGCATCGGGAAAAAGGTCAGATTGAAAAATATGAACGTGAGCCCGAAGTGGATCATCCCCAATGTCTCGCTCGGCATTTTTCCGAACATCTTCGGAAACCAAAAGTAGATCGCAGCAAAGATCGCGAATATGCTGCCGCCGAACAATACGTAGTGGATGTGAGCGACGATGAAATACGTGTGATGCACGAACAAATCCACGGGCGTGGATGCCATGAAGATACCGCTCAGCCCACCAATCACGAACATTGAAACGAACGCCAGAGCGAAACACATCGCCGTCGTGAACTCGATGGAGCCTTTCCATACCGTGCCAAGCCAGTTGAACGTTTTGATTGCTGACGGGACCGCAATAATCATCGTGGAAACCGAGAATACCGCACTTAGAGTCAGGTTCATTCCACTCACGAACATGTGGTGCCCCCACACGACAAACCCGAGTCCGCCGATGGCAATCATCGCATAAACCATCGCCTTATATCCGAAAATCGGCTTGCGCGAAAACACCGGCATAATCTCAGACACCAGTCCCATGGCGGGCAGGATCATGATGTAAACCTCCGGATGTCCGAAAAACCAGAATAGGTGCTGCCAAAGCAATGGCTGGCCACCCGTCACGATGCCGTCACGGATCGGAACGAAGAAGTTCGTGTTGAAGTTCAGATCGAAAAACAACATTGCGCCCGCTGCGGATAGCACAGGCACTGCGAGAATCAAAAGAATCGCCGTGATGAAAAGCGACCAGACCGATAGCGGCATCCTGAACATCTTCATTCCCGGAGCCCGCATGTTTACAATGGTCGTGATATAATTCGACGCACCAGCAATCGACGAGAGTCCATTAATAAAGATACCGATGCACCACAGGCTCTGGCCGATTTTCGTGTGGTTGTAAGCCTCGACGGCACTCAGCGGCGCATACGCCGTCCACCCGCTCGCTGGCGCACCGCCCGGAACGAAAAACGCGGCCATGAGGATCACGCCAGACAGGGCATAGAGCCAGTAGCTGAGCTCATTCAGAAGCGGAAACGCCATATCGCCGGCCCCGATTTTCAGCGGAATCAGGTAGTTCCCAAACGCGCCGATTAACAACGGCATCACGACGAGGAAAACCATCACGGTCGCGTGCATCGTCACCAACATGTTGTAGCCGCCGGGGATGATCGCGCCTTCGATGGCCAGTGTCTGAGGTAAAAACTGCCCGATCAACGGGATTGGCGCACCCGGAAACCCGAGTTGCCAGCGAACGGCTAGGGCTAAGCCCCCGCCGACTAAGAGGAAAAACAGTGCGGTCCAGAGATACTGGAGTCCGATCATTTTGTGATCGTAGCTCCAGATATAATGAAAAAACCAATTGGGCCGATGATGGGAGTCGTGGGACTCCGTATGTTCGGAAGTAGATGTGGCAACGCTTGCGCTCATGTGTGGTTGAATAGCATCGAAAACTATTATACGGATCAAGAAGGAAATGGAGACGCGTCGTTTATCGCGCCGTCGGAATAACCGCAGAAAATGAAAATCGCGATCATCGGCTCTGGTTCTATCGGTCTTTACTACGGCGCAAAATTGGTGGCGGCCGGGGAGGACGTGCGATTTCTCATGCGCTCCGGGTTCGATCTCGCAAGTCGGGACGGAATTCGTGTTGCGAGCGCGGACGGTGACGTCCATATCTCCTCGCCGTCCGTCGCGCGGGATACGGAGGAGATCGGACCGGTTGATCTCGTAGTGATTGCTCTCAAAGTAACTGATAACGAATCGCTTAAAGATTTAGTTCCGCCTCTTTTGGGTCCGGCAACGATGCTTCTCACGTTGCAAAACGGGCTGGGGAATGAAGACTTTCTGGCCGATCACTTCGGTCCGGAGCGCATTCTGGGAGGGCTTTGTTTTGTTTGCCTGACACGCGATTCGCCCGTATCGGTCGAGCATTTCGGGCATGGAACGTTAAGCCTGGGTGAATTCCAGACAGTGGGTAAATCGCCGAGGCTGGCCGATGTGGTTGCACGGTTTGAGCGGGCGAGCATCGATGCGCGCATGGTCGATCACCTGATCACCGAACGCTGGCGCAAATTAGTCTGGAATATCCCGTTTAATGGGCTTTCGGTCGCTGCGGGCGGCGTTGCAGTGGATCAAATTCTCGCCGATGCCACACTGCACGCTGAGTGTCGGGCGCTGATGGCTGAGGTGATTGCGACTGCGAATGCCCTTGGACATCGGATTCCAGAGGACTTTGGCCAGGTTCAGATTGAGCGGACATACCCGATGGGTGCGTATCAGCCGTCGACGATGGTCGACTTTCTTGCGGGTAAACCGCTTGAAATCGAGGCGATTTGGGGGGAGCCAATGCGTCGTGCGTTAAGCGTTGGTATGGAGGTGCCGCATCTCAGCGCACTTTACGCAAAGCTTGTCGTCGCGGCAAAGATTTCATCCAACGCCCGAGTTAGTCGGAGTTGAAGGCCTCGATTTCTCGAACTGATCTCGCCAGTATTCGAGGCGTTCCTTGATCCGCTTTTCCATCCCATTCTCCGTCGGCTGATAGTATCTACGACCTTCCGGAAGGTAAGCTTGTGGGATGAATCCGTCGTCAGAATCATGGCTGTACTTGTAACCGTCGCCATGGCCCAGTTGTTTTGCACCCGCGTAATGCGAGTCCCGCAAGTGGGTTGGCACGGCGAGTGTTCGCCCTTCCCTTACTTCTTTCAATGCGGCTCCGATGGCTAATGTCGCGCGGTTGCTCTTCGGGGCTGTGGCGACATAGATCGTCGCGTGAGCGAGGTTTAGCTGGGCCTCGGGCAACCCGACGAGATCGAGCGCCTGAGCGGCAGCGGTTGCGACCACGAGTGCCTGAGAGTCCGCCAGTCCGACGTCTTCACTGGCGCAAATCACCAAGCGCCGGGCAATGAACCGAGGGTCCTCTCCAGCGATGAGCATTTTAGCCAGCCAATAAATCGCAGCGTCGGGGTCCGATCCGCGCATACTTTTGATGAAAGCGCTAACAGTATCGTAGTGCGCGTCACCATCGCCATCGTAAACGACTGCTTTGCGCTGGATGCTCTCCTCGGCCACCGCGAGTGTGACGTGACGCTGCCCGGATGGGTCGGGATCAGTGGTGAGAACCGCAAGTTCCAGCGCATTGAGACATTTGCGAGCGTCTCCATCGCTCATGCGGGCGAGGTGCGCCGCGGCCTCGGATGTCAATGCGACCTGATACCTGCCCAATCCGCGCACTGTGTCTGCCACTGCACGCTCGATCAAGAGAATCAAATCCGTTTCCTTGAGCGGCTCGAGTTGAAATACCTGAGACCGCGACACGAGGGGTGAGTTGATGTAAAAGAACGGATTGTGTGTGGTGGCACCGATCAGTCGAACCAAGCCAGTCTCGACGTCGGGCAGCAGCGCGTCTTGTTGGGACTTATTGAATCGGTGCAATTCATCGATGAACAAAATCGTCCGAACCCCGGTGTTGGCGGCGCGATGAGCCGCCGCAGCCGTGACCCGCCGGATATCGCCGACATTGCTCTCGACCGCGTTTAGCTTTTCAAAGCGGCTATTGGACGCATGGGCGATTGCCTGCGCCAACGTTGTTTTCCCGGTGCCCGGTGGGCCAAAAAACAAAAGCGACCCGATTCGGTCCGCCTCAATCGCGCGACGAAGCAGCTTTCCCGCGCCCAAGATATGATCTTGCCCGACGATCTCATCGATCGTTTGCGGGCGCATGCGGGAGGCAAGCGGCGCATTTGCGTCAACCACCCGCGTCGCATCCGTAGATTCCGCAAACCAATCGCTCATCGACCACTATATCAACCATCCCACCGCAGATGGGCATAGAAAAAACTTTTTGAAGCGGTGTGCATGAGTCATTGCCGATGTGAGTTCGTCTGGTATGATCCGCAACTCCCTCATGGAAGAACGTCAGGAGCCCTCAGATGATGAACTAGTCACTCGCACCAAAGCGGGGGATGTGGCTGCGTTTGACCAGCTTGTCGTGCGATACAGTCCGCGGCTCTACGGGCTAGTCTACAACATGACCTCGAATCATGAGGACACCAACGACCTCCTTCAGGATGTCTTTGCGAAGGCGTTCCGCGCGATCGGAGGATTTCGCCAGCAGTCTGCGTTTTACACGTGGATCCACTCGATCGCCATGAATATGACGATCAATTTTCTGAAAAAACGGAACCGTCGTAGGGGAATCAGCTTGGACGACGTGGATTCCCATATCGAAAACGACCCGGATTTTATCGCCCTCACGTCCACCGATGACCCGCTTCGTGAAACGAACCTCGCCGAGCTTCAAAAAAAATTGAACGAGTCCTTGCAGAAGCTGTCTCACGACCATAGAGCGGTGGTGACGATGTTTGATATCCAAGGATTGCCTCACTCAGAAATCGCCAAAATTCTCGGGATCTCAGAAGGAACTGTGAGATCTCGGTTATTTTATGCACACCGTCAGTTGCAATCGTATTTAGAAGAGTTTAGAAGACCGTAGGAATCGAATTATGCCTGAAGACACCGACATCCAGAAACTCCTCCGCTTGAAGCGGTATGAAAAACCGCCAGAGGGATATTTTGATGATTTTCTCCTCGAGTTTCAGCGTCGTCAGCGCACGCAATTGCTCCGTGTCCCGCTTGGCGAAATCCTCTGGGAGCGCGTAAACGGGTGGTTTGATTCAGTTCGCGTCCCGGCCATGGCATACGCTGGGATTCTCGTGCTCGGCGTGGGTGCGACCGCTGCGATCCTCACCGGGCTCGATGGGAGCGTGAGTCAAGCAGGTGCAGTCGCCGTAGTGGCGGAGCCACCCGCATTTCCTCAGGTTACGGTGGGTTCCCAAAACCCATCACTCCCGCCAAGTTACGTGCTAGAAACTCGTCCGGTGAGCTACGAATCACCGTTCAGTTTTTGAGATGGCTGCAGTCGGTCGATTTTTAACAATCTTCTCTGCTTTCGCGGTGACGGCGGGAGCCGGGCAGGACCCGCTCGGCGAAGCGCTTGCCGAGAAAGTGTCCGAAGTATTTGAACAAGGCCGCCAAGCAGTCGTCCGTATTGAAGCAAGCGATCGGCATGGCCGACTCACAGGCACTGGTTTCTACGCGGATCCATCCGGGACCATCTACACCGTGACGGGCGTGCTTGGCGATGCCAATGACATTTCGGTGGTTCAGGGCGTACGCAAGTTTCCAGCGAAACTGCTTGTGGCCGACTCCCGCACGGGGTTGGCTGTCATCAAGGTCGATGCCAACACCCCATTTCTGCCAATCGGGGACTCGTCCGCCCTCCCGCTCGCGACTCCGCTGGTGGCCATCGGATACCCGCGCGGACTTTCGGAGACGTTTAGTTTTGGCATGGCGACCGGGTTTGACCGCCAGTTTTTGAACCGGTATTTCCGGACCACGCACATTCGGGCCAGCATTCCGGTGCAGCCGGGACTCGGCGGAGCTCCTGTCCTAGGCCTCGATGGTAAAGTGCTTGGGATTGTGGTGGCGGCAACGGACGGTAATGCTGGCTGCTATATCCTGCCAATCAACGCGGCTGAGAAGATTCATGCTGAGTTTGCAAGATTCGGAGAAGTCCGCCCTGGCTGGGTGGGTGTCTCGGTCGAAGATATGCCGATCCGCCCCGATGGAGGTCCGAGAGCAAAGGTGGCTGGTCTGAAAGAAGGGACTCCGGCTGCGGAAAGCGGTATTGCGGATGGTGACATCCTGCTGCGCGTCGGCGACGTCGCGATTCAATGTCGCGAGGATGTCATCGATGCCTCGTTTTTCCTGACTGCGGGTGATAGCGTGCCCGTGGTTGTTTTGAGGAATGGTGAGGAGATTACTTTCTCGATCCGCTCCATTCTCGACCCGGCCTTTGCGCGCGAAAGTGGCACGCCGGTTGTCGAATCGATGCCACGATTTGACCTAGGCGACGGCAACTAGCGTGGATCCGGTTACCCCTTTTGGGTTCTTTAGTTGGTCTTCAGCACCTCAATGAATGCCTCTTGCGGGATATTCACGCTTCCGATGGCCTTCATGCGCTTCTTTCCTTCTTTTTGCTTTTCTAGCAACTTGCGCTTACGGGTGATGTCTCCTCCGTAGCATTTAGCCGTCACGTTTTTCCGCATCGCAGTCACGCTCTCCCGCGCGACGACTTTTCCACCGATGGCCGCTTGGATCGCAACTTGGTAGAGCTGCTTGGGAATCACATCCTTCAGCTTTGAAGCGATTGCTCGCCCGCGAGATTCTGCTTTGTCGCGGTGGACAATGCTCGAAAATGCGTCTACCGCTTCGCCATTGACCAACAAATCCAGCTTCACGAGTTTGCCCTCGCGGTATCCAGCTGGCTCATAATCCATCGAGCCATAGCCACGGGTGAGCGTTTTGATTTTATCGTTAAAATCGACAAGGATTTCGTTGAGAGGAATGACCGCTGTGATCATGACGCGCCGCGTGTCGAGCGACTCGGTGTGCTCGACAATGCCACGCTTGTCCATCATGAGCTGCATGATGTCCCCGATGTTTTCGTTTGGCACCATGACGAAGCATTTGATCACGGGTTCACGAATTTCCTCCACGACACTCATGTCTGGCAGATTGGCTGGGTTATCCACTTCGAGGCGCTCGCCGTTTGTTTTGATCACTTCGTAAATGACGCTGGGATACGTGGAAATGATATCCATGTCGTATTCCCGACGGAGGCGCTCTTGGATGATCTCCATGTGCAATAGGCCGAGGAATCCGCATCGGAATCCGAACCCGAGCGCCACGGAGCTTTCGGCTTGGAAAACGAATGCGGCGTCGTTGATCTGGAGCTTGCCCATGGCCATTTTGAGGTGCTCAAAGTCGGCTGTGTTGATCGGATAAATCCCGCTGAAGACCATCGGATGGATCTCCTGAAATCCAGGGAGTTGTTCGGTCGCAGGGTTACGGGAGTCGGTCAATGTGTCGCCGATTTTGATCTCAGCAGTTGTTTTAATGTTCGCGATGAAATACCCGACGTCGCCGGCGTTCAACTGCGGTTGGGGAAACATCTTTGGCGTAAAAACTCCGACCTCCTTGATCTCGTAGTTTTTGTTCGTGGACATCAGCTTCACGCCGTTTCCAGCTTTCAACACGCCGGTTTTGACCCGCAGATATCCTACCACGCCGCGGTAGCCGTCAAAGACCGAGTCGAAAACCAAGGCACGCATGGCACCATCGTCGGCTTTGGGAGCGGGGACGCGTTTGACGATTGCCTCCAAGATATCTGAAATCCCGATGCCGGCTTTCGCACTGGCGAGGATGGCTTCGTCTCCAGGGATCGCCAGGATATCTTCCAGTTGCTTTTTGACGCCTTCAATATCGGAGTTCGGAAGATCGATTTTATTGATTACCGGGATGATCGTGAGGTTCTGAGCGGCTGCCAGATGTACGTTTGCGACGGTTTGGGCCTCGACGCCTTGGGCGGCGTCCACGATGAGGAGTGCGCCCTCGCAAGCAGCAAGACTGCGCGAAACTTCGTAGGCAAAATCCACATGGCCCGGGGTGTCCATGAGGTTAAAACGATAGGTCTCACCATCCTTGGCCGTGTATTTCATCGTGACCGGATGCGACTTGATCGTGATGCCACGCTCGCGTTCGAGGTCCATCGAGTCGAGGAGTTGGTCTTGTTTATCACGATCGGCAATGGTGCCAGTCATCTCCAATAGGCGATCGGAGAGTGTGGTTTTGCCGTGGTCGATATGGGCAATGATGCAAAAATTTCTGGTGCGTTCGATAGACATCGCGAGCGGTCAAATATGCGGGATCAAAGTTGTTGGGTCAATGAGCGAAACGCCCCGTGACGGAAGGTGGCTCCGGAACGCGTTACGGCTTCGAGTCGGGCACAAACACGGAGAGCCGCTTGCCCTTGAACCGGATGCCATTGAGCTTGTCGAGCACCGTAGAAACCGCGCTGTCGGCAATGTCGACAAGCGTGTGTTTGGGTTGTATGAAGATGGCGCCGATCACGCTGCGATCCAAGTCTGCGCCGCCGGCGATCGCTCCGACAAAGTCGGCCGGCCGGACTTCATTAATTTTACCCGCAGTGAAGATGAGCCGTGTCATTCCGGGCTCGCTGGAAAAATCGGATGGATTCTCCCGAGTGTCACGGCGTGGTCCCCGGTCCCGGCTTCCGCGCGAATCGCCACGGTCATTTCGGTCGCTGTATCTGTCTCGACTTTGGTCGCGATCTCCGCGGTCGCGATCACGGTCACGATCCCGACCGGACGGAACGGCCAAGTCCTCGTTCGCAGAGCTCAGTGATTTTGATTCTCCGCCGAGCATGTGGAGTAGTGCGCTTGCGATGTCAGTCGGGGAGTGTCCCTGATCGAGGAGCCGATCAATCAATTCCTCACGACGGGGATACTCTCCTTTTTCGAGCATTTCGCGGAGTTGTTCAAACGTGGCGTTCGAGCGCTTCTCTTCGACTTCTTCCATCGATGGGACTTTCTCGCGACGGATGCGACCGCTGGTCAGACGGATCATTCCCTCGAGCTTCCGAATTTCGCGTCCGGCGACGAACGTGATAGCCCGGCCCGTCCGGCCTGCACGTCCAGTGCGCCCAATGCGATGCACGTAATCTTCGCCGTCGTGCGGAAGGTCGTAGTTAAAGACGACCTCGATATCATCGACATCGAGCCCGCGTGCCGCGACATCGGTGGCCACGAGAAATTCGATCTTTTTGTCCCGAAACCGCTTCATGACACGCTCGCGCGCAGCTTGCGTGATGTCACCGTGGAGCTTGTCCGCAATGTATCCCCGCGCAATCAAATGCTCGGTGAGTTGGTCGCACATCATTTTCGTTGCACAGAAAATGATGGAGCACTTGATGTCTTGAAGATCGATGATTCGGCAAAGCGCTTCGAGTTTCGAGCGTCGATCGACTTCGTAATAGACTTGGTCGATTGCCGGGATCGTCAGTGCGACTTGCTCGATCTTGACCTCTACGGCGTCGCGGGTGTGCTTTTTTATGATTGAGCGGATGCCGGATGGCATAGTGGCCGAAAACAAGACTGTTTGGCGGTCGGCAGGCGACTGTGCGAGGATCACATCGATGTCATCGCGGAAACCCATGTCGAGCATGCGGTCGGCTTCGTCGAGGATTACCATCTTGAAAGAATCCGTGCGCAGGGTGCCACGTTCGAGGTGATCCATCACGCGGCCTGGTGTGCCGATGACAATTTGTGATCCATCCTTAAGACCCCGAATCTGGCGGTCATACGAGGCCCCGCCGTAAATCGGGAGTTCACGAACGCCCCGCTTAAACGTAGCCAGACGAGCCACCTCTTCCGCTACTTGTACGGCGAGTTCACGGGTCGGGCACAGCACCAACACTTGAACCTCGCGCAGATTCGGGTCCACGAGCTCGATCGCTGGAATCGCAAAGGCGGCTGTTTTTCCGGAGCCGGTCTGCGATTGGCCGATCACATCAGACCCTGCCAAGAGCACGGGGATAGCGGCGGATTGGATCGGTGAGGCTTCTTCGTAGCCAAGTTTTTCGACAGCTTTTAGGATCTCAGGCGAGAGACCAAGCTCCGCAAACGGTTTTTTCTGCATGCCAGACCCTAGCGATTCAAAATCCTGCATGCCAGCGGAATCCCACGCTAAGATCGCGGAGGTTGTGGCACGCTCTCGCGACGGCGGGCCCGCTAGCTGCGTGCTCGAAGTGACTTTTGCATTCTTTCCCAGAAGCCAAAGAACCCGCCGGTCGCCAGCGGACGCAGTGCGACATCCTCCGGGCGATCCAGCAGAACAAGATCGACCCCGATTCCGGCGAGTGCTGCGTGCAAGTTTCGGAGTTGGTCGTGAAGTGGCCCGATCTCTGGGCGCAAGGCCACAATTTGTCGCACTTGATGCTCGGTTGCCCAGCGTAACAGCGTCTCGACGACTGGTGCGTCTGATTGCAACACCGCTTTGACTCCGAATGCGGATTCGGCCCGCTGCGCGGCGTCGCTGAGTGCGGTGCGCAACCAGTCGATCTTGTGCTCCGGATAGCGAAATCGAGCCCATGATGCGGTGTCGCCCGTTGCTAGAACAGCAGCCGGTTTTATCGCGGCGAGCGGACCGTGCTCAACAAAGAGGTCTTCTTCGTGAATCCAGACTCCGACCTGCCCGTCATGCAATGAGCCAGCCGGCAGATCCTGCTCTAGCGATGGGCGAGTAATCTCTGGGCGTGCTTCGAAGGGAAGAATGAGCGCTTCCGGATTCTCAAGAAGCTCCCGTCCCGCGCAGTTCGTGTCGAGAGTCTCGGTAGGGAGGTACTTCTCCAAATTGCTGCGGCGGGGCAGATATGTTTTGCCGGGGGTTTGCAGGCCAGCGACCCAGCGCCATGAAAGCGTGTTCGATGCCGGGTCACCGTCGAGAAGATGACGGAAGAAAAAGTTCGCTCCCAATTGCCATGGCAGCCGCTCGACATGAATCCACCACCCCGCGAACCACATGCGTGCATGATTGTGCAGATAGCCGGTTTCAATGAGTTCACGGGCAAAGTGATTCATGATGGCTATTGGTCCTTTCCCGGCTTCGCAAAGAGCGGCGCGGTCCCGAATGGCCCCGCAGGTGGGGTCAGTTTGGAGCACCGCAAGTTGATCAACGTAGTCAGACCAGACTTGTGGCCGCAGCGAGAGCCATGCCTTCCAATAGCGATGCCAATAGACCTCCTGCGTGAATTTTTCCACCGTGGATGCGGCGTAGCTACGAAGCGGAGCAGCCGCGCACTCGGACTCGAGAACCAAACGGTGCCGGATCGCGGGCGAAAGTTTCGACACATTCGTGTGCCCGGGGACCACATGGTTGCGGTCATTCGCATACCGCCCCGCTCGAGGAATGAACGCATCAAGTTGCGCGAGGGCTTCAGTTCGAGAAGATGGGAATGCAGAAACTGACTTGGCAGATAAAAAATCAGGGTGGTGAGGGTCGATAGCCATAGGGAGTTTTAAGCAATAACATTACGTTCGTCAGAGGAAGGCGGTCGCTGCTATGGGGTTGCACGTGAATTACAGGGCTATCCCTCAGGATGGACGGGCTTATGGAGTTGGACGCGGTGGATTCCGAGAAATTAAATGCGCGGAAGATTCCGCGTGCTTTGTAGTTTCTGATGATCTAGTGAGGACGGGGACCGTTTGACGATGTAGAAAGATCCGAAGCATTCACCGCAATCCCATGCCCGATTCCATGGCACATCGGTTCGAGACAACTCGTTGGAGTGTCATTTTGCGCGCGGCAGGTGCAGATAATGACGCCGCGCAGAAAGCATTGTCCGAGGTTTGCACGTTGTATTGGTTTCCACTTTACGCCTACTTCAGGCGCTCTGGAAAAACTCCGCCGGATGCCGAGGATCTTACTCAGGGGTTCTTTCTGCACCTGTTGAATCGTGAAATCCTCACCAAAGCGACCCCGGACAAAGGTCGATTGCGCACCTACCTGCTCTCCTGCGCTCGGAACTTTCTTTTGGACGAAATCGCGCACAAGCACGCCCTGAAACGCGGTGCCGGTCTCGTGGTTCAAATGGACGCGGCCCACGCAGAAAACCTCTATACATCAGACGGTCTCGATTTTCTGACCCCTGATCGGCTTTTTCAAAGACGGTGGGCCATGACCATCCTCTCGCAGTCACTGCAGCTCCTAGCGGATGAATATGCGTCCGCCGGACAGAGCGATCTTTTTGAAATGTTAAGACCATTCTTGGGATTCGGCCCCGATCCCGACAAATGCTACGATGCCCTTTCCAGCCAGCTCGCGATTCCAGTCGGCACACTCAAGAATAAAGTATTCCGCCTTCGCGAACGCTGGCGAAAGCTCCTCTTCGAGCAAGTGGCATTCACGCTCGACGATCCGACGCAGGACAATATCAAAGCCGAACTCACCGAGCTACTCGGCTCCGTATAAAAAAATTCAGAAAATGAAACCTACGAAATGCAACCCCGCGATCTGCATTCCGTTAATAGGGGTGAAGCGTTCATTATGAAAAACGACATCCCTGAAAATCCAAATCACGAATTACAAGGTCTCGACCCCGGCGAACTCCTCGCCCGCGGCATCAATACCGTCCGTCCCTCCGGCAACATCCACCATTGGACGCCGCCCTCCCCGGAAGAGCTAGCCAGCCTCCTCCCACAATACCAAATCGAAGAAATGCTCGGCCGCGGCGGCATGGGTGCCGTCTACAAAGGCTATCAGGCAAAACTCGGACGGTCCGTGGCGATTAAGCTGCTCCCGACCGAACTCACCGCCGATGAGCAATTCGTCACCCGCTTCGAACGCGAGGCCCGGACGCTGGCAAGACTGCAACACCCGGGCATTGTCTCGATTTACGACTTTGGTCAGACCACCGACGGCCATCTTTACTTCGTGATGGAATACGTCGATGGCACCGACCTGCAGCGCATCCTGCAAGGCCCCGGCCTCGATCCCGGCCAAGCGCTCGAGCTCATCGGGCAAATCTGCGAAGCTTTGCACGCCGCCCATTGCCAGGGCGTGATCCATCGCGATATAAAACCCGCCAATATCCTCATCACCAAGGATGGACGGGTAAAACTCGCCGACTTTGGACTCGCACGGCCCGACCGGGAAGACCACGGAAACATCACCCAGTCGAACGTCTCGCTCGGCACCCCCGACTACATGGCCCCCGAGCAACGCCACGGCCAGACCGACCTCCGCGCCGACATCTATGCCCTCGGCGTCATGCTCTACGAAATGCTCACCGGCCAGCTCCCGCGCGGCGCATGGACTCCACCCTCCCGCAAGGTTACCGTCGACGTCCGCATCGACGAGGTCGTCATCAAAGCCCTCCAACAGGAACCCGACCTGCGTTACCAGCAGGTCAGCGAGATGAAAACCGACGTGGATGGCATCCGGTCGGGCGTTGCCGCCGAGAACCCTCTCCCCAAGCCATCGCGTGGCTGGATGGCGTGGGCCGCGCTGGTAGCCGCGATTGCTCTAGTAGCTGCGGCCGTCGCTTGGACGCTCGGAACCAAATCGAATCCACCAGCAGGCACCCCCGGCACCGCACCACTTCCGCCCGCCGCGAGCGCGATCCCCGCAGGAGCCGTCGAAAGCCCCGTGGACGGGACTGCCGGGCTCCGGCGTTTCGTTTTTACCGATCCCGCCACCGGCCTGTTCACGCGGATTTTCCTCCCAACGAAGCCCGATTCCGGACTCCTCGTGCGCATGCGATGCGCAGCAGACCTGATGACCGAGGAAGAGCGCGCAGCTGGCTACGATTTCAACACGTTATGGGAATGGGTGCAGGTGCCCCCGTTGAAAAACGAGGGCGAAAACGTCCTCATTCTCACGCAAGGTGTCCCGGTTTGGCATCGGGATAAAACTGACGGCGATACCACGGTCCGGCTGGTTTCGGGCATTTTTAAAGCATACGAAAACGAGGACCTCTTTTTTGCCGACCAGATCCCCTTCGACGGCGTGGACGTCACACATTCCCCGGAGGGCATCAAATACACATTCCTCCGAAAGGTCGGCACCACGAACGAGCCGTTCTTCGAGCTCGAAATCCTCGCCGTGTCGCATCAGGAGCTGAAATCACGGTATCCTGAGCTCCGCGGACCCGGAGAAACCACCGGCGAAGTCGCGACGTGGATCGATGACTCCGGGGCCTTTGAGAAGAATACACCAATTTTCAACTCTTCAGTTCTGGCCGGGGTGCCCGGCCCGAGAAAAACTCCCGAGCGTCGGTGGCAACCCGCTCTCAGCGGCATCGAAAAGTCGCTGCAAACCACCATCGGACGAGGAAATAGCGATATTCTCTATGGCCGCTTCATCCCCAGTAACAGGGATTACGCTCTCGTAGTCCGCTGGACCGCTGCACCGGCTCTCCTGCCCGAGTGGTTGCGAAATAAAACCGGCGAAAACTCCGTTTTCGAGTGGGTGCAGTTTTCCTCCAAGAACGAAGAAAACCTAATCACCATTGAGCCAGTGGATCTCGCAAACGATCGCAACCACGACAACGACTTTCTCAACATTCGTTTCCTTGGTGCCGGAGGCACTCCCTTCTTTGCAACGGAAAAAATCCCTTGGAACGACATTACGGAGATTACCTGCCAGACCTACAGTGACCAAATGGTCATCACTTATCATCACGGAACCGGTGAAAAGCGCGAAACATGGCTCAAGGTCGAGGTCTTAGCGGTAGCGCCTGACGACACTTGGGAGGCTTTTCCGAGCATGTATCGATCCGATAACGTCGCGAAATTCTATATCGACGGGAAAGACGCTTCAAAAACGGAAGAATCTGCTGACACAAAATCCTCCGCTCCTTACGAGCCGCCGCTGCTCGCCTCGTGGACAGGCAAGCTGCTGCACACCCGATTGGAGAAAGATGAATACGGCCTTACAAAGGATATTTATTCAACTGCCCGAGGCTCACTTGGTCTCGTCGTTCGATGGAGATTCAGCCCGGCGCTGAAGGACGATTGGTTGAAGCGGAACCACTACAGTCCGAACACCACCTACGAGAACGTATTTATTCATCAGGCAAACGGAAACCCGATCTCGGTGACGCTTATCCACGGCGAACCTGTCTGGCACGAAGCCAATATCGATAAGAACGGCGATGGTGGCTTTATGATCCGCCTTCTTGGACAGATTGCGGGGCCTTGGGCGAGCGGTGAAACCTTGCTAAAATCTGAAAATAATCTCCGCGTGGACGCCATATCGACAGGCGATCAAGATCATGCCGTGTGGACATTCAAGCAAAGTGGTGAGGACGAACCCTTGCTCAAAGTCGAGATCATGACGATTCCTGCGGATGAACTTGCGGGCCGGGAAACCAAAACAAATGCGCCAGAAGAGCCTCAGGCGAAATCCGCCTCCGATGACCCCAAGCTAAAGGAAACCGAGTTCCCGGAAGACGAATACGGCCTGAAAAAGAAAGTCTTTTTATCTACTGACGAAAACTTTGGTCTCGTCGTGCGCTGGACGGCCGCTAATCCCGCTTTCATGGGGGAATGGGAACGGGAACAGGGCTACAACGAGAAAACCGTCTTCGAGTTTGTTCAGCTTCCGGCCAAGGGATGGGAAAACAGCATTACGCTCATGACTGGTGAGCCGCTCTGGAATCGCAAAGACCGCGAGAAAAGCGGCGACAGCACCTACATGGTCCAACTGAGAGCGGGGCACGGCGAGTATCAAAGTCCCGGATATGCCTTCATCTCAGCGGACATGATTCCGTGGGTTGGAGCAAAGTCAGAAATCCGAGGACCCGAGAGAGATCGCGCCGTTTTGGAATTTCAACGCTACAAAGATGGCGGCCCATCGGAGGGCGAAATCTGGCTCAAGGCAGAAATCCAAGCCTTCGCGATCGACGAGATTTTTGCGAAATATCCGGCGATTGAAGAGGTTTACTCTGCTGAACATGCGATCCAGTCAACGGCGATGCTCTTCATCGACGGTAAACCCGCGCCGGACGAGGCGTATTAGAAACTTCAAACCTCAATACCACACCCACGACACCATGAAACTCCACACCACAATCCTAGCGATCCTCACCCTGCTTAGTTTTACCAGCGGCGCATTCGCCGACCGGCCCATCTGGCCGCAGCAGCCGAAAATTTCCGCCGCTTACGAATCGCTCACGGTCGCGCTCAAGCAGATCGAGAAAAGCCGGGCGGGCGACTCTGCAAAACATCTCGCCAACGCATCCGCCGCCCTAGTCTCCGCAAGAGTGGATCTCGACACGGCCAAGAAAAACAAGGGGAGTGCCCGCCTCGAAGCCATCAAACTCATCGACCTCGCAAAACAGGAACTCGACGCCGCCCGCCTCGACACGGCCAGCGGATACGTCACCGAGGCGATGGACCAAGTCACGCAAGCCGCGAAAAACGGACGGTAGCCGCTCGCATCATCGCAGAAAGCTACACCAGAAAATCCTCGATGCCTCGCCTCCAAGCTCCATGTGTCAGTCGTGCCGTGCCCGCAGGCCGACAAAAGAGGACGTTCAATCTATCACACCGCGGCTCCGTTGAAATAGCGCCGCCCCTCGTGTGCCAAGAGCCAATGATAAGAGTGCGTGATTCCCTGCTGGAAAAGTGGGCAAATTCTGCCCATTTTGACCGAGAAATTTCCAAGTAATGACAAATACCAAAGCGCCGATCAATCCATGGCTCGTTGTCGCGGGCGTGGCCTTCATTTTGACTTGGGGGGCTGCGCATGTGGGCTTGTATTTGTTCGCCGCTGCGGGGGGGATTATATCAGAAGTCTTGCTTGGAATTCTTCGGTCCGTGATGTTTCCCGGCACGACACAAGGAGTGCAGCCGGAGAGCTTGCTGTGGATACCGTGGCTGAAAGCCGGCCTTGTGCTGACCGGACTGGCTGGACTGCCGATGGGCCTCTCGTTTTTTTTGAGTTCCCAACGCCTCGTGCTGCTGCTTTCTGCGGCGGTCGTGATGATTCTTGGCCTGCTAATCGGGTGCTATTCCCTTTTCATTCTGGTATCAACCGCGTTCAGCACGGTGGGCTAGCTGAGGCTCGGGAATTCGATTTGCCCTCGCGGGCTGCGGCGATTCCCGATTTACTGCGGGTCAGGTAAATTATGGCAGGTCTTATTATTCGTCCGCGTTCACGCATTTTGCACGGCCACGACTGGGTCTATGCGACTGAGGTCTTAAAAACATTCGGGCAGCCGCAGGACGGCGATTTGGTTTCGCTGAAGGACGGTCGGGATAAGTTGTTGGGCACCGCGATTTACAACTCCAAATCCCAGATTGTGGCGCGCCGGATTTCTCGCCATCGGCAGGCGCTGGATCGGGATTTTTTCGTGCGACGCATTTCCCAAGCCGTCGAGTTTCGAGACCGCCTTGGCTGCCGTCCTGAGCTTCGTCGATTGGTCTGGAGTGAAAGTGACGGGCTGCCTGGTCTGATCGTCGATCAATACGATCACACCTTGGTCGTCCAAACGCTCACGCTCGCGATGGACCTCAACAAGGCGCTGATTGCCGAGGTGCTCATGGAGTTGCCGGGCGTGGTCGGCGTGATCGAACGCAATGACGCGCCCGTCCGCGTGCTTGAGGGTATGACGCCAGTGATCGGCGTGCTTGCGGGCCAACCTGTCGAATCGCTGATGGTGGACATCGACGGTGTGCGTTTTGAAGTCGATTTGCTCGAAGGGCAGAAAACCGGGTTTTATTTGGACCAGGTGGGGAATTACCAAGCGGTCGCCGCTCACGCTCAAGGTAAGCGGGTTTTGGATTGTTTTTCGAATCAGGGGGGATTTGCACTTGCGTGTGCCAATGCGGGAGCGAGCGAGGTGGTTGCAGTTGAATCCGGTGTGGAAAGCTGCGAGCGCCTGGAGCACAATGCCCGGATGAACGCGCTGAGCGTGCGCTGTGAACGTGCAGATGTCTTCGGTTACTTGAAAGCACAGGCTCGTGCGGGTGAAAAGTTCGACGTTGTGATTTTGGATCCTCCCTCCTTTACGAAGGCCAAGGGTGGTGTGCATGACGCGTTGCGCGGCTACCGGGAACTGCACATCCGCGCGGGCGAAATCCTAGCGCCCGGCGGATTGCTCGCCACCTTTTCCTGCTCACACCACGTCAGCCCGGCTGCGTTCTTCGAATCAGCGTCCGGCGGATTGATGGACTCCCGCCGGTCCGCGCGGGTGCTGGGTGAGTTTCGCCAAGCGGCCGATCATCCGATCGTCCTCCATTTGCCGGAGACATGGTACCTCAAGGGGCTGTTGCTCGGAATGATGCCAGCCCGGTAAGCGTCCGGTGACGCCTCAGGCGCGAGGTTAGTTTTTCTTTTCGCCTCGTCTTCGCGCTGATATACCGCTCGTCGTGTCCAGCAATCCTATCTACGACCTTTTAGCGACTCAGAAGAGTTTTGGTCCGTTTCTTCTGCGGCTGCTGCTGGCAGCGATTTTTTTCATGCACGGCACGCAGAAGGCATTTGGATGGTTTGGTGGAGACGGGTGGCACGACACGTTGGCGAGCTGGGGGGATCCCGCCGGATTGGCGATCCCACCCTTTTTGGCGTCGGCTGCGATCATCACTGAGCTGGTTGCGGCGGTGGCGTTGTTCTTCGGTTTTTTGACACGCCTCGCGGCGCTGGGGGTGGTTGCCGTGATGGCTGCTGCGATCTACTATGTCCACTCCGATCTGGGGCTGGCTTCCGTGGAGTATCCGCTATCCTTGCTCGTGATCGGGGTTTCCCTCGTATTCATGGGCGGCGGGCGCGCATCACTGGACCGCGGGATCAGCTCGGTCCTCATGCCTCCCTATTAACGCTCAGTGTCCGGACCAAACATGAACCCCGACCTTATTGAGCCATTGCCGGACTTTTTATCTGATCCTACATGGTGCCCTGTCGAGATTGCGACGCTCTGTTTTGTTATCCGAAACGGTGAAATCCTACTGATTCGAAAAAAACGGGGATTGGGCGCTGGAAAAATCAATGGACCCGGAGGCCGCTTGGAACCTGGCGAAACCCCGCTTCAGGCGGCTATTCGTGAAACCGAAGAGGAACTCGGAGTCACCCCGCTTGAGCCGGAATGGGCTGGCACGCTGCGATTTGAATTTTTAGATGGTTACCGCCTTGATTGCAGTGTTTTCGTTGCTTTCGATTGCATCGGCACAGCCATTGAAACGGATGAAGCCGTGCCGATGTGGACTCCACTCGCTGAAATCCCATACGACGAAATGTGGGCCGATGATCGGTTCTGGCTGCCCGGCGTCATTGAGGGAGGGAAATTTCTCGGATTTTTCCGATTCAATGGTGAAGAAATGCTTCAAAAAGCGGTTTTTTGGCTCGGTAGTCGTCCGGAATAGCGACGAACTTCTTCCGCATTTACAGAGAAAAAACGGTGGCCATAAAAATATTTTCAATTTTTAGAAGGTTTTTCTTGTCATCTCCCGGGTGTCGGGTATCTTCATTGCATTGCAAGATTGTTCTGGGGGGAACAACAGCCCGTCGCACCATTCGGTCGCGGCGGGCTGTATCTTTTTCCGGGTTGATTAATTTTCCTGCTAACCAGCGGATCTTTATCCCATCCGCTTCGAACGCGTAACATCCTGCTTCTCTGCCTGTGAGTTCTTCTCGTTCGCCCGTTTCACGTGTTTTAGCGGCCACTACCATGCTCCTCCGTCAGCGGTGTATCTGGATTATTGCGGTTGTTTTTGCGATCCTTTGGTTCGGTCATGGACCTGTGTTGACATGGGGTGTTCGCGCTGGGCTCGATGCGCTCGGCCCGGTCGCAGGAGTCGAAGTGAAAACCGGGGCGCTCGACGTCCGGCTTAATGGTCCGATTGAAATCCGGGAGCTGCGGGTTCGAGTCATCACCCCTGAAGCGTCCACCACCGACATCCGTGCCGCGAGTCTAAGGCTGCGGTTTTCGTCATTTTGGCACATGTTCTGGAAGTCTGGACGTGTGTTCTCGTTGTTAGAGGTTCACGGATTGGAGGGCACGCTTGACGTGCGAGCAGAGGCACTCCCCCCGCCACCGTTTCGATTGCCCGTATTGTCACTGGCCCAAAAAGAGCAGCTTTCGGCTACCCTCCGACGCCTGATGCCTTTGCAGGTGCTCGCTGACGCACCAGCTTTTCAAGTGATCGGCGATGTTCAAAAGGTTGACGCCGAAGCGTTGAATCTCCGATTGATCGAAGGAGCAACCGGCGCAGTCACCGCAGCCCGACTCGGCTTGAAGATCATGGATTTTGAGCAGGTTTCGCAGGATGTTTCGGGAGAAACCATGTGGCGCAACGGGGCACTGACCGTCCAAGGCGTAGCGGTTCGTGATGGGATTGTGATTCGCAGCCTTGGTCTCAATCTTGTCCGCTTGGGCGGAATCGGCCTTGACTGGGAACTCGAGTGGTTTAACGGCATCGTGCGGGGAGATCTGGATATCGGCGAGCACCTCGGGTTTTTTCATCTCGGTGGCACGGTCTCGCTGGTGGGCATTGATTTAGACCGTAGCGCCGCAGTGCTGGGCTTGGAAGATCGCATGGCTGGCCAGATCCGGGATGCCCGGATTACCTATCGCGGGAGTCCGGATTTTCCAATGGATTCCGAGATTGCGGTGCGTTTGGCGGCTACGGATTTCCGGTGGAATGATCGCGGATGGGAAAGCTTGGAGCTTGGCGCGACGTATATTGGGCGACGCCTTTATTTGTCCAACTTCCACCTTGCTCAGGAGTCAAATCTGATCGCTGCGAACGGCGAGGCTTCTATCCCTGCGGACTGGGCGTTGTTACCCAAAACTCGGTTTTTCGTGAACGTATCGGCAGATGTTCGCAATGTGGAGGCGCTTGCGAAGCTGATCGGTCCAGAGCTCGGAGACACACACGGGCAACTCTCGTTGCACGGTTCCCTCACTGGAGATCGTGGTGAGCTCGATGGGTATCTGAATGCTTCCGCGAATGACCTTGAGGTTGCAGGGCTGCCGCGGGGATCGGCAAAAGTTTCTGCGGTGGTGAATACCACAGACATCGAAGTGAGACACTTTGAGTTTTGGAGTGGGGACGACCGCGTGAATGCGAAAGCGACCATGGCGCTGCAGGCTCCCCACCAATACGCAGGGGAACTCTCGCTCAAAGTCAACGACCTTGGCCTCTACGCCCCGTTGTTACCTCAGGCGGACGGTCCGCAGGTTTTTACCGGGAGCGCGCTGGTCGAATGGCAGGGCGATGGCACGCTTGATGCGCATTCGGGTGCGTTTCAGGTGCAACTCACGGATGTGGTCACGGATCGGACTCCGACAGGGCTGACTGGCCAGTTCGAGGGCACGTACTCGCCGGAGAATTTATATGTCGGATTGGCTCGGGTGGAGCACGGAGACTTGACCTTGGGGGCCCGTCTGACGCTCTCGCGTGCTGGAATCAACATCCTCGATCTCCAACTTGATCGAGCCGACGCGCGGTTGCTGACTGGTGAAGCATTCCTGCCCCTCGATGTTTTCAACGTGATTCAGGGGGTTGCGCCCGCAGACGCATTGGATCTGAACCGGGAGGTCTATGCGCAGGTTACTTCGGGTGTGCTTCAGGTGTCTGAGTTGATCCGGATGCTTGGTCAAGACCTCGATGCCAAGGGGACTCTCTCGGTTAATTTTGGAGCGAATGGAAAACTCCCCGAGTTGCAGGTGCGCGGGCGTCTGGAAGCAAAAGACCTTTCTGCGACATTTAAAGACTTTGCGTTTCCGATGACCTCCATCGGGGTGTCTCTGTCCACAAAGGAGGGTCGAGTCGCGGTCGATGGGGTGGTTGATGTGACTGGCTTTGAGCCGATGACGCTGGAGGGGTCGATGCCATTTGCTTTCGAGCGGCTGCCGGACGGCGGAATGCGTTGGTTCGATGAAAGTGCGCCGGTGGATGCCCGCCTCCGATTTCCGGAGACCAGTCTCGAAATCTTTCGGCCGTTTCTTCCGACGGCAAAGACGCTGTCCGGAACCATGAGCGGGAGCATGGATGTGTCCGGAACGCTTTCGGCACCCCTTGTCGCCGGCGGACTCAAGCTTGCAGGCGGGGTCATCGAGATGGCCCCGCACTTACCAGTCGTGAGGGACTTGCATGCGGACATCGGTTTTGATGCCGCAGAGATGACAATCCGTCATATTCGTGGCGAAGTTGGAGCGGGTCCGTTTGAGGTGTCGGGTGGTGTGAATTATGCCGACGTGAACAACCCCAAGATCCAAGTTTCACTCACGGGCGACAACGTCCTCATTTACCGCGACTCTGGTTTTCGCCTGCGAGCGGACTTAAACCTCCGATTGGCCGGGTCTACCTTGGATGGTGGCTCGCTGACCGGGGAGGTGAATCTCGTGGACGGTAGGATTTTCCGGCGCTTGGAGATCACGCCTTTGATCGTTCAGAGCCGCGTGGATAGTGGTGGGATTGAAATTCCCGTTTTTTCGGGATTGGTGCCGCCGCCGTGGAGTGAGTGGACGATCGATGTCCGGCTGCGCAACCAAAATCCGTTTTTGCTCGTCGGCAATCTTGCGACCGGAGAAATCTCGCCCGATCTCACGTTTACCGGGACGTTTGGAAACCCGACCGTATTCGGTGTGATCAACTTGCAAAATCTCCAGGCCTATCTGCCAGCGTCGGATCTCATCGTTCCGAATGGGCAGATTTCCTTCACTGCCGAAAATCCCTTCATGCCGATCATGGACGTCCGCGGGTATGCCGAAGTGTCCGGCGTTCGTGTCCAGGCATTTGCTTACGGGCCATTGAGTGATGCGAGCTTTGCCATGCGATCCGATCCGCCCCTTTCTCAGGAAAATTTAATCCTCTTGGTTACCACAGGCGTGGCCCCGGTGGGAATGTCGGGCGCTGGGCTCGGAGTGGTCGCCGCCGGGCAGGGGAGTGTCCTGCTTTTGCGGAGCTTTGCCAGACAGCTTGAGCCGTTTGGAATCAATATCGGCACATTTGTGAACCGAATCGGAGTCAGCGTGATCCCGCCGCTGGATAACACCGAGGGCACATCCATCGCCGCGGAATTTCGAGTGAACGACCAATTTTCACTCATCTCGGGTACGGACGGATTTGGTTTCTTCAACACGGGAATCCAATACACCCTCCGGTTCCGGTGATGGGTCGGAATGCGACCCGACTCTGGCTGCTGGCCATCGGGATATTGCAGTTGGGCGGGATCCTATCAGTTCGAGCTGCTGACCCGAAAAATGGCGCCATTGCCTTCGAAGGCAACGCGCTCTATTCGCGGAATCAACTTTTCCAAGCGCTCCGGCGATACCACGTCGCGCTAAACGGCGATTTTGCCCGTAGCGATGCCGATGATGCGGCATTTTTTCTACGAGAGTTTTATTTCGATCAGGGGTTTGCAGACGCGACGGTGAATTACCAGTTTTCTTCGCCGCCGTCGTCGGTGGTTTTTTTGATCGATGAAGGGGCGCGGCGACTGATTCGCTCCGTCCGTTTTGAGGGAAACACAGCCATTTCTGCCGAGCGGCTGCGCGAGATTTTCGACTCGGCGGTGCGTCAGGCGACGCTCCATCCCTTTGGGCGTCTGAGGTATGTTTCGACATCGGTGGAGTTCGCCAACGCGGAGATCGGACGGGCGTTACGTCAAAAAGGATTTCTAGACACCGTGGCAACCGTCGAATCCGTTGATTTCGAGGAATTAGAGGCTGACCTGACCATCCGTGTGGATGAAGGGATCCAGTATCACATCGCTGAGATCGTAGTGCTGGATGTCACGGAAGATGCATCGGAACTGGAGGCTTTGTTGTCTGAGAATCTTGGGGTCCCGTATCAGGCCGCGATGCGCGCGACATTGCGCACGCGCGCGCAAGATTGGTACCGAGATCGCGGGCACTTGAACCCGATGGTTCATGTCGACGCAGCGACCGATGCCGCCACAGGAAACGTCTCGCTTACGTTCACTGCGACTCCAGGACGACGCTATCGATTAGGAAATACCCGCGTGGAAGGGCTCATGCGCACCTCGGAAGCGGCTGTCCTTAGTCGGCTGCACACCAAAAAGGGGGAGTGGTATAATGCCTCTCGGGTCGACGAGGGCGTGAGGCGGTTGTGGTTCTCCGGAGCATTCGCGGAGGTAAATGCCGTGCCAGAAATCGTCGACGACGAGACCGTGGACATCCACCTCGAAGTCGAAGAGGGGCGTGCGAAGCAATTCCGATTTAAGGTGGGTTACAACGAATGGGAGCGAGGGTTCGGCGAGATCCAATACATCGACCGAAACTTCCTCGGAAGCCTGAATCGGTTTTCGGTGGATAGTTTTGTTTCACAAAAAGGTTATGGCATTCGATCCACCTTGGCGAATCCATGGTTATTCGGAACCGACGCCACCGGAACGGTGGGCGCATTCTATAGTCGCCGAGAGTTGCCTGCCTACGAGACGACCGAGTTCGGCGGGGCAGTCGGGATCGAGCGGCGATACAATCTGCCAAACGAGACCGGCTACCGCTTGGCCTATTTGTGGAAGCGCGCGACGGACAGCGTCATCTTCGGTGATACCGCGAATACTGGTGCAACCGACTATACGATCGGCGGGATTGCATTTTCGCAAACATGGGACACGAGAAATAGCGTGCTATCGCCGATGAAGGGGCTATTTGCGACACACGAGGTAGAGGTCGTTTCGCCGTTCCTTTTGGGCGACTTGTCATTCTTCCGATACAAGGCCCAGTTGACCTACTATCAGCCTCTGCGAGAAATAACCGTCGAGCGTCCGTTTGTTCCATTTTTGGTTTTTAACCAGCTGGTGGGTGCGCTTTTTCCATACGGCGACACGGACTACATTCCGGTGCAAGAGCGGTTTTTTCTGGGAGGACCGACGACGATGCGGAGTTATCAATTGTATGGTTTCGGTCCAAAAGATTCGGACGGCTACCCGACCGGAGGACTTGCGATGCTGCTCGGAACGGCCGAGCTGCAGTGGCCGGTTTGGAATAACATCTACGTCGTCGGTTTTACCGATGTCGGAAATCTCGCGCCGGCTGTCGATGAGCTGTCGTGGGGAGATACGCAGGTCGCGATTGGGTCAGGGCTCCGGATTTACACGCCGATTGGTGCGATCCGAGTCGACTACGGATACAACCTGATCCGCGATACCGGAGATCCGATTGGAAACTGGCAAATCGGATTCGGACTGACGTTTTAAACCCGGATAGAGGGGTTGAGGAGGATCAGACAGAATTAACAGAATCAACAAAATGGAATACAAGAAATACAGTTTGTGCTGAAGTCCCACTATGCTTTTGGTGCAATGCCCATCCTTTCAATTCTGTCCATTTTGTTAATTCTGTCTAAAATTCTGTGATGGTTTCAGCGCAGCGAAACCGGGTGAAAATAAACTCACCGTGATGCCCCGGCGATTACATCCTGAATCCCCTTGGTGTTACTTTTTAGTGGCTTGAAATCCCACAGGATAAAGCCTGCTCCTGCACCCGGGCTGATCGTGCGTTCAAGTTTCAACTGCGTTGCAATTTCCGAGGCGGGCCAGTTGTGTGACCCGCCGAGGCGCTCGACGGCGATACCGGGGTAGATTGGCACTTGGCGCGGGTTCACGCGGGGGCTGCGCCACCATTTGAGCAGGGATGAAAAACTCTGAGGGCCGCCTTCACGCCAGTAGAGTTGGGGAGCAAGATAGTCGATCCACCCCTCCTTCATCCAGACCAACGGATCGGCATAAAGTTCGTTCAGTTGATCCAACCCGGCTTTCACGTCCGCGGGTTCGCCCTTGGTGTAAATCCCAAACGGGCTGATTCCAAATTTTGCCGACGGACGCACCGAGCGCACGGTGTCGCTGATCCGTTTAACCAGCCGGTGCACGTTTTGCCTGCGCCAATCGTCGATTGCGAGCGCACCGCCGGCAGAGCGGTAGCGCCCATACGAATCGCTGTCCGGGAGCCGGCCCACGCTCGGATAGGGATAAAAATAGTCGTCCAGATGGATTCCGGCGACCGGATAGCGGGAGACAAGGTCTTTGACGACGGCGACGACGTGATCCTGCACTGCCTCACTGCCCGGATCGAGCAACAGGAGGTTACCAACGCGTTTGGTGTGCGACGGGAGGCGATTGGTCACGTGTGACGGATGGCGCGCGTTTTTGGCATTGGAGGCTGCACGGTATGGATTGATCCATGCATGGATTTCAATGCCATGCTTTTGGCCCTCGGAAATGAACGAGGCCAGCGGATCGTAGCCTGGTGACTTTCCTTGCGTGCCGGTGAGGAATCGACTCCATGGTTCGATGCGCGACTCGTAAAGCGCGTCGCCCTCAGGCCGGACCTGCACCATGAGTGCGTTGAGTCCGAGCTTTCTGGCGGTTTGAACGATGCGCGAGATCTCTGCCTTTTGAGCCTCCGGGCTCAGGCCTTGTTTCGACGGGAAGTTGATATTGAACACACTAGCCACCCATGCGGCGCGCATCTCTTCCGCGGAAACATGGGTCGTGAAGGCAAGTAGTGCTGCGAAAAAAACGGCAGTGATGCTTCGAAAGAACATGCAAATAGTATAAGTGGGTTTTTCAGAGGAAGCCACCATCGAGCGGTCCCTGCGGCAAATTATTCCTCGGCGCTACGCGCGTTGTCGTAGCTTGCGTCGCTCTTGCGCCTGGAACGTCGGGATCAGGCGCTCCTCGATCCAAGCAAATGCACTATCAAGCCCCTCAGCGTGGTAGATCCTCCCGATCTCGGCCTCGACCTCGGTCGGGTTGCCAAAATTCGCAAGAAACTGATTGCTCGTCATCGCGCGCTGGCGTTCGCCATCCGTCGTCTGGGATTCCCGCAAAATCCACGACCGCACATACAGCGCAAGCACCGCATCACCAATCCATGCGTCGTTTTTGATTTCCGGCAGATTTCGGCGTTTCATTCGTGCCGAACGATACAGACCTCTCCAGAAATGGGAAAGTTTTCAGTACCGCTGCCAAAAACTCCGGAAAGGAATCGACATCTCGGTTCGAATCTTCATTTAGGCTGAACGGGTTTTAGTGAAATCCAGTGCAAGGAAATGAACGATTCGCCCGATTCATTGAGCTATGACAACAAAACGGAGAGATTTCTGTCTAAAGCGATTGTGTGGCAGATGAGCGGCTGAAACGCTGTCCGGCCCAGTTATGAACGCATTGCCACAAATTATTCAGGGCGGAATGGGTGTCTCGGTATCGGGATGGAAACTTGCTCGTGCAGTTTCGTTGCTCGGAGGTCTGGGCGTCATATCAGGCACTGCTATTGAAGTTGTCGTTGCTCGCCAACTGCAACTCGGAGACATAGGCGGCCACCTAGCCCGGGCTTTTGCGGCATTTCCGTTCCCTGAGATTGCTCAGAAATTCTGGAACCGTTACTTTATTCTGGGTGGGAAAGCCGCTGATGCCCCATTCCGCACTGTGCCAATGCACCAAGTGCCTTGTTCACCGGATCTGGAAGCCATGACGGTCGTATCCAGCTTTGCGGCCGTTCATCTCTCGAAAGAAGGTCATCGTGGTCCCGTCGGATTCAATCTCCTGTGCAAAATTCCGCTTCCGACGCTGCCTGCATTATTCGGTGCGATGTTGGGTGGAGTGGATGTCGTGCTCATGGGGGCAGGGATACCGCGCACTATCCCAGGGGCACTCGATGATCTGGCAGATGGACGGCCTGTGGAACTTCGACTGGATGTGGACGGTGCGACGCCGGATGACCACTTCGCGACGGAGTTTGATTCGTCCCGGTTTTGTTCTGGTCGGGTGCCTGCGCTGCAACGTCCTTCGTTTCTGGCGATTGTTTCCTCATCCACATTGGCAATGACGCTGGCTAGAAAGGCGAATGGCACCGTCGATGGATTTGTTGTCGAATACGCGGAAGCCGGCGGGCATAACGCACCGCCGCGGGGTGGGATGACGCTGGATGCCCAAGGTCAACCAGTTTACGGTCCTAGGGATCACCCGGATTTAGGACAAATTTCGAAACTCGGAATTCCGTTTTGGCTGGCTGGGGGATTTGGCGCACTTGGAAAACTAACAGAAGCCATAAACCTCGGAGCTGCCGGAATCCAAGTCGGCACCGCATTCGCATTTTGCGACGAATCTGGAATCGCTCCGGAAATTAAACGGGACGTTCTTGAGCGGTGCAACCGAGGAGACATCCACGTTTTCACGGACCCTCTCGCCTCGCCGACTGGATTTCCTTTCAAGTTGGTGATGAGTTCTGGGGCTGGACTAGGGCTGGCGAGAGATCGGCCCCGCGTCTGCGATCTGGGCTATCTGCGGCAGTTTTACCGGAAACCAGACGGATCGCTCGGATACCGCTGTCCCGGCGAGCCAGCAAACGAATTCCTTAGAAAAGGCGGGCGTTCGTGCGAAATGCAAGCGCGGACGTGCATCTGCAATGGATTGATGGCGACCGCAGGACTCGCGCAAATCCGCTCCGATCACTCGGCGGAACCTCCAATTATCACAGCGGGTGACAAACTACGCGAGATTGCGGATTTCACCCAAGGCGCTCTATCGTATTCCGCCGCCCAAGTAATGGAAACTCTACGCCGCATTACCCCATCACGACCGCTTCATTAGGTGTTTTAAAGTTGCGCGCGGGGGTGGCTGCATGTATCGGGACCTCATGCGCGTAATAATGGAGTTCAGTTCTGCGCTCCTCGCAGACACGCTGTCCCTTCCCAAACGTTTCTGAGCCATGCCTGCGAAAAATCTCATCGCGGAGGTCGAGAGCACGGCGGAGGCCGGAGTCCGAGACATCTATCGTGAGTTGGCAACCCGACCGATCTCGCGCTCCTGCACGATGCGCACCGAGTGTTGCCAGTTTCTTCTAACCGGAAAAACTCCACACCTCACGCGAGGCGAGGCACTTGTTGCCCGACGCGGACTTCGTGCCGCCGGTCGCACCTCTGTGGCCCGCCGTGATGATGGGGCCTGCCCGATGCTGGATCCCGCAACCTTCCGGTGTCGGATCTACGAGGCGCGTCCGTTTGGGTGCCGCACGCACTTTTGCCAGGCGGCCGGTGGCCCCTATGCGCGTCGTGACGTAGTCGACCTTATCCGCCGATTAGAAGACATCGACGCCCAACTCGGCGGCGACGGCGCACAAGCTCTCCCCACCGCGCTCGCAGACCTCATTCGCAAATGAAAACGCTTGTCCTCGCCACGGCCCTCGCTGCTCTCGGCACCGGCCAAACTCGCGAGCAACTCGAAATGTTGAGTTGAAAGAACTGACGCCCTCGGCACCCGTCGCTAGCCACCATTTTGGCGATCTCAAGCAGCCCGATTTCATTTGAGTCACGTTGACGCTGGCCGAAAGAAAAGCTCCAAGTATCACGATCAGAAGCTCAGGTATTGAGAAAACCATTGCAGCAACGCGTTTCGCCCCCAATGTAGGGGATGGTCGAATCAAAAACGGCTGGACGCCACGCCGCAACAACCAGCGTGACTCTCCGGCACCGCTTGGAATATTGCGGTCTAAGCCTTGGCGGATGGGCGGTGCGGCTGCTGCCGTTCCTGTGGTTGTCTAAAGCCGCAAAACCGATCGGCGCCCTAGTGTATTATTGTGACGCACGGGGCCGCGAGGTGGCCATGCAGAACCTCGACGCTGCCTTCGGAAATTCCAGAACCCAAGCGGCAAAACGCCTCATCTCCAAATCGAGCTATCAGAATTTCGCAAGAACGATGTTGAATCTGTTCTGGTCGCCGAACCTCAACGAATCGGTGGTCAGCAAGTATTTCAAAGTCCGCGGACTCCCGGGAACTCTCCCCGGCCAGCCCTGCATTTATGTAAGCCTCCACTCCCTGAATTATGAATGGCTGGGGCAAACAACGTCATTCTTTTGTGGCCCCGGAATCATCGTCGCCCAGAAGCTGCAAAACCCGTTGTTGGGTCCTTACTTCGATTGGCTTCGAAGCAGCACAGGAAATCAAATCATTCCGCAGGAACGCGCTATCGCTCTCATGCTCAAACATCTCAAAGCCGGGGGATATTTTTGTGCAGCGATTGATCTGAATCTTGATCCAAAGGAAGCCAGTGTGATCATCGACGAGTTCTCCGGCCTCAAAACCTGCGTCACCAAGATCCACGCCGCCCTCGCGCTCCACACCGGAGCCAAAATTGTTCCCTGCCAGTGCCGCCAACGCAAAGATGGGGGATATGACATGCACTACTTTGATCCGCTCGAATACCCGCAGGACGCAACCCCCGAGGACGTTGCCCAACTCTGTTGGGATGCTCTCGAACCTCGCATCTACGAACACCCCGAAAACTGGTTGTGGTCGTATAAAAGCTGGCGATTCCGGCCCTCGGGAGGTGATGCGAGTCGTTATCCTGACTATTCCAACTCGGCTAAACGCTTCGACCGGAAACTCGCCAAGATGGATAACCTAACGCAAGTTGCAGTCGGAACAACAACCGCTGATATCGGCATAGCGCCCTGATCGACCGATTCATCATCACCGTTATCATTTTATAGAACGCGGCTTCGCCGTCCGGGTTTTCCCATCGTAATCAGAGATGGCTCACACAATGGCACCGGGAAAATTCATGGAAACACGCACAGCGATCCGTTCGACCTGACCATCGTTGCCTCGGCGCGGCACCGCAACCTGCCGCTGCTGACCCGCGACAGGCACATCTCCGAAAGCGGTCTGGTTCGGGTCGAGTGGTGAGCCCACGAAAGGGCGGCCACTTCACTCTCAAAGCCCGATCTGGCAGCGTCTGGTCATGGAAATCACCGCTTCCAGCTTTCAAACTCCGGGCCAACACCCCGGAGGGCCGGAAAGCGATTTCCTATCAGCTATCTGAGTGTTAGTTACGGGCTTTGGCGAGCAGCATCTTCAGTCTCGCAACTTGATCGGGATGTTCGTTGGAAATATCGGTTTTCTCAAGCGGGTCGGATTTCAGATCATAGAGGACGGTGGCAGCGGGCACACCGGAGAAAGAGCGGTCGGGTTTTACTCCGCTGGGGACGATGAGCTTCCACCAGCCGTCGATCACCACATCCGCGATGCGGCTTTTCGAGGGATCGGCGAGATCCGCGATGTCGTGGGTGTAGGCCTCGACGAAAACGGAGGTGCGTGCCGTCATCGCATCGCGGTCGGCGAGGTTCAGGCCGGGAAGGTCGCCTGGATTTTTCGCGCCGGTGATGTCGAGGATGGTCTTGGTGAAATCGAGGACATGCGCCAGCGTCTCGTCATCGCGCGCAGGCTGAATTTTACCCGGCCAGCGGACGAACATCGGGGTGCGGATGCCGAGTTCGTAGGGGGAAAGCTTCGCGCGGTCGCGCTTTTGGGTGTAGGCGGCGTCCCAACCGTTGTCGGCGAGGTAGAGGATCACGGTGTTTTCCTTCAGGCCGTTCTTTTCCAGATAAGCGTCCATTTCACCGGTGGTCTCGTCGAGCCAATCGACCATCGCATGGTATAGCTCCGCCTCCTTGGTCGGTCCTTTACCACGGTATCTTTCAAGCAGTCGCTCCGGCGGATTGTGCGGGGTGTGTGGCAGGAAGGGCGCGTGCCAGATGAAGAAGGGTTTCTTCTCGGCCTTGGCAGTCTCTATGAATTCATAGAGCGGCTTCATGCCCTTGCGCCCGATGTCCAGACCCGCGCCTCCGTGGCGACCTGCGGTATCGGTCATGCCATGAGTGAAACCGAAATCCTTGTAGGTGCCGTTCCAGATTTTTCCGGTCTGGAACGTGAGGTAGCCTGCCCCGGTGACAGCTTTCGGCAGCATGAGAGAGTTCGCGTGAAGGCGTTCTGAGAGCGCATTGCGCTGACCGGGCTTCGAGCGACCGTCGGAAAGGTCGTTCCCGGTGATGCCGTTCATGCTCGGCATTTTTCCGGTCAGGAGGCACGCCAGTGTCGGCGAACAGACCGGCATCACGTATCCGCGCGTGTAGAGCAAGCTCTCGGCGGCCATGCGGTCCAGGTGCGGAGTTTTCACGATCTCGTGTCCCATGAAGCCGTAGTCGTTGTAGCCATGGTCGTCGGAAATAATCAGGATTACGTTCGGCTTCGTGGCATCGACAGAATAGGAGGGGAGGGTCGCCGCCATCAGAAGGGCGAAAGAAGCCACGAGTCCTTTCATCCGACAGAACCTACTACCCTCACCCCGGCATGTCGAATCGAAACCATCCATCTGCCTTCGCAAACCTCGCCTCCCGCAAACCAAGACCCCATCTGCATTTCATGCCGCATGACCCCTTCGGCGGATCCCGTTGCTCGCCAGAGAATCGATGTGCGGGGTCTTCACATCCGGCGAGCCCTGGCACTCGAGAATATTGGGCTTGGCGGTGGAATCGGCGGCGAGGCACGGGAGGTTGCCTCCCATTGACAGCAGCATCAGGAGCAGACAGCAGGCGGGAGACGCTCTGTTAGTCACTCAATTTTGTCCTTCACCGCGAAGGCGTAGCTGCCCGACTCCACGGCGAGGAGGGTTCGGTCGCCTTCCGTGCGGAGGAATTTCACGCCATCGGCCTTGCCGAGCGGTTGGCCGCCTTCGGTGATGGAGCCGGCGGATTTTGCCGGGAGGCTGACCGTGGCGGTCGTATTCGCCGGGACCGTGATGTTGACGAGGAGGTTGCCGCCGTCCTTTTTCCACTCGCTGATGATCTTCCCGCGGATGCCGGCATAGACGGTCCGGGCGGAGGTGAGCTTTTCATCGATCGCCGGAGCGATGGTGATCGTTTTGTAGGCGGGCGTGTCGTTGCGGATGCCCCCGAGATTTTCGACCATCCATTGATAGACGGCGCCGAAGCTGTAGTGCGAGAAGGAGTTCATGCCGGATTTCTCGAAGCCCTTTTCAGGAGTCCAGCCATCCCAGCGCTCCCAGATGCTTGTCGCTCCACATTTGATGCTGAACCCCCAGGACGGGAAGGTGGTGTTGTGGATAAGGCGGGATGCGATGTCGTTGCGGCCGATTTTTGCGAGCACGAGCATGAGATCCTTCGTTCCCACAAACCCGGTGGTGAGGTGCCCGTCGTTCTTTTCGATGTCCTCGACAAGATATTTGGCGGCGAGCTTTGCTTGATCGCCGGTGACGAGGTCGTTGGCGAGCGCGAGCACGTAGGCCGCCTGCGTATCGCCCTTGATGCGTCCGTCGCTGCCGACATACGCCTTGTTGAACGATTCCTTGATCCGCTCAAAGAGCTCGTTGAATTTCGCGGCATCCTCCGTTTTGCCGAGCGCTTCTGCGGAGCGGGCGAGCAGCTTTGTGCTGTGTGCGAAATACGCAATGAAGATGACATCTTTTGGCGTGTCCGCCTTGATGCTCACCCAGTCGCCGTAGCAGTGGAATTTCGGAGGAGGCAGCAGGTCGGGGGTGCAGCGGGATTTGCAAAATTCGATGAACCGGCACATTGAGTCGTAGTGCCTGCCGAGCTCGCGCGTGTCGCCATAGGCATCGTAGATCGTCCATGGGCAGACGACTCCCGCATCGGCCCACGCCGGGCCGCCATCATCGCCGCCATTCGACAGGAGCGGTTGGACGGGGGCGACTCGTGGGAATTGACCGTCGGGCCGCTGGGCGTCCTGCAGGTCCACGAGCCACTTGGCGAAGAACGCCTGGACGTCGGTGTTGAGGGTTGCGGTGCGGACATAGATCTGGGCATCGCCGGTCCAGCCCAGGCGCTCGTCGCGCTGCGGGCAATCGGTGGGGACATCGATGAAGTTCGCCCGCTGGGTCCAGTAGATATTGTTGTGAAGCTGGTTGAGCATCGGGTCGGAGCATTCGAATGCGCCCACGACCGGCGTGTCGCTGCTCAAGGCCACGCCTACGACGGTGTCCGCATCCGGCTTTTCCGTCAGTCCGGCGACTTCGATGTATTGGAAGCCGTGGAAGGTGAAGCGCGGCGACCAGGTTTCGATGCCGTCGCCCTTGCAGATATAGGTGTCGGTAGCGGCGGCGCTCCGAAGGTTGATGGTGTAGACCCCTCCGTCGGGAGCGAGGCGCTCGGCATGGCGCATCGTGATTTTCTGGCCCGGCTTGCCGCGGACCTTGATGCGCGGGACCCCCGCGAAATTTTGTCCGAGATCGAACACATAGACGCCGGGTTCGGGCTCGGTGATGGATTTTGCCCGGAATTCCTTGATCGCCACGACCGGCGGCCCGGTGTGGGCCTGCACGACCGGCTTGACGTTTGCGCCCGTATCCACGGCCGCCCAGGACGAGTCATCGAATCCCGGGAGGTTCCAGTCGGTGAGTTCCTTTCTGGCGTCGTAGGTTTCTCCCTGCAGGATATCGGCGCTGGTGACCGGACCGGTGGACGCTTTCCAATCGGGTCCGGTGCCAACGACCTGCTTCGAACCGTCGGCAAATTCCAGCACGAGCTGCGCGAGCGCGCGCGGCTGATTTCCGTAATGATCGCGTTGCCCGTACCAGCCGATATAGCCGGAATACCAGCCGTCCGAGAGGATCGCTCCGAACGCATTGGGCCCGGGCCGGATACCGCCCGTGACATCATAGGCGCGGAAATAGACCCGCTTGTGGTAGTCCGTCCATCCGGGATTGAAATAGTCGTCGCTGACGCGGGAGCCGTTGAGGTGGGCGTCGATCCAGCCGAGCGCGGTGGTGTAGAGCGTGGCTCGGACGACCGGCTTTTCGACGTGGAATTCCTTTCTTAAATAGGCCGCCGGATGGGCGATGCTGCCCGCGGCCTTGAGCATGCCCCAGGGCTGGACACCGTGCTCCCCGATCACGCGGGAAGGTGACCAGGCAGGGCGATTATTGACGTCCGCGCTGAGCTTGTCGGTTGCCATCCAGCCCTCGCCGGTGACCAGCATGATGGTTTTTCCGGATTTTGTTTCGATCTGAAGCTTCAAAATCAGCCCGGCCGGACGCTGCTTCGAATTTTCCACAGTGGCCCGGACCTCGTTGTCCCCATCCTTCAGAAACTCGATCACGTTGAAAATGTGCGCCCGCAACGGCTTGTCGGGAGTCGGCTTGGTGAGACCGACGCGCTGGCCGTTCAGGTTCACGCTGAACCCGTCGTCCGCCGCGATCAGGATTTCGGCGCGGGCGATCTCGTTGGCGGGGGGAAGCTTGACGCTCCCGACGAAGACCCGCTTATTCTGGATTGCACCGGGAAGGGAGTCGTTTTCAAACCCGATCCACTTGGCGCCTTCAAAATCCGCCTCCGGAAGTTCGAGTTGGCGCGGCTTGTCGAATCCGATCCACTGCGCCTGCCAGTCCGATTCCTTCAGCAATCCTGTGGACCACATTGCCGGTGCACTCCAAGGGGATTCTTTGCCATCGGCATCCCAGACTTTGACCTTCCAAAAGCATGGCTGCCCCGAACTGAGCGGTTTTCCCGCATAGACAATGGCGGTGGTATCGCTGCTTGCGACCTTCCCGCTGTCCCAGAGGTCCCCTTTGTCCTCTTTGAGGGCGGCTTCGCTGCCCGCCACGAGAACCTGATACGCGGTCTGGGATTGGCCTCGCTTCCCGGATTCAACGATCCAGCTCAGGCGCGGTTCGGTGGTTCCCACACCCAGCGGGTTTATCAAGTATTCGGATCGGAGGTATGAGGGAAGCAATTCGTTTCCCGTGTAGGTTGGCCGGGTTGTGCGGTCGTTGCCGGCGGGAAGGCTGGGGGCTGCAGAGGAACAAACAAGCGATGAGGCTAGAATTATTGTGATAACAATGTGGGGTAACGATTTCATTTTGTGCAGAAGGGATTCAGGGATCCTATTTGACTTGGAGGCTATCGCAAGCCCGGTTCAGCCGATTTCAATGAGACTTTCGCCCGTTTCAATTCGCTCCAAGACATCAGGCAGCAGTGTCGTTCGGTGGCGGATTGCCCATGGGTTCCAGGATATGGCGAAGGGCATCGTCGTTCTTTTAGCAGGCGCAGGTGTGCCGCCAGAGGCACATCGCCCCGTTTGCTCTTCCCAATTTTTCACGCGCTGTCCTGCTTGCGAAGCAGAAATTGATCCCGTATATGACTGATGTGCAAAATCCCCCGAAATTCTTTCACTTGTTGTCTGATTTTATGACGCTTCCGCTGGCTTTGGCCTGCACACTGACGGCAGCAATCGGTTCCGAGGTTTCTCCGCAGTTCGTGCCGCCTACGGACACCGGGCGCGACCGGCTTTTCAACTCGGGATGGCTTTTTCATCGAGGGGATGTTGAGGGAGCCCAGGAGGTGGGGTTTGATGATTCGAACTGGCGCAGGCTGGATCTTCCGCACGACTGGAGCATCGAGCCGATCCCGGCCGGTGGCGAGGCGTCACCGGTGCTCGAGCCGATTTCCGGCGAGTGGCGCTACATCAGCGGGGATTCCGTCAAGTATGCCGCTCTTGGTTTTGATGATTCGAAGTGGAAGAAAATTGTCCTGCCTGCACGGGTCCCCGATTCGCAACCCGCGACCTATTACTGGTTCCGCCGGGAGATCGAGCTTCCCAAAGAGATGACCGGCAGGGATGTGGTCCTCGACCTTGGCTGCATCGACGACTGCGACGAGCTTTATGTCAACGGGGAAAAGGTCGGCGACACAGGAGTGATGCCGAAGAACCAGCCCCAGGGGAACTGTACGCCTGCGTTTAAGGAACACCGACGATACACCGTGCCTGCCAAGTTGTTGAAGCCCGGAAAAAACCTGATCGCGATCTGTGTTTACAACAACAAGCGCGACGGAGGATTTCTCCCTCCCAAGGACGGTCAGGCCGCGGGCGTCGAGGTGTTTGGACCCTTCAGCAACCGGGCGGTCGGAGGCACGCACAGCGGCTTCACTGTGGGGGGGACAGGATGGTATCGGAAGCACTTCACCGTCGACGCCGCCGACGCGGGGAAACATTTCGAGATCCTTTTCGGAGGGATTCACATGAACAGCGATGTCTGGCTGAACGGGCAGCACCTCGGATTCCACCCCTACGGCTACACCAGCATCCCCTACGACCTGACTCCCTATATCAAACCCGGGGAGGAAAATGTGATCGCCGTCAGGGTGAGGAACGAGGGGGTCACCAGCCGATGGTATCCGGGCAGCGGGATCTACCGCAATGTCTGGCTGACAAAGACCGGACCGACCCGCATCCGCCGATGGGGAGTTCAGATCCTGACTCCGGAAGCCGATGAAAAAAGCGCGAAGGTTGTCCTGAACACCGAGGTTGAGGGCGACAGCAAGGGATGTGAACTGCGGGTTCGTCTGGTCGATGCGCAGGGGAAGACGGTCTCCGAGGGAATGGCTGATTCCGTGAGGACCCCGATGACCCTTGTGGTCAAGCAACCTGCGCTCTGGTCGGTGGATCATCCGAACCTCCATAGCGCGAACGTTCAGCTGCTCCGCGACGGGAAGGTGATCGACGAGGTCGTGGAGCCGTTCGGTATCCGCACGATTTCCTACTCCGTGGACAAGGGGTTTCTGCTCAATGGTGAATCCGTGGATATGTGGGGCGGTTGCCTCCACCACGACAACGGCTTGCTTGGCTCCGCCGCATTCGACCGCGCCGAATACCGCAAGCTTGAGATCATGAAGCAGAACGGCTACAACGCGGTGCGCGCCTCGCACAATCCGATGAGCGACGCGTTCTATGATGCCTGCGACCGCCTCGGGC